>JABAOE010006769.1_pt2 | contig 22655 bp, 19 predicted proteins | sample 7062141 | NCBI WGS metagenome assembly JABAOE01 (sample SAMN14538627, study PRJNA623070) | marine sediment metagenome | biome: marine biome [ENVO:00000428]; feature: marine pelagic biome [ENVO:01000023]; material: deep marine sediment [ENVO:00002113] | place: India: Gulf of Khambhat ... | reverse complement strand
CGTGAAAAACATGCAGAAGATCACCAAGGCCATGGAAATGGTTGCTGCATCGAAGATTCGCAAGGCGCAGGCGCAAATGGAAGCCTCGCGCCCCTACGCCGAGCGTATTCGTCGCGTGATCGGGCATCTTTCATACGCCAACCCGGATTACAAGCATCCCTGGCTGGTGGAGCGTGAAGCGAGACGCGTCGGCTGCATCGTCATCTCGACCGACCGCGGCCTCTGCGGCGGCCTGAACGTCAACATGTTCAAGACGGTCATCGGCGAGTTGCAGCGCTGGCAGGAACAGAACGTCGAGGTCGATCTTGCGCTCGTCGGCGCCAAAGCCGTGCAGTTTTTCCGGCGCCTGGGCGGCAACGTCGTAGGCACGGCAACCCACCTCGGGGATCGGCCACAAGTCAATGACCTGATCGGTGCGATCAAGATCATGCTGGACTCGTACAGCGAAGGAAATGTCGATCGCGTGTTTCTCGTGCACAACGAATTCGTCAGCACCATGAGCCAGCGGCCGGAGGTGAAGACCTTGTTACCGGTCAGCGCCATCGACCTCGGCGACGAAAAGCTGCAGGCACACTGGGACTACATTTACGAGCCCGACGCCATCGACCTGCTCGACGATGTGCTGTCGCGTTATATCGAGTCACAGGTCTACAGGGGCGCGGTCGAAAACTTTGCCTGCGAGATGGCGGCAAAAATGATTGCCATGAAATCGGCGACCGATAACGCGGGTGAAATCATTGACAAGTTGCAGCTCGACTACAACAAGGCCCGTCAGGCTGCGATCACACAGGAAATTTCAGAAATCGTCGGTGGCGCGGCTGCCGTTTGAGATTAGAGGACTGAGTACATGAGCACAGGAACCACCGTGCAAGTCATTGGCGCCGTTGTCGACGTCGAATTCCCGACCGACGCCATTCCCAAAGTTTATGATGCGTTGCTGATCGATGACGTCGAGCTGACGCTCGAGGTGCAGCAGCAGCTGGGCGACGGCGTCGTGCGCACGATCGCGATGGGCTCGAGCGAGGGCCTGAAGCGCGGCATGGGCGTAAGCAATACCGGCGGGCCGATCACGGTTCCAGTCGGTGAGAAGACCCTCGGCCGCATCATGGACGTGCTCGGCAAACCGATCGACAACGCCGGCGATATCGGTGCCGAGACGCACTTGCCCATTCACAGGAAGGCGCCGACCTACGAGGAACAGGCGGCTGCCACAGAGCTTTTAGAAACCGGCATCAAGGTCATCGACCTCATCATGCCGATCGCCAAGGGCGGCAAGATCGGCCTCTTCGGCGGTGCCGGTGTGGGCAAGACCGTGTTCATCATGGAGCTGATCAACAACATCGCGAAGGAGCACGGCGGCTATTCGGTGTTCGCGGGCGTCGGCGAGCGGACCCGCGAAGGCAATGACTTCTACCACGAGATGACGGACGGCGGCGTTATCGACAAGGTGTCGCTGGTCTACGGCCAGATGAACGAGCCGCCGGGCAACCGCCTGCGCGTCGGCCTGACCGGCCTGACGATGGCGGAAGCGTTCCGCGACGAGGGCCGCGACGTCCTGATGTTCATCGACAACATCTACCGCTACACGCTGGCCGGCACCGAGGTGTCGGCGCTGCTCGGCCGCATGCCGTCGGCGGTGGGCTACCAGCCGACGCTGGCCGAGGAGATGGGCGTGCTGCAGGAGCGCATCACCTCGACCAAGACCGGCTCGATCACCTCGTTCCAGGCGATCTACGTTCCCGCGGACGACCTGACCGACCCGTCGCCGGCGACCACCTTCGCGCACCTCGACGCGACACTCGTCCTGTCGCGGCAGATCGCCGAGCTGGGCATTTACCCGGCGGTCGACCCGCTCGATTCCACGAGCCGTATCCTCGATCCGAACATCATCGGCCAGGAGCACTACGACTGCGCCCGCGGCGTGCAGGCCATCCTGCAACGATATAAGGAATTGCAGGACATCATCGCGATCCTCGGCATGGACGAGCTGTCCGAAGACGACAAGCTGATCGTCGCCCGCGCGCGCAAGATCCAGCGCTTCCTGTCGCAGCCGTTCTACGTGGCCGAGACCTTCACCGGCACCAAGGGCAAGTACGTTTCACTGCAGGAAACGACTCGCGGCTTCAACGGTATCGTCGCCGGCGACTACGACCACCTGCCGGAGCAGGCGTTCTACATGGTCGGCGGCATCGAGGAAGCGGTCGAGAAGGCCAAGACGATTTAATAAGAGAACGGGACGAAGCACATGGCTACCATTCACGTCGACATCGTATCCGCCGAGGGCGAGATCCACTCGGGCGAGGCCAAGATGGTGTATGCACCGGCCCGCATGGGCGAGGTCGGCATCGCGCCGCGTCACGCACCGTTGTTGACGGCACTGAAACCGGGCGAGGTCCGCGTCGAAGATACGGATGGCAACGAGCACTTCTTCTACATCACCGGCGGCATGCTCGAAATCCAGCCGCACCTCGTCACCGTACTTGCCGACACGGCGCTGCGTGGCGATCAATTAGACGAGGCCGCGGCGCTGAAAGCGCAGCAGGAAGCCGAGGAAGCACTCAAGGGCGTGTCTGCAGAAACGGATCTCATCCGTGCACAGCAGGAACTCGCCGAAGCACGTGCCCGCTACCAGGCAGCGCAGAAACTCAAGGGTAAGAGTTAGTCTGCTGTCGCCTTGCGCATCGCGCGCACGGTGATGTCCCCGCGATACTCGACGAGTTTGCGACCGACATCCTGCATCGCTTCGATCGAATCGAACTCGACGCCGTGCACGGACAGGTCGCCATTTTTCAATCGCGTGTTGGCGCGTATCGAATCCGGGTCGATGAGCGCCATAATGGCTTCATAGTGCAGATCCGTGTGAATCCCGTTGCGAAACGCAGAGTTTTCATCCGGTTGTTGCACGAACCCCAGTTGCTTCAAATAGTTGTAACTCCAGGCGTCTTCTTCCTAATACTCGGGGAGGTAGAGGACACGTGTGTCTTTCCACTCTCGATTCAGGACGTCTGCAACGTTGCGCATTCCGTCCTGGTTGCCGCCGCTGTCACCCAGCAAAAAAATTTTTCTGAAGCCGTTTTGCCGAAGGCTGCGGCAGATATCCGTCAATAAAGCTTCGTAGGTCGCCTCGGTCAGGCTGATCGTGCCCGGCATCTGCATATGACCGGTCGGCGGATCGATCTGGCCTTCGGGAACGAATTGCACGATCGACGAGACCAGCGTATTGCCGTATTTCCTGGCGATCGCGTCTGTTGTCGCGCGCAAGGTGTAGTTATGCTTGCCGGTCACGACATTCGGTCCGTTCTGCTCCAGCCCGCCGGTCGCCACGATGGCCGAAGTACTGCCCGAACGAATGGCAGCGGCAATTTCACCCGCAGTCATTTCTTCCATGAACACGGTATCGACACCCCCCACCGCGACATCCCAGATCGCATCCGGCGGGTACTGGCCATGAGACACGGCCGGGATTACAGAAAAAGCAAGAAACCCATACAGGAAAAACTGAATGATGTGCTTTCGACTTGGCACCATTGGCTAATCTCCGTTCATGCCGGCGTGGTCGGCGAAACCCGAAGTCTAGCAAGTCGGTTTTGACCTCGCCGAATCAGCCACCTATGCTTGATCGAAAACATTGGAACAGTTCCCGGGGAGATCACATGATGAATACAGAGGGCGGCCGACCGCACGTCGCAGCTTTGCTGTCTTTCCTTGTTATCGGCGGAGCGCTAATTGCGGCGTGGGCGCAAGCGCAGGAGGGGCTGAAGATCTACATTTCCGCCGACATGGAAGGCGTGGTCGGTGCCGTGACCGGCGAGCAATTGGGCCCTGACGGATTCGAGTACGAGCGCTTCCGGCAGTTCATGACCAACGAAGTCAACGCCGTGATCGACGCCGCCCGCGCGGCCGGCGCGACGGAATTCCTCGTCAGTGATTCACACGGCAACGGCCAGAACCTGCTGATCGAGCAGCTGCCGGACGATGTGACCGTAATCCGTTCCTGGCCGCGCGAGCACGGCATGATGGCAGGGATCGACGACACCTTCGACGGCGCCATCTTCACCGGTTATCACGCCAGCACCGACAATACGCGTGGCGTGCGCGCCCACACGATGTCGAGCAGCAATATCACGAGTCTGCGCCTGAACGGCATGACGATGACCGAGGGCAGCATCAATGCAGCGATAGCAGGTCATTTCGGCGTGCCGGTCATCATGGTCTCGGGCGACGACATCGCGGTGGCGGAAAACCAGGTGATCATCGGCGATATCGAGGGCGCTGTCGTCAAATGGGCGAGCGGCTTTCATTCGGCGCGCACTTTGACACCCGAGGCGGCCTACGAGGTCATCCGGACGCGGACGAAATCCGCCATCGACCGGATCGACGGGTTCCAGCCCTATGTGCTGGACACGCCGATAACGCTCGAGCTCAGTCTAAAGCATTACCGGCCGGTCGAGTTGCTGGCTTATCTGTCGAACGTCGAGAAGGTGAACTCCCACACGATAAGATTCGTCGGAGAAGACATTACCGAGGTCAGTAACTTCCTGCAGTTCGTCACCAGTTTCCGTGTTGACTTACAGCCATAGTCAAATGAATCGAAAATATTCTCTCTGCCTGATAATCATCGCAACACTCGCCGGGTGTGCGGAATCCGAACCCACCGGGACGGCGATCACAAATGTCACCGTCATCGATGCCGTGAATGGCGTTCGCGAAAAGCAGACTGTTGTATTCGACGGCGATCAAATCACCGCTGTCGATTCGACAAACACAGAAGCGCGGTTTGCAGACACGATAGACGGCAGCGGCAAGTACCTGATCCCGGGACTCTGGGACGCACACGTGCACCTGAGCTACGACGACCGGTTTACGGACGTCATGCCGGCGCTGTTCCTGTCCTACGGCATCACGAGCGTTCGCGATACCGGGGGATTGATGCACAAGATGCTACCCGCCGTCGAGAAAATGCGTGCCGAGGGCGCCGTTGCGCCGCGGGTATTTTTCGCCGGGCCGCTGCTCGACGGCAACTTTGTCGTCTACGACGGCGTATCGAGACCGGAGATCGGCGTGCGCAACGCAATGCCGGACGACGCCCGGCAAACGATCCGCGACATGCAGGAGCAGGGTGTCGATTTCATCAAGATCTACGAGATGGTCAGGCCGGACACCTTCGAGGCGATGGTAGAGACAGCACGCGAACTCGGCCTGCCGATCGACTCGCACGTCCCTTTGTCGATGCGGGCCGGTACCGCCGGGCCGCCGGTCGATTCCATCGAGCATCTGCGCAACATCGAGCTTGATTGCGCAAGTAACGCTCCGGAACTGCATGAGACGCGGCTGGAGTTACTGAAGAACCCGGAGGGACTGTCCGGCTACGAGCTCCGCTCTTCACTACATTCGCTGCAACGCCTGCCGGCGATCGCGAACTATGACGAAGAACGCTGCGACGAGGTGATCGCATCCCTGACGTCGACGCTGCAGGTACCCACCCTACGCCTTGGTGCGCTCAACCTGGATCCGCCGTTCCTGAAGGACGACTGGGAGGAGGCGCTGTCGCGCATACCGGCGGAGGTCCGCGAGGAATGGCGTAATGAAGCCGCCGAGATGGCGGATAGTCCTGTCGAGGAGTTCACATCCTTCGGCGAGTGGGCGGTGTTCCTGGTCGAGCGCATGCACGCCCATGGCGTGCCGATCGGTGCCGGTACCGATACGCCGATATTCATATCCGTCCCCGGGTTCAGCCTGCACTCGGAACTGGAGTACCTGGTAAGCGCAGGATTGTCGCCGCTAGAAGCAATCCGCTCCGCGACCGTCAGGCCGGCGGAATTCTTCTCACTGGAGGACCAGATGGGAACGATCGATGTCGGCAAGAAAGCGGACCTCGTGCTGCTCGATGCGAATCCGTTGGAGAACATCTCGAACACGCGGCGAATCGCGGCCGTGGTGACAAAAGGCAATTATTACGACGTCGAATCNNGATGACCTGTCGATGGCGTAATTCGCAGGCACGTGAATGCCGATCGAATGCCGGGCGTAGATGCGGTCTTCGAGGATTTCACGACCGCTGTCCGATAGCAGGAACCAGTACGGCGGTAATGCGAGGTCGACTTCGCGTTCGTCCCAGAATGCCCGGTCATTTTCGAAATGCACCAGCCTGGCGTCGGCATCGCCGAGATGTACCACGGTACTCGTCTCCTCGAGCGTTACGCGGAACGCGATGTTTTGCACCTCGGTACGTGCCGTAGGCCAACCACTGTGCGGCACATGCACCGCTTCGATCAACAGGCCGCCTTTACGCACGAACACCGCGGCGTCACCGTACTCGAGATCGAAATTCGTCACTCGCTCGAAAATTGACTCGTCTTCCGCGGATGCTTGTCGGCGCATCTCGGCAACCGCTTGTGCCGGCGCATACAGGTGAATCCCGGGACGTTCGCGAAGCAATCTGGTGAGCCCCGGGGCGGAAAAATGATCGGCGTGATTATGGCTGACAAAAACCGCGTCCACGCCCTCATACGGCGGTTGCCCGGCGTATATCGCCTCCTGCATTGCCGGTGGAAGCTTCTGATAGGTATCGTGCGGATAATTGTGGATCGGATCGAAGAGAATCTTGGTCTCGCCATGCGTAATCATCACGCCTTCGTTGCCGAGGTACTGCACGCTCGAGGTTTCCTGGCCGGTGGCGAAGGTACACGCCGCGATGAGAATAAGGCACGAACAAAACCTGGCCGTACCCCTGTGCCAATTATGCTGCTGCATGGTGCGTATCTTAATTCGAATGCTAATCGTCAGTTACTCGCGTGCGCCCACTCGCTGTCGCGCGGTCTCGAGGGCTTCCTCCAGGGACGGGTGATATTCCCTGTAATGGTGTTCGAGCCAGTCCTCACCGTAGTCGTTTACCGGATCGCGCATGACGGAGTGATCATGGGTCGGGTTTTGCCGGTTGTATTCGATAAGTAGTCGCGGACCGTGCACGCGAAAATAAAACTCGCCGTTTAAATCGACCGGGCCGCGCCAGGAAAACCACAGTTCATCCCAGCCGGTCTCGTCGATCAGCGCGAGTTGCGCCGTGGCACTGTCGTAATCGACGTTGCCGACGTATTCATCGATAAGCGCACGCAACAACGACATCTGGGCGACGGATAACTCGCCGGACTTCAAGCCTTCGTATTTCGCAAGGCTCGCGCGTCGCCCTGGCCCTTCGAACACGTCATCCGCGACCTCGTCGGCGATCGTCGCAGCCTTCTGCTGTGCGTCCGTGAGCGACATCATCAAATCGATGCCGCGGCGCGCCTCGTGCGGCATCGCCATCCAGCCGGCATAGGGCCCGGCTTCGATGATCGTCGGGTTGCTGCCGACAAACATCGGCGTAAAACTCACGCGGCCGCCGCTCACGGTGAAGTTGGCCGCGAAGTGATGCCCTGCAAGCTTCCAGCCCCAGTCACCATTCGCGGGCTCGCCGAATATCGCGAAGGCATAGTTGCCTGAACTGCGCGTTGCGACGAATGCCCGCCGGAACGGATCATCGCGACCCTCCGCGTCGCTTTCGAGCCCTGCACTTTCGATTGCGTAAAGAAGGTCATCGAGGCGCATGATGCCCGCTGCCTTGGCATAACCCTGGCTCGACATCGAGGCGCGCAACAGATCATGCAGGGCCAGCCGCTGGTCGTCCTGCATGTCGCCGACGAGGATCCCCTCGGGATGCACCATGATGATCGGCAGGTTCGACCAGGTGGTGCGCGCGGCGCCTTTCAGCGGCAGGAGCGTGGCCTTGCGTTGCTCCGCATCGAGGGTATCGACAAATGCTGTCGCCGCGGCGGTCATCCTGCTGGCACTCTGCGCGTGGGATGGCAGTGAATCGGCGGCCAGCGACGACGTCGCAATCGGACAGGCCAACAGGGTAGTAGATACCAGGATTACCGTTCGTTTCAGGCTCTTCACGTCGCTCTCCCTTTGCTTGCCATTGTAGGAGGAAATCGCACGGTTCGCCGATGATACCAACGAGCGCAACACAGTTTTCGCCCATGCATGCGGTATCATTCGGCCAAGCAGGACAGGTACAGGAAATGGCTAAGCAAGACAAGAAACAGGAAGCTGCAGCGGAAAGGGCGCGCCAGCTGCAACTCGTCGAAAAGCTGATGGAGCAGGGCGTGAGTTTTGCCGATCCGGCGCGTGTCGACATTCGTGGCAAGCTGAGCTGCGGCAAGAATGTATTCATCGACGTCAATGCGGTATTCGAGGGCGACGTCAGCTTGGGCGACAATGCGCGAATAGAGCCGAACAACCTTATTCGCGACAGCATTATCGGTAGCGGCACCGTCATTCATCCGAATTGCCACATCGAAAGTTCGAAGACCGGCAGCGACTGCGAAATTGGCCCGTTTTCGAGACTGCGGCCGGGCGCCCAGCTGGCGGACAGGGTGAAGATCGGCAATTTCGTGGAGGTCAAGAAGAGCACGATTGCCGATGGCAGCAAGGTCAATCACCTGACTTACATCGGCGATACGATCATCGGCACCGGCGTTAACATCGGCGCCGGGACGATTACCTGCAATTACGACGGCGCCAACAAATACCAGACCGTCATCGGCGACAATGCATTCATCGGCTCCGGGGTGGAACTGGTCGCGCCGCTCGAAATCGGTGCCGGCGCAACCATCGGCGCGGGCTCGACGATCAGCAAATCGGCTCCGGCCGATAAACTCACGCTCGAACGCGCCCAGCAAAAGACCGTCGAGAACTGGACGCCGCCCACCAAGAAGAAATAAAGCCCAATAAAAACAGAGCATTACGGCGTCACGATTCAAGGTGTGACCGGTTCCTTGCCCGCGAACGCAAACTCATGCAATCTCACCGGCCGCGAAAGCTGCGACAATAAAGGGTTCGCGATAATCGATCGCCGTTTTAAGCTGCCGGATCATCCACGGAGTTACTACCAATGTGCGGAATCGTCGGCGCCATTGCCGAAAGAAATGTCGTCCCGATACTGATGGAGGGCCTGCGCAGGCTCGAGTATCGCGGCTACGACTCGGCCGGCATCGCGGTCCGCAATGGCGAGACGATTAAACGCATTCGCCGGGTCGGCAAGGTCCAGGAACTACAGAACGCGCTGGACGAAAATCCGGTTCGCGGCGAGAGCGGCATCTCGCACACGCGGTGGGCGACCCACGGCGTGCCCAATGAGATCAACGCGCACCCGCACATGTCGCAGGAAGACATCGCGATCGTGCACAACGGCATCATCGAGAATTACGAGGAATTGCGCGACGATCTGTTAAGTAACGGGTTCGAGTTCGAGTCGGAAACCGACACGGAAGTCGTCGCACACAGGATCAAGCAGCATTTAGCGAAAACGGGTGATTTGGCGGCGGCAGTCAAGGCGACGGTTGCGGAACTCGAGGGCGCTTATGCGCTTGCCGTCATGAGCGCGAGCGATCCCGACAAACTGATCCTCGCAAGAGCCGGTTGCCCGGTCGTCGTCGGCCTGGGCATCGGCGAGAATTTTGTTGCCAGTGATGTCGCGGCACTGCTTCCGGTAACGCGCAAATTCATGTTCCTCGACGAGGGCGACATCGCTGTGGTCGAGAAAGAGAACGTGTCGGTTTACGACGCGGACGGAAGGGAAGTCGCGCGGCCGATCAAGGAAAGTGAATTGTCGGCAGATGCCGCGGAGCGCGGCAATTTCCGGCACTACATGCAGAAGGAAATCCACGAGCAGGGGCGGGCCGTTGCCCGCACCATCGAGGAGCGCATCGCAAACGGCAAGGTGCTGGATGCCGCTTTCGGGCCGAAAGCGAACCAGGTGCTGGACCATACCAGGGGAATACATATCGTCGCCTGCGGTACGAGTTTCCACGCGGGGCTGATTGCCAGGTACTGGATCGAGCAGCTGTGCAGGCTGCCGTGTTCGGTCGAGATCGCCAGCGAATACCGCTACCGATCCCCGGTGGTTCCCGACGGCACCCTGTTTGTAACGATCAGCCAGTCCGGGGAGACCGCCGACACGCTCGCCGCGTTGCGTGCCGCAAAAGAGAGGGATTACCTGTCTTCACTCACGATCTGCAACTCACCCGAAAGCTCGATGGTCAGGGAATCCGCGCTGTCATTGCTGACACACGCGGGCCCGGAAATCGGTGTTGCGTCGACCAAGGCGTTTACGACGCAACTCGCGGCGCTTGCGCTGCTGACGATTTCGCTGGCCCGGCGCAACGGGCTCGAGGAGAAGCAGGAACGTATCCTGGTTGCGCAACTCGCCGAGCTGCCCGGCCTGATCGAAGAAGTGCTGGCGCTCGATTCGGCGATCGAGACACTGGCGGAGCATTTCGTCGACAAGGAACATGCGCTGTTCCTCGGCCGAGGCGTGCAGAATCCTGTAGCCATGGAAGGAGCGCTGAAGCTCAAGGAGATTTCCTATATTCATGCCGAAGCGTACGCGGCCGGGGAGTTGAAACACGGGCCGCTGGCGCTGGTGGACGAGAACATGCCGGTCATCGCGGTGGCGCCGGATGACGAACTGCTTGAGAAACTGAAGAGCAACCTGCAGGAAGTTCGTGCGCGCGGCGGCGAGCTATATGTGTTTGCGGACCCGCGCGTGCAGTTCGGCGACCGGGTCGGCATTCACACGATGCGCCTGCCGGCGCTGATCCAGGATTTCCAGGCGCCGATTATCTACACGATTCCACTGCAGCTGCTTGCCTATCATGTCGCCGTGCTGAAGGGCACCGACGTCGACCAGCCGCGAAACCTGGCCAAGTCCGTGACCGTAGAGTAAGCCGAACCTGCCGCAGGGCGATCGCCGCTAATAATTCTCGAGCAACTTTTCGATAGCGCCGGGATCCTTGCCGACCATCTCTTTGTCGATGGTCACGGCCGGTTCGACATTGCCGGCTTTCGCGAGTGCATCCCGCAGTATGCCGAGAAAACGCGGCGCCGCGATCAGCGCTATCTCCTCGCAGGATCCTTTGTGCACGGCGCGGACAATCCGCTGCGCCAATAGCTTTGCGAAAGCCTGAGCAGCATGTTTTTTGGGGCCGGACTTTTCCTTTGTCATCGTATGGCGTCCCTGCCCGTGACTGTCAAAACTGCGGCCGCCACGATCGGAAATCAGCTCACCGGTTTTTTTCCGCTCGGCTTCATTCTTCATTTGAAACAGCTCGGTCAGCGCGCCACGCCTGGATTGTCGTTCATAAACGGTAGCCGCAGACTCATCGGCGACTATGATCCACGTTGTCTTCGTGTTGAGCAGAAGCTTGGATGCCACGAGCGGTTCGCTTCTTCGTCAGCTGTCCGAGGCTAATTATGGTTCAAGCGCACCGCCAACGCAGCAAGTAGATATACGCATTGCATATACCGGCTGGCTGCCGCATTAAACTGGTGGGATGACTATGGGTTCGACCATGGGCAAGGAAGGCAAGCGCGCCAGTGCCTGGAACCAGAGTACCGCCCGAGTGCTGGCAGATTTCGAGGTCGATGCCCTCCTCGGTCTTACAAACGGCGCCGTGCAGATACGCCGGCGCCGCTTCGGTCCGAACCTGCTCCAAGCCGCCAAACGGCGCAGCATCCTGTCGATCATGGCGGATCAGTTCAAAAGCGTGGTCATCCTGCTGCTCTTCATGGCAGGCGTACTCGCATTCCTTTTTGCCGATTTTGCCGAGGGACTGGCGATATTCGCGGTCATTGCAATAAACAGTTCGATCGGCTTCCTGACGGAATGGCGGGCGATTCGATCCATGGAAGCGCTGCGGCGCCTGGGCTCGGTGATGACTGTCGTAATGCGCGACGGCAATATCCAGGAAATACCGGCCGGTGAGCTCGTGCCCGGCGATATCGTTGTCCTCGAGGGAGGGGACATCGTCACCGCGGACATTCGGCTGATCGAAGCCGCGAAGTTGCAGGCGGACGAGTCAACACTGACCGGGGAATCCCTGCCGGTCGACAAGCAGACAGATCCCTTGCCCGAGGAAACGCCGGTCATGGAGCGGAGCAATTCCGTGTTCAAGGGCACGGCGGTTACGCGCGGTTCGGGAAAAGGCGTCGTGGTCGAAACAGGAATGTCGACCGAACTGGGGCGTATTTCCCGCCTGGTCACCGAGGCGGAGGCTCATCAGACGCCCCTCGAAAAGCGCCTCGACGCGCTCGGCAGACGGCTTGCATGGGCAGTGCTCGCCATTGGTCTGTTCATTGCGGCGATCAGTATATTGCTCGGGCGCGACGCGCTGCTCTCGATCGAAGTCGGGATTGCTCTGGCGGTCGCCGCGGTACCGGAAGGACTGCCAATCGTCGCAACAATCGCCCTGGCCCGCGGCATGTGGCGCATGGCGAAGCGCAAAGCGCTGGTCGCGCGCTTGTCGGCCGTTGAAACGCTCGGTGCCACGAGCGTCATTCTTACGGACAAGACCGGGACGCTGACAGAAAACCGCATGACGGTGACAACGATTCGGCTACCCGACGATCTCGAGATTGTGCTCGAAGGCCATGGCGATGCAGCTCACAGCAGGTTTGTGGTTCAGGATGGGAGCCTCGATCGAGATTCGGCCCAGTTGCTCGATGAACTCTTGACGACGGTCGCGCTGTGCAGCAATGCAAGCCTGCGTGTCGGACCGGGCGGAGACGAAATTACCATCGGCGACCCCACCGAGGTTGCGCTGCTGGTCGCCGCAAACCGGCGCGGCTTGAATCGCGACAAGCTTTTGACGCGCTGGCCCGAAATTCACGAGATCGCATTCGATCCTGCCAGCAAGAGAATGGCGACCATACATACGGGTAACTCCCGGTTTCATGTAGCAGTCAAGGGCGCGCCCGAAACGGTCATTCCATTATGTGCCTCGATGCAGACGCGGGCAGATGAGGTGACACTCGGTGATCGCGATCGACAGCGGTGGCTGGATCACGCCCACGAACTTGCTCACAGGGGATTGAGAACACTCGCCGTGGCAAAAAAATCTACCGACGATCAAACGGGAAACCCTTACAAAAATCTCGTATTACTTGGTGTCGCAGGGCTCGAAGATCCTGCACGTGAGGGCGTAAGTGAAGCGATCGATCGATGTCGTAATGCGGGTGTATCGGTCGTGATGGTGACCGGCGATCACCAGGCAACCGCGCGCAACATCGGCACCGAACTCGGCATGGTGGACAGCGATGCCCATTCCCGCCAGTTCGTTAACGGCACCGAGCTCGATGAAATTCTCGCCAGGCCGGCCAGCGAGGAGCTGCTTGCGGCCAGGGTCTTCTCCCGCGTATCGCCGGAACAGAAACTCAATCTGATCGATTTCTACCAGCAACAGGGATCTGTCGTTGCAATGACGGGAGACGGCGTCAATGACGCGCCGGCACTCAAGAAAGCAGACATCGGTATCGCGATGGGTGTCCGGGGCACCGCGGTTGCAAAGGAAGCGGCGGCAATGATTCTGGAGGACGACGAATTCCGCACCATCGTCGAGGCGATTGCATATGGCCGGGCAATCTTTCAGAACATACGCAAGTTCGTTGTCTATTTGCTGTCCTGCAACATCAGCGAAGTGTTGATCGTGACGCTCGCAACCGTGGCTGGCGCGCCGCTACCATTACTGCCGTTGCAAATTCTGTTTCTCAATCTCGTTACCGATGTCTTTCCTGCACTGGCGCTCGGCGTAGGACCCGGCTCGAGTAAACTCATGGAGCGGCGGCCGAGGCCTGGCGATGAGCCGGTCCTTACCCGGTCGCACTGGCTACGCATCGCGGTACACGGAGTAGTCATATCGGCGGCAGTCCTCGTGGCAATGAGCATCGCCATACTGCATTTGCAGTTCGACGCAGCCAACGCGGTGACGGTGTCATTCTGCACCCTTGCGATGGCACAGCTCTGGCACGTATTCAACATGCGGGAGGATCCGCGGCAATTCGTATTCAACGAGATCACGAGAAATGTCTGGATATGGATAGCGATCGGCATTTGCCTGGCATTGATCCTGATGGCGGTCTACACGCCGCTTTTGCGGGTTTTGCTGGAACTGACCGATCCGGGCGCCCGGGGCTGGCTGCTGATTGTCCTTGCCAGCTTCATTCCGCTGCTGCTCGGTCCTGCCGTGCAACACCTGGCGTTAAAGTCCGACAAGAATTAATCACGGTCTGGATCGCTTCCTGGAAGTGCTATGCTCGGCGATGATGCCGTCGCGAGGCGGCGGCTGTACCCATGGAAGTCGAATCGCCCTTGCTAAGCCTTGATGCCAAAACCGTTGCCGAGGCGTTGCCGTACGACCAGCTGATCGAAACGCTGGAAATTGCTTTCGGCAGTGACTACGAAGTGCCGCAGCGCGCGCATCACCAGGTAGCGCTTCCGGATGGCAATCCCGGCACTTTATTGTTGATGCCCGCCTGGCGGCCAGGCGGCAGCATGGGCGTCAAGATCGCTACGGTGTTCCCGGATAATGCGGCGCGCGGATATCCGGCCGTCCATGCCAGCTACATACTGATGAGCGCGGAGACCGGTATGCCGGTCGCAATACTGGACGGCACGGAGATTACGCTTCGCAGGACCGCGGCCGCTTCCGCGCTGGCGTCGACTTACCTGTCCAGGCGCGATGCGACAAGACTGCTGATGATCGGCACCGGCAATCTCGCGCCGCACCTGATCGCCGCGCACGCGACGACGAGGCCGATCGCCGAGGTATGCATCTGGGGACGGCGCGGCGATGCGGCCCAAATGCTTAAAGACACACTGGCCACGTCTGCCTTTTCGATAACGGTGTCTGATGACCTCGAGAATGCGGTCGGTCGAGCAGATATCATCAGCTGCGCAACGCTTGCGAGCGAGCCACTGGTGCGCGGTGCATGGCTCGAGCCCGGACAGCATCTCGACCTGGTCGGCGCCTATAAACCGGAAATGCGGGAAGCGGATAGCGAAGCCGTGGCGCGTGCAGATGTCTATGTGGATACGAGAAGCGGCGCGTTGGCGGAGGGCGGTGACATTATCCAGGCCATCAGCGACGGCTCTATTCGCGAGTCAGACATTTGCGGGGAGCTTCGCGATCTCGTTAGCGGCAAAGACGCCGGGCGAGCATCCGAAGATTCGATTACCCTGTTCAAATCTGTTGGCACCGCGATCGAAGACCTGGCGGCGGCGGAACTCGCGGTAAGAAATAGCGGCGCGTAAGAGCGGCTGCGATGGAGGTGCTTCAACCCGCATTCCTTAAATCTCGATTAAACCGTCCTCGATGAGCTCCGCCGCAATCGCCGCCACCTGATCCGATATGACAGTTTCGAGTGTCGCGGCATCAAACAGCAACGATTCGATTGCCCAGACTTTTTTCTTCGCGCGGGCGTCATAAACCTCGACCACGAATGAAACGGTCGATCCGACAGTTATCGGTGCAGGAAGATTCAGCTCTTCGTAATCGTACAGGTACAGATCGAAACCGTGGCCGGTCGGACGATTCGGCACCAGGTTTGCCCGGTCCTGGCCTTTCATGCGCGTCAGGATGATCGCGTCAAACTCCCTGGCCCGGACAACTTCGTTCAGCACCTTGCGGGTCAATTGAGCCTGGCGGCCGACGATCGTGTAAAAAGGCGTCGCGATAGGCTCGTCGGCGGTAAATTCAGCGACCAGTTGTTGCTCGAAGCGAACGCGTGTCGGAAACTCGCCGGCGACACTGATAACAAGCACATTGTGGAACGGTGACTCTTGATCGAATTCGTGCAGTGTCTTGATGACGGTGCCGGACGACTGTGTCGTGGCGCAGCCGCCGAATGCGGCAGGCACGACAAAAAGTATGAGCAGCGCTACGTGACGTAGTCTCTGCATTCCAGCCTCCCGATGTAACAAACAGACCCGCGCCGGACTGCGTTGCGAGGTTTTATACCATCCGGCGGATCACGCTGCAGTGACGCCGGTAACACGTTACGACCGTGTAATATACTGCCGGATTCGCTCGGCAGAATGATCCTGCCGCAATTCTTACATGCTGCGTCTACAAAAAAAACACTCAGGAATACAAGCACATACAGGACCGAAACCGGACCCCGCCCGCATACTGGCGCAGCAATCCCTGTGGCGGGCGATCGCGGCGGGCATCCTCGTGGTGCTGGTCTGCGGCTGGATGTGGGCGATCCTGTCCGTGCAAACCGGGCGGGTATTTCCCTGGTTCACCATACTGATCGGCGCGATCGTCGGACTCGCCATACGCAGGTACGGCCGTGGTTTCGAGTGGCGCTTTGCCGCGGTTGCTGCATTTATCGCATGGGTCGGCGCCTATGCAGAAAACCTGATGATCGGCATAGTAGAGACCGGGCGGTATATCGAGGCTGCCCCGTATCGTGTATTTGCCGGACTTTCCATGGATACGATCGAAAACTTTTTCGCAAATACGGTCAGCCCGGTCGATCATATTTACGCTGTCTGTGCCGCGGGCGTCGCGGCATTCTTTGCACAGCGCAAGCTTAACAGGCGCGAAGTTCTCGCGATAAGAACGATGAACAAAGCTAAGGAATGAGGCCGGGCGAACGCAGGATATACGGCAATTCGTGATCGGCTAACCGCTATAAGATTCAGTTACTGCGCGCGGAACCGGGCATCGACTATGATTGGCAAACAGTCGATATCCTGGCGGGCGATACGCATACGCCACAATTCCGGGCGATGAACGCGGCCGGCAAAATACCAATTAATGCCGGAGAAATGAGCATGAAAGTCGAATTCTTCTATGATTACGTCAGTATCTATTCCTACCTGGCAAACAGCCAGTTGCCCGGGCTGGAAGGTGTTGAAATCGTGTATCGGCCGATGTTGCTGGGGGCCGTCATGCAGGCGACCGGCAACCGGCCGCCGGGAACGGTCGAGGCGAAGAGAAGATTCCTGCTGGCGGACGCCGAGCGCTGGGCCAGGCGTTACGCATTGCCGTGGAAGATGAATCCGGTTTTTCCGCAAAACACCGTGAAAGCATTGCGGCTGGCGCTGGTGGCCAGCAAACATGGCGTATTCGAAACCGTTCACCAGGCGTTATTTGCCGCGATCTGGGAACAGCAAAAGGACCTGAGCGATGAGGAGGTGCTTGCAGAGATTGCGAAAGAACACGGCCTCGCGCTCGAGGAAATCGAAGCACAGGCAATAAAGGATGAACTCAAGGCGAACACCGGGGAAGCGGTTGACCGCGGGGCTTTCGGCGCACCGACTTTCTTCATCGGCGAAGAGATGTTCTTCGGCAATGACCGCTTCGAATTTATAAGAGAGACGATTGCTTAATTACGCGGAAACGTAACCCTGTGCGGCGGCGTGCTCAGGCGGCACCATGGAGAGTTGCTCGTGCACCAGGCTGTCGACATTCTGAATAGCATCGTTCACACCGAGAAAATAAGGCGGGCTGCGCCGCAGCAGTCGCCACTCGCCGGTCTTGAGGATTCGTACGAGGTGCGTGAGATTCATCTTGATGGCTTCGACGTAAGGATTGGCACCGTCATAGAGAACCTCGATGTAGCGGTACGCGCGATTGAATTTCTTTTCCAGCCGGTCCTTGGAAACCTGGCGGTAGAAGCCAGGCGTTTTTCGCAGCAGATCCTCTCCGGACTCGTAACGGACGACGTACTCGCCGGGTCCCGGACTCTCGACAGCAATACCGCCCAGCACGAATTCCTTGTAAAGCCGGTCACGGCATTTTTCGAGGTAACAACGGTCCGCCATTTGAGCGATCAGATCCGCGGTTCCGAGTAAATGACCGCAGATCGCATCGCGCGGATCGTCGAGTTCTATCTTGTCCAGGTCCAGTTCATATCCGGTGAAATGCACGATCATGCTGGCCACACCGGCATCGCGTGCCAGGCCGAGTTCCGGCAGATAGCGGCGCAGGAAATCCGCGCTTCTGGAAACGTGATAAAGCGTGAATTCGGCGCCGTTCTGGAATTTGCTGTCGCGTTCCTCATGCCGTATGTAGCCCGAATCGTGAAACAGCGAGGTGATGATCACCATTTGCGCGCGATGCGCGCCGAGGCGTTCGGCGGGATCGACACTGCGTTCATAACCGGCCAGCAGCCGGGCCAGGGCCAGCGTCATGTCGAGCGTGTGTTGCACGTCGTGGTAGGTGGTATCGCAGCCCAGGTAGCCGGGATAATTGCCGTTGAAAAGACGCTCGAAATCGTGGAATGCAAGCCATAGCTTGTCGAACGAGGCGCCGGGGTAAGTTTCGGCGAATAATTCATGCACGGCATCGCGGACCGCGGCAGGATCGCTTACCTGCACGGAATTGGTGACATCGAAGTCGTTACGCCGATCCTGGGACACTATTCTTCTCTGTTTTCTGCCAGGGGCCAGAACACCCGTATGACTGTAGCCGGGCTTTCTCGTAAGTATTCATGCCTGGACCGTTGCCTAGCTTAACGGAAAGCTGCCCCTGGTTAGGCCAAATTCTGGCTCAATGGCGAGAAATGATACACCTTGCACGGCAAGCATAGAGACCCTGTTCCGTTAATATGTCAAATTGCTTCCCTACAGATCGAACTCGGCAATCACCGGCGTATGGTCTGACGGGCGTTCCCAGGTTCGCGGTTCGCGGTCGATATAGCTCGACTGGCAAGACCGGGTCATGGCGTCACTGGTGAGAATCAGGTCGATTCGCAGACCGGCGTTTCGCTGGAACCCGGCGCGACGGTAGTCCCACCAGCTGAACGCTTTCTCCGGCTGCTCGAACAAGCGGAACACGTCGGTGAGGCCCAGTTCCAGGAGCCTGCCCAGCGCTTCGCGTTCCAGCGGGCTGCATAGAATGTCGTCGCCCCATTTCTCGGGGTCGTACACGTCACGATCATCGGGCGCGATATTGAAATCGCCAAGCACGACGAGCTTGTCGTATTTCTTCAGTTCCTCCTCTAGGTAGGCCCTCAAGGCAGCAAGCCAGCTCAGCTTGTATTCATATTTCTCCGAGCCGACGCTCTGGCCGTTGGGCACGTACAGGTTGATGATGCGAACGCCGTCGATGGTCGAGGCGAGGACCCGGCGCTGCGGGTCCTCGAAGCCCGGAATTTCCAGGATGTGCTCGCCCGCGGGACTGCGGCTCAGGACGGCAACGCCGTTGTAGGTCTTTTGACCGTTCACCACCGACTGGTAACCGGCTGCCGTAAACGACTCCTCCGGGAACGCCTCGGAGACCTGCTTGATCTCCTGCACGACGAGAATGTCCGGACTGGCGCTGGCCAGCCACTCCAGTACCTGCGGCAGCCGGACTTTCATGGAATTCACATTCCAGGTTGCGATCTTCATGCCGCTTTATCGATGCCGCTCATGCGTAACAGCGCATCCAGGGTCGGCTTGCGGCCACGGAACGCGACATAGGCTTCCATGATGTCCCGGCTGCCGCCGACCTCGAGTATTTCCCGGCGAAAGCGCCGTGCCGTTTCCGCATCGAATATTCCCGATTCCTCGAACGCCGAGAACGCGTCTGCCGCCAGGACCTCGGCCCATTTGTAGCTGTAATAACCGGCTGCGTAGCCGCCGGCAAAGATATGAGAAAAGCTGTGCGGGAGGCGATTGTAGGACGGGTGCTTGACCAGCGCGACCTCGTCGCGAACTTCGTCGAGCACCTCGAGGGCCCGGCCGCCGGCGGCAGGGTCGTAATTCGCGTGCAGCCGAAAATCAAAGAGCGCGAATTCGATCTGTCGCAGCATGGCGAGCGCCTCGCCGAAAAAGCGGCTGCGGTGCAAGCGGTCGTAGATCTCCCTGGGCAATGATTCGCCGGTACGGAAATGCGCCGAGCACGCCACGAGAACCTCGTGATGCCAGGCAAAATTTTCCATGAACTGGCTCGGCAGCTCGACCGCGTCCCATGGCACGCCGTTGATTCCCGCAATACTGGGAAAGTCAACGCGCGTAAGCAGGTGGTGCAGCATGTGCCCAAATTCGTGAAAGAAGGTCAGCACGTCAGTATGCGTCAACAGCGATACCCCATTCGCATCGGGCGGCGTGAAATTGCAGATGAGGTAGCCAACCGCCGGCGTTGCATCACCTGCGAGTCGCTTGCGGATGATGCACTCGTCCATCCATGCGCCACTGCGTTTGCCATTCCTTGCGTACAGGTCGGTGTAAAAACTGCCGAGTAATGCATCCTTGCTATCGCGTACCTCGTAGTAACGCACGGATTCGTGCCATGAGCTCACGCCCGACCGCTCTCTGACGTAAACGCCGTATAGTTTCTCAACGAGGTCGAACATTCCATCCTGCACCGCTGTTGCAGCAAAGTATTGGCGCAGTTCTTCGTCGGATATGGAAAACTTCTGCTGCTTCAGTTTTTCGACATGATAGGAAATGTCCCAGGCCTCGAGCTCTGTAGCCGCGATCGCCTGGATCGCATCCAGTTCTTTCCGTGCGGCTTCACGGGTCCTGCCGGCGAGCTCGAGCAGAAAGTCGAGCACCTCGCTAACATCCGATGCCATCTTGGTGGCCAGGGAGTACTCGGCGTAGTTTTCGAACCCGACGAGGAGCGCCGCCTCGTGCCGCAAGGCGAGAATAGTCTCAATGGCCTCGCTGTTATCCCATTGCGTGTTGCTTCCCTGGTCCGAAGCGCGGGTCGACCAGGCTTTGTAAAAGGTTTCGCGGAGGTTGCGATCGTCGGCGTGCGTCAAAACCGCGTGATAGGTTGGCAAGTCGAGATTCAGCCACCACCCGTCCTCGTCCCGTTCGGCGGCATCGTTTCGGGCCCTCGCGACGATCTGTGCGGGCAGTCCGGCCATGCGGGCTTCATCCATTGCATGAAAGTGCCAGGCATCCGCTGCATCCTGTATGTTCTGATCGAACCTGGCCTGGGCCGTCGCCAGCTGCTGCATCAGTTCCTTGAACCTGGCTTTTTCCTTTTCCGGGAGCGCCACACCGGCGAGCCTGAAGTCCCTCAATTCCTTTTCGACAAGCATGCGCATGGCGGGCGTCGCATCCTCGGGCATGGTGTTGGCGATGTGCTGATACGCTTCCCGCAGTTCCTTGTTTTGCGATAATTCGGTTGCGTATTCGGTCAGTAGCGGCAGCGAAGCGTTGTAAGCCTCGCGCCACTCTGGGTCTTCGAGCACGCTCTGCAAATGTCCAACGGGAGACCAGACACGACTGAGCTCGTGACTCATCTCTTCGAGCGGCGCGATCATAGATGCGAAATCCTTTGCCGAGCGGTCCGAGAGCAGGTCCGCGAGCTTTCGCCGCTGTGCTGCGATAAGCTCTTCCAGCGCCGGTTTTACCTGTTCGGGCTTGAGGTCGTCGAAGCGCGGCAGCGCTTTGGTATCCAGCAATGGGTTGGACATACAGGTTCGTCTCTCTGATAAGGCGGCAGGATGGTATCACACGTCCGGGATGGCCATGGCGTGACAAGCAATACGAAGGGATGAGAAATGGCAGCGAGTTTTGATCTCATAGTCATCGGCGGCGGCAGTGGTGGCCTGGCGCATGCGCAGCGTGCGGCGGAATATGGCGCGAAAGCAGCGGTCATCGAATCCGGCCCGCTCGGCGGCACCTGTGTCAACGTCGGTTGCGTGCCCAAGAAGCTCATGTGGTATGCGGCGCACCATGCACTGATGCTTGAACATGCGAAAGATTACGGTTTCGATGTTTCGGTCAAGGGGCACGAATGGCCGCAAGTCAAGAAAAAACGCGACGCCTATATTTCCCGCCTGAATGGTATCTATGAAGGCAATCTCGAGAAAAGCGGCGTTAGCTACATCAAGGGCAGCGCAAGTTTTGTCAATGCGACGACTGTCGATGTTGACGGCGAACAATATTCGGCAGCAAGAATCGTCATCGCGACTGGCGGTTATCCGATTGTTCCCGACATACCGGGCGCCGAACACGGCATGACTTCCGACGGTTTTTTCCAAATGCGCGAGAGACCACAAAAAGTCGCCCTGATCGGCAGCGGCTATATCTCGGTCGAACTGGCCGGAATTTTTCATGAGCTCGGATCGGAAACCTCGGTGCTCGTGCGCTATGACGGCGTACTGCGCAGTTTCGATTCAATGCTGCGCCGGGAACTCGAAGCGGCGATGGCTGCAAGCGGCATGACACTCGAAAAAGGCGTCATACCCCGAGAACTCAGTAAATCGGCAGGCGGCCTTCGATTGCATGCCGAGGACGGACGGGAACTCGGTGACTATGACGCCGTGATCTGGGCCGTCGGGCGTGCGCCCAACACCGGGTCACTGGATCTCGAGACTGCCGGTGTCGAAACGGACGAGCGCGGTTTCGTATCTACGGACGAATGGCAGAAGACCAGTGTCGATAACATCTTCGCGCTCGGCGACGTAACGGGCCGCGCCGCGCTCACACCGGTTGCAATCGCGGCCGGACGCAGGCTCGCGGACCGGCTCTACGGTGGCATGACAGACCGGCGCCTCGAATACGAGTACATACCGACCGTCATCTTCGCGCATCCGCCGATCGGTACCATCGGCCTCACAGAAGATCAGGCCCGCGACAAATTCGGTGACGACGTCAAAATTCATGAGTCGCGTTTCATCCCGATGGCCTATGCGTTCAGCGAGGAGAAGATTCCGAGCACAATGAAACTCGTGACGACAGGCAGCGAGGAACGAATAGTCGGCTGCCACATCATCGGCGATGGCGCCGACGAAATGTTACAGGGATTTGCGGTCGCCATTCGCATGGGGGCAACCAAGCAGCAATTCGACGACACGGTCGCCATTCACCCGACGAGCGCGGAAGAACT
>JABAOE010003387.1_pt2 | contig 22673 bp, 21 predicted proteins | sample 7062141 | NCBI WGS metagenome assembly JABAOE01 (sample SAMN14538627, study PRJNA623070) | marine sediment metagenome | biome: marine biome [ENVO:00000428]; feature: marine pelagic biome [ENVO:01000023]; material: deep marine sediment [ENVO:00002113] | place: India: Gulf of Khambhat ... | reverse complement strand
AAGTACGACTCCTACAAGGGAGTGATCGCCTACGTGCGCGTCGTCGACGGCCGCATCGGCGGCGAAGACCGGCTGCGACTGATGGCCACGAAGCGCACGATTGAGCCGCTGGAAACCGGCGCCTTTCGCCCGTCCTTCAGCCCGACCGACGGTCTCGACACGGGTGAGGTCGGCTACATCGCGACCGGGCTGAAGACGGTGCGCGACAGCCGCGTCGGCGACACGGTGACGGACGAGGCGGTGCCGACGAGTGCGCCCTTGCCGGGCTATCAGCCTGCCAAACCGATGGTTTTCGCCGGCATCTACCCCTCGAACGCCGAGGACTACGAAGAGCTGAGGGACGCGCTCGAGAAGCTGCACCTGAACGACGCCTCCCTGCAGTACGAGCCTGAGAACTCAGTCGCGCTGGGGCCCGGGTTCCGCGCCGGCTTCCTGGGCCTTCTGCACATGGACATCGTGCAGGAGCGCCTGGAGCGCGAGTACGACCTCGACATCCTGGCAACGGCGCCGTCGGTGGCTTACGAAGTGCGGATGACCGACGGCACGGTCCTGGAGGTGGACTCGCCGGCGGAGATGCCGGACCCGAGCAAGATCGAGGAGGTGCGTGAGCCCTGGATGAGCCTCTCCATCGTCGCGCCCGACCGCTACATCGGGGCGATCATGGACCTGGTGACGGGGCGGCGCGGCTCGTTCTCCAAGATGGACTACCTCGAACACGACCCGCACCTGAAGGCGGGGGAGCGCCGCGTGCTGCTGGAATATGAAATCCCGCTCTCCGAGATGCTGGTCGACTTCTACGACCAGTTGAAGTCGAAGACGCAGGGCTACGCCAGCCTCGACTACGCATTCGCGGACTACCGGCCGGACAGGCTGGTGAAGGTCGACATCCTGGTCAACGCTGTGGCCGTCGACGCACTCAGCGTCCTCGTCCACTCGGAGAGGGCACAGCAGGTCGGGCGGTCGCTCGTCGAGCGGCTGCGCTCGCTGATACCGCGCCAGATGTTCGAGGTGCCGATTCAGGCGGCGGTCGGCGGCCGCGTGATCGCCCGCGAGAGCGTGAAGGCGCTGCGCAAGAACGTGCTGGCCAAGTGCTACGGCGGCGACGTCACGCGCAAGCGCAAGCTGCTGGAGAAGCAGAAGGAAGGCAAGAAGCGGATGAAGCGGGTGGGCAACGTGGAGATCCCGCAGGAGGCCTTCATGTCGCTGCTGCGCATCGGTAAATAGCCGGGTTGCAGGCCGGGGGGCGAAATGTTGGGCGCCTCCGGTTTGTTTACGTAACGTGGGGGCGTAGAATGGCCCGCGAAGGCTAGCCGGGGGGAAGCTTGGACAACGAGACTCAGAAGATTGACCTGCAAGTGTTGCGGCGCGTGGCAGGCTCATCGCGGGCGACACAGCGCTGGCTGAAGACCGCGTTACAGACGATCCGTACGATGCCGCCGGCGCGTGAGGGCGCGCTCAGGGCGCGGCCGAAGCCCGTGCCGCACCCGGAGCCCGAGCCGCTGGCGCCTGACCTCGACGATCTGCTCACAGGCCGGCGGTCGCTGAAGGAGCAGCTGGAGGCGCACCCTGAGCTCGCCGACGAGCTCGAAGGCCTGGGCGAGGTCATCGACATGCTCCGTGGCCTCGGACGGGAGCGGCGGCGGAAGGGCGAAGACGTCCTCCGCGACGATTTCCTCGATCTTTCGGACGACGAAGAGCCCGACGAAGACGTCTAGCCGGCGTCTTCGGACAGCGGAATCGCCGCGACCTGCGATCCGAGGATGGAGGTGCCGCTGTCCACGAAGATCGTGTTGCCCGTGACCATGCGTGACATGTCGCTGGCAAGGAAGACTGCGGTGTTGCCGACGTCTTCCAGCGTGATGTTCTCCCGCAGCGGCGACGCGGCCTCGGTCCAGCGGCGAAGCATTGTGATCCCCTTGACGGCGCTGGCGGAGAGAGTGCGCACGGGCCCGGCAGAGATCGCGTTGACGCGGATCTTGCGCGGGCCGAGCTCGGCGGCCAGATAGCGCACGCCGGCCTCCAGCGCCGCCTTGGCCGGCGCCATCGCGCTGTAGCCGGGGACGGCCTTCTCCGCGGCGTTATAGGTCAGCGTCATGATGCTGCCTCCGCCGGCCTGCTCCATCAGGGGTGCCGCGACCCGCGAGACGGCGTTCAGCGAGTAGGCGCTGATCTCCATCGCCATCTTGTAACCGCCGCGTGAGATCTCCGAGAACGGCCGGTTGAGGTCTTCGCGGTCGGCGTAGGCGATCGCGTGCACCAGCGTGTCCAGCCCACCCAGCGCCGCCGCTGAGGTGCGGAACGCGTTCTCGATGTCGTCATCGCTCGACACGTCGCAGGCAGTCAGCGGAAAGTCCTCCGGGTTGCCGAGCTCGCTCAGCAGCTTGCGGACGTTGCGTTCGATGCGGCCCTTGGGCTCGTGCTGGAAGGTGAAGGCGAGGCGCGCGCCCTCGCGATGCATCCCCTGGGCGATCCCCCAGGCGATGCTGTGCTTGTCGGCGACGCCCATGATTAGCGCGCGCTTGCCCTTTAGCAGTCCGTTCACGATGCCTCCTTGCGAATCCACTCCGGTGGCCGTTCGCCGCTCTTCTCCGCCTCCCAGGCTTCCAGGCACTCCACCACGGTCTCCGCAACCTGCATGCGGATCGCCTCCGGTTTCTGGAGCGCCGGCAAGAACACGACGTGTCCGCCCGCCAGCGGCAGATCGAAGCCGACGGCGGAGCCGCCGGCGCTGCGGGCGAAGACGCGGCCGCTTTCGCGAAGAGCCGGTGCGTCCTCGTCCGCGTGCACACGGTAGGCGATGTGTTTTTGAAGCGTCTGAACGAACGGGGCGAAGGGGTGGTTCTCGATGGTCAGAAGGGCGCCCGTCGTCCCGAACCCGGGCAGCAGGTGCTGCGCGGGGGAGAAGCCTTCGTCCGCGGGCAGCCACGAGTAGCGGCTCCAGGCGACGTCGCTGTGCACAGCGTCGGGATAGCCAAGGCAGACGATCAGGCCGCCGCGCTCGAGGAGCCGCACAGTTTCACGGCGCCGCATCTCCAGAAGCTCGCTCAGCCCGAAGGCGAACGAGCTGCCTTCGCCGCTGACGATCGCCTGGCCGCCGTACGTCTGGTGAACGGCCGTCCCCTGCGCGGCCTCGTCGATCACGCGAGAGGCGGCTGCCGGATCGATGAACAGTCGCGTGTACTCGCTGAAGGAAGGCGCGGAGAGGAACGAAGCGTTGTCAAACGACGCGTTCGGGAGCGGGACGCCGATGACCAGCGTGCGGACTGTCATGCCGGCACGTTCAGGGTGCGCAGGTATTCGCTCAGCTCCGGTGCGATGTCCGGCCGGCGCAGCGCCGTGTAGATCGACGCCTTTAGCAGTCCGATCGGGCGGCCGGTGTCGAAGCGCTCACCTTCGTATTCGTGGGCGAAGACCTTGCCGCCCTGCTCCATCAGCATCGTGATCGTGTCCGTGAAGAACATCTCGCCGCCGATGCTCTTCGGTGTCTTCTCCAGCAGCGGCCAGACGTCAGCGGAGAGGACGAAGCGGCCGACGCTGCCGAGATCAGAGGGCGCTTCGTCGGCTGGCGGCTTCTCGACGATGCGGTGCACGCGCCACACGCGGTCCTCCACCGCTTCGCCGTCGATCGATCCGTAATGGACGATCTCCTCCCGCGGGACGCGCTGCACCGCCAGGACGCTGCCGCCGTGGCGCTCCTGCACATCCAGCAGCTGGCCGATCGCGGGCCGGTCCGAGAAGATAACGTCGTCGGGATAGAATAGCGCGAACGGCTCGTCGCCCATGAAGCGGCGGGCGCCGAGGATGGCGTGCGACTGGCCCTTCATCTCCTTCTGGCGCACGAAGGCGATCTCGACACCACTGACCCGGCGCACCTCCTCCAGGAAGTCGGGCTTCTTCTCGAGCGCCGCCTCGAGGTCCGGGTTGCGGTCGAAGTGATCCTCTATGGCGCGCTTGGCCATTGCCGTCACGATGATGATCTGGTCGAGGCCGGCGGCGAGCGCTTCCTCCACGATGTACTGGATGACCGGCCGGTCCACGATGGGCAGCATCTCTTTGGGGACGGCCTTTGTCGCGGGCAGAAAGCGGGTCCCATAGCCGGCGGCAAGTATGAGGGCCTTGCGGATGCGCACGCCGGACTCCTTTCCACTGAAGAGGTTAAGCGCAGTCTATAGCAGCGGGAAGAAGAGCATCAAGACAGCACAGTTGTGCTACTGGCCGTTTGACACTCCCGATTTGCGCCCATAGCATTGTCACTTGGTCGTGCTAGACGGGGAGCTAGCGGTGCCCTGTACCCGCAATCCGCTATAGCGGGGTCGAACTCCCGCTCGAGGTCGAGGCTCCGCAGAGACTGCCCGTAACAAGTGGCATTGATGGTCTGGCCCTGCGCGGCAGGCCGCCACCAACCCCGCCAGATCCGGAAGGAAGCAACGGTACGTGGTTAGGTCTGGGTGCCGCAGGTCCACCGGGCCGGAGCTGGCTATTACGGGCAAGCCTGAGGACCGAGATCGACAGCGGGTGCACGACCGGAAGGCGCGGAAGGGGCGCCTTCCATCGGCAAGCACAATTCAGGATGGGGAGTTATTAGGGGAGAACAGCTCGGCCTGCGGGGGAGGGGATTCCCGCTTCAACTGGGTTCGCCACTACGACAGCTTCTTATAGTAGTTCCCAACGGTCATCTGCACATCCCCATCCTGGTCGTCCTGGCGGCGGCCCTGCTCGTCGTTCTCGCCGTCCCCATTTCCAGTACCGATGCGGGAGCGGACGAGGGTGCGGACCGGCCGCTGCTTGCTGTGGAGTCAGCGGTGGCCGGGCCGGTCCCGACGACGTCTGTCCGGCTGCGGTTCGGAGACGACGAGCGACTGGTGGAGACCCGCGCGGCAACGATCAGTAGCCTGCTCATCGAGCAGGGGATCGTTGTCTTGCCCGGCGATGAGGTCTACCCGCCGACGGACACGCCGGTCAACGAGGGCCTCGTCGTTGGAATCACGCTGATCAGGGACTTTGTCGTCCACGAAGACGAGCCGATCTATCACCGCGCCGAGCTGTCCTACGACTACTCGGTGCCGCTCGGCCAGAAGGTGGTCGTCCAGGTCGGAGCGAACGGCGCTGCGCGCCGGAGCTACCAGGTGCGCACTGTCAACGACGTGGAGACCAGTCGCGAGCTCTTGTCCGAGGAGACCATTCCTCCCACCAACCAGATCGTCCGCATCGGCCTCAACACAGAGAAGCCGCTGCCGCCTCCCGGCGAGGGGATGTGTCGCTCGACGATGCCGGTCTGGTCGACTTACTACACCGCCGTCAGCGCAGGCGGCACGGTGACGCGGACAGGTACCGGCGTCTTCAAGGGCATCGTCGCCGTCGACCCGAACGTGATACCGCTCGGCGCGCGTATGTACGTGCCGGGCTACGGTTACGGCGTGGCGGCCGACACGGGTGGCGGCGTCATCGGCGCACATGTCGACCTCGCTTACGGCGCCAACGACGTTTACGACTGGGGCTCCCGCAACATCGAGATCTGTCTCCTCGATTGAGGCAGCGGCGCGGCCTGACCGGCGCCTGCCGTATCATCGCTCTGTGACACCTGCCGGCAGCACGCGCACCAAGAAGTCGCTCGGCCAGCACTGGCTGGCGGATCCTCGCGTCCTCGCGCGCATCGCGGACGCTGCCGGAATCGAGCCGGCAGACACGGTCGTCGAGATCGGAGCCGGCACCGGCCAGCTGACCCGCTTTCTAGCGGAGCGCGCCAGCCGCGTGATCGCCGTCGAGAAGGACGACGCGCTGGCCGCGAGTCTGGCGCGAGAGTACGGTGGCGCGGATGACGTGACGGTTGTGCACGCCGACGTACTCGAGACACCGGCGTCGGAGGTGCTGCGGCGCGGCAGCGGGGCACAGCCGTACGTCGTCGTCGGCAACCTGCCGTACAACGTCGGCACGGCCATCCTGCGCTCGTTCCTGCGCGCGCCGGCGCCGCCGCGGGCGATCGTGGCGACGCTGCAGGCGGAAGTCGCCGAGCGCATCGCCGCCGGCCCGGGCCGGCTGACCTACCTCGCTGTCGAGACACAGGTATACGCGGAGGCTGAGCTGCTCTTCAAAGTACCGCCGCGCGCCTTCCGGCCGCCGCCGAAGGTGCACTCGGCCGTCGTCCGGCTCAGCATGCGGCAAGCGCCGCTCGTGGCCGCTCACGACGTCGACGCTTTTCTCGATCTGGTGCGGGCTGGATTCGCCGCGCCGCGCAAGCGCCTGCGGAACTCGCTGGCCGTCGGGCTCGGAGTCAAGCCGCTGGAGGTGGACGCGCTGCTGGCCTCCTGCGGCATCGACGGAGAACAGCGGCCAGCGATGCTTGACCTTGGCGCCTGGCGCGTTCTTTTCGCGGCGTATCGGCAAGCGTCATGATCAGCACCGTCGCGCCTGCGAAGGTCAACTGGACGCTGGAGGTGCTCGGCCGCAGGCAAGACGGCTACCACGACGTGCGAACCGTGATGCAGGCGGTTGACCTGTGCGATGAGGTGTCCGTGGCTGCGGCAGAAAGCCTAACAATAGCGCAAAGCTCAAACTCAGGCGCGGCGGACGGCGAGGACCTTGTGGTTCGCGCTGCCCGGGCGTTCGCCGAAGCGGCGAGGCGAGAGCCGAGCGTGTCGATTGAAGTCGCCAAGCGCGTGCCGGTCGCGGCGGGCCTCGGCGGCGGCAGCTCCGACGCTGCAGCGACGCTGCGCGCGCTCGGCCGCCTGTGGGAGACGGGCGTCACCGGCGATCGCCTCCAGCAAGTCGCGGCGGGGCTGGGCTCCGACGTTCCGTTCTTCCTCAGCGGCGGCACGGCGCTGGCCGAAGGGCTGGGCGACCGCGTAACGCCGCAGGCCGACGTTGTGCCGGCGTGGCTGGTGATTCTCGTACCGCCGCTGGCGGTCTCCCAGAAGACCAAGCGCATGTACGCGGCGCTGACACCTTCTGACTTCACCGACGGAGGGCACACAGACAACTTCATGGCTCACCTTGCGTCCGGCGGGTCCGTGGCGGGCGCGCCTCTCTTCAACGCCTTCGAGCGAGCGGCCTACGTCGCGTTCGATGGCCTGACGTTCTTCCGCGACGCGCTCGTGCAGGCCGGGGCTGCTTCGGTCCACGTCTGCGGGGCGGGGCCGGCGCTCTTCAGCGTGGCAAGCGGCGAACAAGAGGCGCGGGCGATCCGCTCCCGCGTCGCGCGCGTGCGGCGGGGGGAGAAGGTTCACGTCGTGCGCTCGCTGACGGCGACGGAGTCGACAGCGGTGTGGTCTGACGGCGCGGCATCCGGATAACATGAGCGCATGACCGGCACGATCGTCGATATGCACGTGCACACGGTGCGCGGCGCCGCCGACTCCTCCCTCAAGCCCGAGCAGCTGATCGAGGCCGCGAAGGAGATCGGCCTCACGGGCGTCAACATCACGGAGCACGACCGGATGTGGGACGACCAGCAGCTGAGGGAGTTCCGCGAGCAGAGCGGCCTCTTCGTGAACCGCGGCATGGAGGTCTCGACGGACATGGGTCACATCATCGCCGTCGGGCTCACTGCGTATGTGCCCGGCATTCGCAAGGCCAGGGAGCTGCGCGCCGTCCTGGACGACCTCGGCGGGTTCATGATCGTCGCCCATCCCTTCCGCCACTTCTTTGATCCGATCCATTTCCGGCGTGAGGGCCGCCCGCCGTTCGATATGACGCCGGAAGAGGCGGCCGGGCGGATGCCGGTTTTCGGCCTCGTCGACGACATCGAGGTGGCGAACGGCGGCACGCAGCCGAAGGAGAACCAGTTCGCGCTCAAGGTCGCGCGCGTGCTCGGCAAGCGGGGCGTCGGCGCCAGCGACTGCCACTCAACGCAGGGAATCGGCTACTACGTAACGGCTTTCGAAGAAGAGCTGCGCGACGAGGCGCACATGCTTGAGCTGCTGCACGCCGGCCGTTACTACGCCGGAAAGGGCCTGCCGGAGGGCGACCTGACCGCCTACGAGCTGGAAGAAGAAGTATCCACAACGGGCTGACGCGCGTCCTCCGACTTCGGGGCGTGCCGGTGCTATGATTGCGCCACCGTGGCTATCGAATACGTAGCCTTCGACCTCGAGACGACCGGACTCGACGTAAAAGAAGACACGATCATCGAGATCGGCGCCGTACGCTTCACCCGCGATGAGGTGCTGGGCACGTTCGAGACCCTCGTCCGGCCGCTGCGCGAGGTTCCGGAGGTCGTCCAGCAGCTGACGGGCATTCGCGAGGAAGACCTGCGAACTGCGCCGCCGCTGGAGGCCGTCGCCGGCGATTTCGAGCGCTTCATCGAGGGCAGCATCCTCGTCGGGCAGAACATAGTCCGTTTCGACGCCCCGATCCTCGACCGCGACGACATCCGCCGGCCGCAGCGCCTCTACGACACAGCCGATCTCTCGTACATCCTGATGCCGTCGCTCGGCGCCTGGAGTCTCGCGAGGCTGGCAGAGCGATTCGGTGTCGAGTTCGATACTCAGCACCGCGCGCTCGCCGACGCGGACGCCGCGCGCAGCGTCTTCCTCGCGTTGATCGAACGGGCGATGGAGCTCCCGAACGAGGTGCTGGGGCAGATTGCCCAGTGGCTGACGCCGACCGCATTCCCCTGGAGCGGCTTCTTCCGCGACGCCTTCGACATGGCGGCGTCGCTGCCGCCCGTGGAGCGCCCGGTACTGCGCCCGCCCGACGACGCCGATCTCCGGCCGCTCAAGCCAAGCCCAGAACCGGCGCCGGTCGATCCGCGGACGGCGCTGGCGGTGCTGGCCTCGGCGGCCCGGCGCGACGACCTCTTCCCGCAGTACGAGCGGCGCCCGCAGCAAGAGGCGATGACCGAGGCCGTCGCCGGGGCGTTCAACGACGGCGCGCAGCTGATGGTCGAGGCGGGCACAGGCGTGGGCAAGAGCCTCGCCTATTTGATCCCGGCGGCTTGCCACTCGCTGGCGAACCAGGGCCGCGTTGTCGTCTCGACTTCGACGATCAACTTGCAGGAGCAGCTCACGAAGAAGGACCTGCCGGCGGTGCAGGCGCTCTCGCCGGACTCCGGTCTGCGCACCTGTCAGCTCAAGGGCCGGCGCAACTACCTCTGCCTCCGGCGCTTCAATGCTCTGCGGACGTCCGCGTCGCTGACCGATGACGAAGCCTACCTGGCGTCGAAGATCCTCGTCTGGCTGGGCGACACCGAGACGGGGGACCGGGCCGAGATCCGGCTTTCGCCGCAGGAGGACGCTCTCTGGGCCCGGCTGAGCGCTGACGGTGCGTCCTGCACGTCCGACAACAGTCCGTTCGTCGTCGACGGGACGTGCTTCATGCAGCGCGCGCGCAAGAAGGCGGAGGCGTCGCACATCGTCGTCGTCAACCACGCGCTGCTGCTGGCCGACATCGGCACCGGCGGACGCGTGATCCCGCCGTACGAGCACGTCGTGGTCGATGAGGCGCACAACCTGGAGGCCGAGGCGACGCGCCAGTTCGGTTTTACCTGCCGCGAGCGAGATCTGCACCAGCTGCTCGATGCCAGCGAAGGGATTGGGCCGACGCTTGACAAGGCTTTGCGCACGGCACCGGTGCTCCTCGAGGCGCGCAAGCAGATGGAAGAGCAGGCGGCCGAGCTGAGCGAGGCGGCGAAGAACGCCCGGCCCCGCCTGCAGCACTTCGCTGAGACCCTCAAGGCCTTTCTCGCGCAGCAGGCGGCGCCGAACGCCGAGCGCGACTCCCGCCTGCACGTGACGAAGGCGACGCGCGTCCAGCCGGACTGGTCGGATGTCGAGATCGCCTGGGAGAACTGCCGGCTCGTCCTCAGCGACGTCGCGGCGCACCTGGGGCGGCTGCACGACTGCCTGATCAGCGCCGAGGAGCTGGGGATGCTGAACCAGGAGATCATCGTCGCTACTGTGGCGCAGTCGCTTGAAGCTGCCAGCGGCTTCGTGAGCGGTCTGGCGGCGGCGCTGGAGGAGGACGACCCGGGGCGCGTCGTCTGGCTCGAGATCGACCGCGGCGACGGCGGCATCGTCGTCTCGTGGGTGCCGCTTGAGGTCGACGGCCTCCTGCAGGGCGGCCTCTACGAAGACCGCCGTACCGTCGTACTGACCGGCGCGACGCTGCGTACGCAGGACAGCTTCGAGTACCTGCAGCGGCGCGTCGGCCTCCAGGAGTGCGAGACGCTGGCGCTGGGTTCGCCGTTCGACTTTGAGACGGCGGCGCTCGTGCTGATCCCGCGCGACATGCCGGACCCGGGCGCGCCCGGTTACCTTGACGCACTCTCCCACGCTGTGATCGAGCTCGCGCGCGCCTCGCAGGGGCGGGCGCTCGTGCTCTTCACGTCGCACTCGACGCTCCGGGCCTCGCACTGGCTGGTCGCCGACATGCTGAAGCCCGACGGCATCGAAGTGCTCGGGCAGGGCATCGACGGCTCGCCGCGGCAGCTCGTCCGGGCGCTACAGGGCAACACCAAGACGGTCGTGCTGGGCACGTCGAGCTTCTGGGAGGGCGTCGACATTCCCGGCGATGCGCTCTCGCTGCTGGTGATGGCGCGCCTGCCGTTCGCGGTGCCGACCGACCCCGTGTTCGCGGCGCGCTCGGAGCTCTACGACGACCCCTTCAACGAGTACGCGCTGCCCCAGACGGTGATCCGCTTCAAGCAGGGCTTTGGCCGCCTCATCCGCACGAAGACCGACCGCGGCGTCCTGGTCGTGCTCGACCAGCGCATTATCACGAAGCAGTACGGCTCCGCGTTCCTGCAGTCGCTGCCCGGCTGTACGGTTCGGCAGGCGGCGATGCGCGCGATGGCCGGTCACGTCGGTCAGTGGCTGGCCGCCCGAACGCCGGCCCGTTGAGCACGGCTGCTGCCGGGTCTCGGGTAACCCTGCGGCCTGTCATGCCGGGCGACCTGGCGGCGATTGAGGAGTGGTGGCCGGAGGCGGCGGCGACTGTTCGCGGGACCCGCGAGCCCGGCTCGCTCGAAGAACTGCAGCAGACGGTCAAGGCCGGCGACGCGCTCGTCATAGCGCACCGGGACCAGACGGCGCCGATCGGCCTCCTCGTCCTGGGTCAGCCGGCCGGCGGCTGGCTCGAGTTTCGGTTTCTGGCGCTGTCGGAGGGCAATCGCGGCTGGGGATACGGATCCGAAGCCGTGCGGCAGATCGAGGAGTCAGGGCGGGCGCAGCAATTCGCGGCGGCGGTGTACGCAGGGAACGGGCTCGGGCTCTACTTCTGGCTGCGGATGGGCTACCGCCCGGCCACGCCCGGCGATTCGCCGTGGCGCCCGAGGGGGGCGGGCGATATCATCGCGATGATCCGTGAGCTGAAGGAGTGAGCGAGTGGACGACGTTCTGAAGTACTGCGACGAACACCACGATGAAGCTGTGGCGAAGCTTGTCGAACTGTGTCGCTTCGAGACCGTGAGCGCGCAGGGCCGGGCGATCGGGGAGACGGCCGATTGGGTGGCCGACGAGCTGCGCGGCCTGGGCTTCGAGGTGCAGGTCTTGCCCAAGCCGGAAGGTCCGCCGGCGCAGCCCGTCGTCTACGCCGAGGCAAAGGGCGCCTCTCCCAAGACGGTGCTCTTCTACGACCACTACGACGTGCAGCCGGAGGAGCCGCTGGACCTCTGGCAGACGCCGCCGTTCGAGCCGGTGCAGAAGGACGGCAAGCTGTATGGCCGCGGCACGTTCGACAACAAGGGGAACATCGCGGCGCGGCTGGCCGCCATCCGGGCCTGGCGCGAGGTCCGCGGCGAGCTGCCGTGCGCGGTCAAGTTCTGCATCGAGGGCGACGAGGAGATCGGCAGCCCNNTCGAGCGCCACAAGGAGCTGTTGGCCGCCGACGCCTGCATCTGGGAGGGCGGCGGTGTGACCTGGGAGGGGCTGCCGATGGTCACGCTCGGCGTCAAAGGCCTCCTCTACGTGCAGCTGGAGTGCGAGACGATCAGCCACGACGCGCACTCGTCCTACGGCACGGTCCTGCCGAACGCCGCCTGGCGGCTGGTCTGGGCGCTCTCCACGATCAAGGGGCCGGATGAACGGATCATGATCGACGGCTTCTACGACGACGTCCGCCCGCCGACTGCCGACGAGCGCGCGGCAGTCGAGAAGCTTCCCGACGACGCCGCTGAGACGCTGAAGGCGTACGGTGTCGGGCGCTCGACGACCGGCGTCACCGGCCTCGAGTACAACCTGCGGCACCTGTTCGAGCCGACGGCGACGATCGATGGTCTCTCTTCGGGCTACGAGGGTGAAGGGCCGAAGACGGTGCTGCCGGCGAAGGCGATGGCAAAGCTCGACTTCCGCCTCGTCAACGACCAGGACCCGCACGACATCGAGCGCAAGCTGCGGGTGCACCTGGGCAAACACGGTTTCCGGGACATCTCGATCTCGACGCACGGGGGCGAGCACCCGGCGCGCACGCCCGTGACTGACCCGCTGGTGGCGACGATGGTGCAGGCCTGCCGCGGCGTCTACGGCAAGGAGCCAGTGGTCGTGCCGACGATGGCCGGCACCGGCCCGCTGTATCCGTTCGTGACGACACTTGGCCTGCCGACGGCGGACATCGGCATCGGCTATCCGGACGCGGCGATCCACGCTCCGAACGAGAACATCCGCCTCGAGGATTTCCGCGCCGGCACCAAGGCGGTCGCGGCCTTCCTGGGCGCCTTCGGACGCTAGCGCCTCTCTTTCCGTCATTTCGACCGAAGGGAGAAATCTGACGTACCGACTTGCACGGGGCCCGGTCTGAGGGAGCCGACGTGCGCATGGAGCGTGTAGGGCTGGGGGTCGTGATCCGGAGCGTCAGGTCTCTCCGCTGCGGTCGAGACGACAGAGGTTGGGGACGAGCGCGGCGTCAGGTCGCGGGCGGAAGAAGGTCGCGCTATTCGGGGTTGATCGTGTTGACCAGGGCTATCTTCTTCCGGCGGCGCCACTTCTTGATCTGCCTTTCGCGAGCCAGTGCCGCCCGGACGTCATCAGTCTCTTCGCAGTAGATGAGGCGCTTAAGCCTGTACTTCTTCGTGAAGCCCTCAACGATCCCGAGCCGATGCTCTCCGACGCGTCGTTCGAGGTCGTTCGTGACCCCGACGTACAGCGTTCCAGAGTTGTTGGTCAGGATGTAGACGTGGTAAGTCCGGCCCACGGCCCGCAGGCTACGCGCCGGTGCGCCGATCTGCCAGGTGCGAATGGCAGCGCTCAGTGGGCCTCGCCGACGGCGGGCTCTTTGCTTGACTTCCCGAGACAGTCGAAGCAAACGAACTCAAGCGAGAGGTATTGCTCGTTGATCCAGACGTCGCCGCAGTCAGTGCCGTCCTGGCCCTGGCGCGTGCGCAGGTGGAAAGGCTCGTGGCAGTTGTTGCAGTGGGCGACGCGGTCCGGCGGGATGGTGTCGTCGCAGACGCGGCACGTTTCGGGCTCAGCGGGCGAGTCGGTCATTCGGCCTTCCGGGTCAGGTAATCGCGGACGAACTTCTCCTCGTCCGCGCGCGTCCGGACCTCGCCGTCCAGCTTAGCAGCGCGCAGAAGGGCCAGCACCTCACCGACCGGCTTGCCCGGTGGCACTCCGAGCGCTGGCAGGTCGTCACCCCGCAGGACTGGCCGGACGTTCCGATATCGCGCCATGTAGGCGTGCGCCTGCTCCCTCTCCGTGTGGGATCCGGCGGCGGCCAGCGCCCACACAGCCGCGGCTGGCTGCCCCGTGAACATTGAGGCGACATCGCTCGGTCGCGCCCCAGCTTGCTGTTTCTGCGCGCTTAGGGCCGATAGCGCGCGTACCGAGTTGGCCTGCGGGCGGGTCAGGGCCAGGCGCGTAATCACTGCCTCTGCAGCCGAGTTCGCAGCGTGCCAGAGGAGAAGCGGCCAGTACGCCGCGGGGACGGCCCGCGGTGCGATTTCCCGCAGGCGCCCGAAGGCGGCTGCCAGCTCACTGTCAAAGCGGAGAGAGGGGTCGAGGGCCCGCAGCGCGCCAAGCTCGTCGAGCCGCAGCAGGGCCCGCTCCGGCTCGGGCTCCGCGAGCGTCCGGGCCAGATCCTGGTGGACGCGCGCAGGGCTGACCGTCTCCAGGTACGGAGCGTCGCGGACGATCAGATCGTGTGTCGCCTCCTCGATGCGGAAGCCGAAGCGGGCCTCGTAACGGGCGGCGCGCAGGATGCGTGTGGCGTCGTCCTGGAAGCTGGCATCGTGCAGGACGCGGACGAGCCCGGCGTCGAGGTTGGCGCGGCCGCCGGCGGGGTCGAGGAGCCGCCCCGCGGCCGCTCCGTTGAGGGCGAGCGCCATCGCGTTGATCGTGAAGTCGCGGCGGTGGAGGTCGTCGTCGATCGACGAGGGATGGACGGTGGGAAGCGAGCCTGGGGACTCNNGGGCGCCTCATAGGTTTCGCTGCGTGCGGTCGCGAGGTCGACGTGGGCGCCGTCAGCGGAGACGGTGGCAGTGCCGAAGCGCGCGTGCCGGACGAGGCGGCCGCCGAGCGTTTCGGCAAGCTGAGCGGCGAGCTCTATAGCGTCGCCTTCTACGGCGATATCGAGGTCGCCGGGCGGCAGATCGCGGAGGAGGTCACGCACCGGACCGCCGACGAGGTAGATGGCAGTGCCGCGCTCATCCGCCAGCCGCGTGAGGCTCGTGAGCGCGCTGGCCTGCGCCCTGGGCAGCGAGGACAGCAGTTTACCGATGAGTTTTGGGCTTTCTGGCATGTTGTGAGCTTATTGTAGAGTCGTCTGTTGACACGTGGTTTGGGGGCGTCCTATGATTCGCCTGTAAATCCCTGCAAACGTGTGAAAATGAGCCGCTTAAACGCGGCTCTCTTCGTCAAAGAGCACGCACTGTAGCGCTATGGTTAGGCCTGAACAGACTTCCGCCGCCCGCTCCGCTGAGCACCTCCAGTCGCAGCTCGGCGTCTCTTTCAAGGACGTCGCCAATCTCGAGCAGGCCCTCTATCACCGCTCCTACCTCAACGAGGCGGAAGACGACGTCGAGTCCAACGAGCGGCTGGAGTTTCTCGGTGATGCAGTTCTCGGCCTGATCATCTCGGACAAGCTGTACGAGGATTACCCGGCAATGACGGAGGGCCAGCTGAGCCAGGTGCGGGCGATCCTCGTGCGCTGGGACGCGCTTGCCGCTGCCGCGGAGAGAATCGGCCTAGGCCAGTACCTGGTTCTCGGCCGCGGCGAAGAGATGTCGGGTGGGCGGGAGCGTCCCTCAAACCTGGCCGGGGCGCTGGAGGCCGTGATCGGCGCCGCCTTCGTCGACAGCGGCATGAAGCTGGCCAGCGAGATCGTTCTCGAGCTTCTGAAGCCCGAGCTTGAGGAGATTCAGGCCAGCGGCTTCACCGTCGATAGCAAGTCGGAGCTGCAGCACCTGGCACAGACGCAGTACCACGAGATCCCGCAGTACGCGCTGATCTCGAGCGAAGGCCCGGACCACGCTAAGCTGTTCACCGTGGAAGTATCGGTTGGCGACCAGGTGATGGGCCGCGGCCAGGGCCGAAACAAGAAGCAGGCGGAGCTAAACGCCGCACGGCAGGCCCTGGAGACGTTAGCGGCGACGGGCTCGTAGCGCGCCGTGTATCTGAAGCGTCTCGATCTTTACGGCTTCAAGAGCTTCGCCTCCCGGACCAGCTTCGACTTCGGTCAGGGCATCACCGCCATCGTCGGCCCCAACGGCTCCGGCAAGTCGAACATCGCCGACGCCCTGCGCTGGGTGCTGGGCGAGCAGTCTAACAAGCTGATCCGCGCCAAGAAAATGGAAGACGTCATCTACACCGGCTCGAGCAAGCGCTCGCGTTCCGACAGGGTGGAGGTGACGCTCACGCTCGACAACTCCGACGGCTGGCTGCCGATCGACGACGACGAGGTGTCGATCAGGCGCCGCGGCTCACGCTCGGGCGACAGCGTCTACTACCTGAACGGCAAGCAGGCCAAGCTGCGGGACATTCACATACTGCTCGCTACCGCCAGCGTCAGCCAGAACTCGTACGCTATCATCGGGCAGGGTCTCGTCGAGAGCGTGCTCAGCCTGCGTCCAGAAGACCGCCGCGAGATGATCGAAGAGGCGGCGGATATCCAGCGCTACCGGCTCAAGATCGAAGAGGCTGAGGACCGTCTCAAGTCCACTCACGAGAACGTCCAGCGCGTGAAGCTGCTGATCAAGGAGATCGCTCCCCGGCTGCAGCAGCTAGAACGCCAGGCCAGCCGCGCCGGCGAGCATGCGCGACTCTCGCTGCGCCTGCGGCAGAGCCTTCAGGCGCACTACGAGGGGCGCTGGCGACACGCACAGGAGTCGCTGACCGTGGCCCGCGCCGGTCACGACCAGGCGCAGGCTGAGTTCACACAGTCCCGCGTGAATCTGGAGACGCTGCAAAGAGAACTAGATGGCCTCACGAAGCAACTTGACGAGAGCCGCCAGGCCGCGGCGGCGGCTCGCCAGGATCAGGAACGGCTGTCCGAGGCCGTTCGCGAGATCGAGCGGCGCCTGGCTGTCGCCACCGAACGGCGGACGATCCTCCAGGCCCGGCGGGATGAGCTGACTGCGGAGCTGGCTGCTGCTGAGGAAGAGCGAGAGCGCGCGGCGACGGTCGTCACCTCTGAGGACAGCGAGCGCGAACGGCTGGCGGCGGAAGTGGAGGCAGCGCGCAAGGTTGTGGCCGAGCGGCAGGGCGAGCTGACGGCGGCGGAGCAGGAGCTTCGGGAGTCTCACGTCCAGGCTGCGGACGTCGACGCCAAGGCGCACCGGATGCAGGCGGCCGCTGCGGAGATGAAGGTGCGCATCAACCGGCTGGTGGAGGCAGGGGCGGCGCTGGGGAAGGAGGCGTCCGGCCTCCACACGCGGCGCAAGTCGCTCGTCACTCAGATGGCCGATCTGGTGCGCGTACTGCGCAGCCTGCGCACTCAGGACGCGCAGTTCCTGGCGGAGAATTCGGAGACAGGCGCCCGGCGCGAGACGCTGGAGGCACAGGTTCGCGAGCTGCGCAACGAGCTGGGCGAACTCGAGGCCGCGCAGTACAGCCGTCGTGGCAAGCTGGAGGGGCTGGAGGCCCGCCTCGAGGTACTTCGCGAGGCGCAGAAACAGGCCGGCGCGGAGCCTGACGAAGAAGTCGCGATCCAGGGCGCGATCGGCACGATCTTCGATGGCCTGCGCGTCCCACGAGGTCTCGAAGACGCGATCGCCGCTGTCCTGCAGGACCACCTCGAGGGCTTCGTGTTCGAGCGCCAGACGGACGCCATCGGGGCGATCGAAGACCACGTCGCGCAGAACGGTGCGCGTGCGCTGGCGATACCGATCGACGCTGTCAAACAGGTCTATCCGCTGACGCTGCTCAAGGAAAAGGGCGTGCTGGGCGTGGCGGCCAATCTCGTCAAGTACCCGGCACGCTACGAGAAGGTGATGAACACGCTGCTCGGGAGGGTCATCGTCGTCCAGGACATCGAGACGGCGGAGCGGCTGCTGAAGCGCCGGCTTGGCACGATCGTGACGGTGGACGGCGTAGTGTTCGATCAGTCTGGAGTTATCTCCGGAGGAAGGCTCGTCGAGGCGCGAGGCTTCGTAATTGAATTCGAGCGTGACGTGGAGGCGCTTCCCAAAGAGATCGAGCGAATCAATAAGGCGGTCGCAACGACGGAGGCGGAAGCGGCAGCGGTCCGCGAGAAGCTACGGAGCGCGGAGGCGGCTCTGTCGGCGCTGAGCGGTGAGGGCGACCAGACGCTGGACAAACGCGTCCAGCTCCAGGACTCTGTCGCGGCGCGCCAGGAGAAGCTGGCGCAGCTGCGCGGCGAGATGCGCAGCCTGATGGCCACGGTCGCCAACGCACGCACCCAGCAGGACTCCTATCGCGACCAGGCGGCGACGCTCGAAGAAGAGCGTCAGAGCCTGATCGAAGAGGCGAAGGAGGCGGCGCTAACGGCGAAAGCGCTGGGACGCGCCGACGCGATCTTCGCCGACCGGCGAAAGGCGCTCAACAAGAGCGCGGACGAAGCGGCAGACGCCCTGGGCCGTGTTGACGCCGAGCTGCGGTCGCTCAAGGTGCAGAGAGAGAACGCCGAAGCGGCCCTGGCGCGGATCGAGGCGCAGGCATCGGCGAAGGGCGTCCAGCTGCAGGGGATCGAGATGGAGCTGGTGACGCTGGAAGAATCGATCGCCCGCGACGAGAAAGAGCTCAAGGGCGAGCAAGCGGAGCTGGAGAAGGTTCTCGAAGGGGTTCCAGGGCAAGAGGGAACGCATCACCTGGAGGCCCGGGAGCGGGATCTGCATAGCCAGGTGTTGAGCGGCCAGTCGCGGCTCTTCGAAGCCGAGCGCCGTACTCTTGAGACCGAGGCCGAAGTGCGGAAGTGGGAAACGGAAGCGGAGACGCTGAAGGTGCGAATCGGCGAAGACGGCCTCGTGCTCACGAAGGACGGCGAGGTGAGACCCGACAACGCGGCCGCCGACGTACAGCTGCCCGCCTGGCTAACGGAGGCGGAGGGCGAGGAAGAAGGCAAAGGCCAGCGGCCGCCCCTTGCCGGCGGTCAGGACGTCGAGCCGGATGCTCTGGCCAGAGAGATCGAGGGGTTGCGGTCGCAGATTCGCCAGCTGGGCCCGGTCAACGTGGAAGCGCTTGGCGACTACGAATCGCTGCGGGAACGGCACGACTTCCTCGCCGGCCAGGTAGAGGACCTGCAAGGGGCCGAGGAGTCTCTGAAGCGGGCGATCAAAGAGCTGACGGCCCTCATGCGGCGCAAGCTGGAAACGACTTTCGAGGCAGTGGCGAAGGGCTTTGAGTCTTACTTCAAGACGTTCTTCGGAGGCGGCCACGCACGGCTGCGCCTGACCGACCCGAAGCACCCGATGGAATCCGGTGTGGATATCGAAGCGCGGCCGCCGGGTAAGCGGACGAAAAGCCTGAGCCAGCTTTCTGGCGGCGAGAAGGCGCTGACTTCGGTGTCGCTCCTGTTCGCCCTGCTGCAGGCGAACCCCTCGCCGTTCTGCGTCCTGGACGAAGTGGACGCGATGCTGGACGAGGCCAACGTCGACCGCTTCGCGAGCGCTATCCACGATATCTCACAGCGGACGCAGTTCATCGTGATCACGCACAACCGGCGCACGATCGAGGTTTCAGACAGCATTTACGGGATCTCGATGGCGCCCGACGCGGCATCACGGGTGCTTTCGATGCGGCTGGGCGACGTTCCGCTCGATGCGGTTGAGCAACCCGGCTCGCAGAATTAGCACGGGCAGCTATAACAGCGCCCGGCAGCAGGGGCTACAATGGAAGCAAGTCAATGAGTATCCGTCCCGTGATCCTCGCGCTCAGCCCGGAGCTGATAACCACCGTCCGCGTGGAAAGCGGCGTGCAGCGACTGGGAGGCCAGCTGCGTGTCGCTGAGACCGAGGACGCGTTCCTGCAGCAGCTCTCGTCGGCCCCCGCACTTGCCGTCATCGATCTTGGCGAGCAGTGGGTTGACATCATGAGCCTCGTCGAGGCGTGCCGCCGGGCGCGCGTGCCGGTGCTGGCGTTCGGGCCGCACGCAGACCTCGGCCGTCAGCGTGACGCCTTGCAGGCCGGCGTCGACTTCGTCTACCCACGCAGCAAGTTCATGGCCGATCCCACCGCCTGCATGCGCGGCGCTATCCACGGCGCTCCCGCCGAGACGACCTGAGTCACCGTTGAAGCGAGATCCGAGAGACCCGTGCTTGTCCTTCGAGAACGCGCGCCCATATCATCGGTCTGATGGTCAGGTTTTTCCGCCGAAAGAAGGACGACGAAGCGGCCGAACAGGGTGCGCCCGCCGAAGACGCGATCGCCGTCGATGAGGACGTGGCCGAGGAAGGCCGGGAACAGTCTGACTCCGAAGTCGCGATAGCGGCCGGGACGGACGCCGAAGAGGCAGCTCCCGTCGAGGAGGCCGTCGAGCGGACGCGCAAGACCTGGTTCGGACGGATCGGCGGCATCTTCAAGCGCGGCCTCGACGACTCGCTCTGGGAAGAGCTGGAAGAGACGCTGATAGCGGCTGATACCGGCGTGCAGACCACGATCCGCATCATCGACGAAGTCCAGACTCGCGTGAAGGAAGAATCGATTCGCGAGCCGGACGCGGCTCTCAACGCGCTCAAGGAGGAACTGGTCGAAGTGCTGGACGTCGACACCGGCCGGGGCAAGATCTGGAGCGCGAACGGCGACCTGGACTCAGCCGACGGGATGTCCGTGATCCTTGTCGTCGGCGTGAACGGCACGGGGAAGACGACCAGCATCGGCAAGATGGCGCACGCCTACAAGGCGCGCGGAAAGAAGGTCGTCCTCGCCGCGGGGGACACGTTCCGCGCTGCCGCCATCGACCAGCTCAAGAGCTGGGGCGAGCGCGCGGGAGTCGACGTCATCGCGCACCAGCAGGGCGCAGACCCGGGCGCCGTGGTCTTCGACGCGCTGGCGGCGGCGGAAAAGCGCGACGCCGACGTGCTGATCATCGACACAGCCGGCCGGCTGCACACCAAGGCGAACCTGATGGAGGAGCTGCGGAAGGTCGATCGCGTGATCCAGCGCCACGTCCCCGAGGGGCCGCACGAGGTGCTCCTGGTACTCGACGCCACGAGCGGTCAGAACGCGATGCAGCAGGCGAAGTACTTCACGGAAGCCGTGGGCGTCACCGCGGTCCTGCTGGCGAAGCTGGACGGCACGGCCAAAGGTGGAGTCGTCTTCTCCGTATGCGATCAGCTACGTGTGCCGGTTCGCTTCGTCGGCACCGGTGAGCGGCCGCAGGATCTGGCCCGTTTTGAGCCACGTTCCTTCGTCGAAGCGCTCTTCAACGGCTAACAAACCCCTGCCGTTTGGCCCTCCACAAGGGGCCGTTTGAGACAGTCTGCGCCACGACGCAGGGCGCTACTCTGCTTTGGTGGAAGGCTTGAACAAGCCTATCTCCCTCCGGGACGGCAGGGAGGTCACGGGACCAGGCACCATCCCTTCCTGCCGTCCTCCTGAAAGATAGCCGGCTCCGCGCTTTGACGGGGCCGGCTTCAGTTGGTCAGATCACCGTCTACAGTCTGAGCTTCGTCCGCCTGGGTCTGTGCTTGGGGGTCGTCGTCCGGCGTCCCGGGGGCCTCCGGGCGCTCATCAGCGTAATCGTCCCCGGTCTCTTCGTTCCCTTCCTCACGCCCGTAGAAGTAGACGGCGAGGGTAGCGATACCCCCGGTGGCGAGCACGGCGGTGATGGTGAGGTTTAGCTGCTGGCCGGTCGCCAGGAATATGACGAGCATGGCGAAGCTGAGGCCGGCGATGATGCCAAGCAGGGCAGGGTTCACGGGGCCAATTTAACAGGCGCTGGCTCAGGCGACCAGCGCGACGCGGCCGTCAACGGACACGAAGAGAATGGCGGCTGGCTCATCCCGCCGGAACAGCACCTCGACGCCCGGGTACATCTCCACGGCGTCGATATCCTTGAGCGTCCAGGTCGACTTGCCGAGCCGTACATCGGCGCGTTCGAGCGAGGGCCAGATCAGGAGCAGAACCTCGCCGTTGTGCTCGCGGCTCTGGAGCCTCAGCTCGTACACGGGCGCGCCCTCGTTCGACCCGCCGTTGGTGTCCGGCTCCGGCACGCGAAAAGGGGCCTCCTTCAGGTCCGCTGCGAGCAGCCGGGCGATCGCCGCCGGCGCTCCAGCGTCCGAGAGTCTCACTACGCTGAGGCCTCGACACAGGTGACGCCGTCCGGGCCGACGACGGCCGCGTGGGTCGTCCCGGCGGGGATGTCCAGGCGATCACCAGCCCGGAGGCGATAGTCGCCGGCGTCCGGCACGACGAAAGTGATGGCGCCCCGGGCGCAACAAAGCACCTTGTGATACGGGTGTGAGTGAGGGCTGTAACGGTCGTGCGGCGCGTTGGACCACCAACTCGGTGAGAGGCCCGCATCGGTAAAGAGGCGTTCCAGCGACTCCCGCGAAGGCGCCTCGGCTTTCGTCCACGTGGTGAGAGTGGGCTCAGACATCTGTCGGCAGTCTAGCAGGCCTTCGACTGATGTGGTGCATCCCCCGGCTGCAGCAGCCTCTCTGTGTCACGTAATATACAGGTGATGCGTGCCACAGACCCGCGCCCCAGGAAGCACGACTCAGATGCGAGGAGCACGATGTCCAAAGACACCCTTACGGTGACCGATAACCGGACCGGCAGTTTGTACGAAGTGCCGATTAAAGATGGCGCGGTGCGCGCAATGGATTTCCGCGATATCAAGGTGGACGAGGACGACTTCGGCCTGCTCGTCTACGACCCCGGCTTCACCAACACCGCCTCCTGCCGCAGCGCCATCACGCGCATCGACGGTGAGGCCGGTGTCCTTGAGCACCGCGGGTACCCGATCGAGCAGCTGGCTGAGAAGAGCACCTACCTGGAAACTGCCTATCTCTTGATCCACGGTGAACTGCCCACACAGCGGCAGATGGATGACTGGCGGATGGAGATCAAGTTCCACACATACCTCCACGAGAACGCCAAGAAGTTCATGGAAGGCTTCCAGTACGATGCTCACCCCATGGGGATGCTTGTCGGGACCGTCGCCGCGATGTCAACCTTCTATCGGGATTCGAAGGCCGTCCTCGACCCGGAGGCCAGGCGGGACCAGATCGTCCGCCTGATCGCGAAGATGCCGACGATCGCGGCGTTCGCCTACCGGCACAGCCTCGGCCTGCCCTACGTCTATCCGGACAACGACCTCTCCTACACCGGCAACTTCCTCTCGATGCT
>JABAOE010012437.1_pt1 | contig 22740 bp, 16 predicted proteins | sample 7062141 | NCBI WGS metagenome assembly JABAOE01 (sample SAMN14538627, study PRJNA623070) | marine sediment metagenome | biome: marine biome [ENVO:00000428]; feature: marine pelagic biome [ENVO:01000023]; material: deep marine sediment [ENVO:00002113] | place: India: Gulf of Khambhat ... | reverse complement strand
GTCGAAGACGTAGAAATGCTTGCGGCCTCGAAGGTAATAGTCGTAGGCCTCGACGTCTCGCGTCGCCACGTTCTGGATGGCGCGGCGTTCCTTGGGGCTCAGCGTGACCTCGAGCGCCTTGACGATGCTTTCCGCGATGTCGTCCTGGACGGCGAAGATGTCTTCCATCGTACGGTCGTAGCGCTCCGACCAGAGCCGGTAGCCGTCGGCCACGTTGACGAGCTGGGCCGTGATGCGCAGGCGGTTGCCCGCCTTGCGAACGCTGCCCTCCAGCACGGTGTTGACGTTCAGGCGATCCCCCACCTCGCGGATATCGAACCCCTTGCCCGTGAACTGGAACGCCGAGGTGCGCGAGGCGACGCGCAGGTTCTCGATGCGTCCGAGCCCGTTGATCAGCTCCTCGGCGATGCCCTCGCAGAAATAGTCCTGGTCGGGGTCGGGGCTCATGTTGACGAACGGCAACACCGCGACGGAGTGCGTGTGATCCTGCTCCTCCCTGACCTCGAGATGGAGTCCGCGGATCTCGTTGAGCAGGTCCCGCGCGGTCTGGTAGCGGTGGCCAGGGTCCTTCTCCAGGCAGCGTCGTACCACGCGACCCAGGTGGTTGGGCAGGTGCGCGTTGCTGTCGGTGACCGCCTTGGGCTTGTCACGCAGGATCGCGGAGACCAGTTCCGCCGAGCTTTCTCCTCGAAATGGCCGTTTGCCGGTCAGCAGCTCGTGGAAGATGACGCCCAGCGAGAAGATGTCCGAGCGGGCGTCGGCGGGTCTCCCCTGCACCTGCTCGGGGGACATGTAGGGCAGCGTCCCCAGCACGACGCCGTCGCGCGTGGCGTCCTGCGTGGACATCTTTGTAATCTCGGTCTCGCGCTGTTGCTCGGTCAGCTTGGCCAGCCCGAAGTCCAGCACCTTCACGCGGCCGTCGTCGGTGACCATGATGTTGGCGGGCTTCAGGTCGCGATGCGTGATGCCCTTCTCATGCGCCGCGTGCACCGCCTCGACCAACGGTTTGGCGATCTCGATGAACTTGGCCAGCGTCGTTCCGCCGCGCGTGATTACTTTGTCGAGGCTCTCACCGCGGACCCTTTCCATCGCCAGAAACCGGACGTCGTCGATGTGCTCCACCGAGTGGATCGTCACGATGTTGGGGTGGTTGAGCGCCGCGATCGCCTTGGCCTCGCGCTCGAAACGGTTGAGGCGTTGCGGGTCGGCTGCCATCTCGGCCGGCAGGATCTTCAGGGCGACCTCGCGCTCGAGGTTGGTGTCCTGGGCGAGGAACACCTCGCCGAACCCTCCTTCGCCGAGTTTTGCGAGGATCTTGTAGTGCGCGAACGTCCGGCCGATCATCCAGTGTCTCCACAAATTCTCTGAGGGGAACCCGCGCAGTATACGCCGAGGACCCGGCGTTATGGCATCGGACCTCGAGGCCGTCGCCTAGTCGTACTCGGCGAGCCAGATGGTCGATTTTCCGCCGCCGTCGTCCGCGCTGATCAGCTCTCCGGAGGAAGGATCCACCACGTACGGGTAATGCTGGCCCGTCCACAGGATGTCTCCCAGACGACGCGGCTGCCCGCCGTCGATCGAAACGACCGAGGCCGTCTGTAAACCATCGGCGGTTTCTTCCGCGTAGGCGATGGTGCGGCCGTCGGGCATCCAAGCCGGCCAGGTACCCGTCGATGTGAGCCGCCGAATTTCGCCGCTTTCGAGATCGACCACACCGACCCCGCCCGCGAAGGATCGAGCTCCGGCGAAAGCCAGCCAACGGCCGTCCGGGGAAAAACGAGGCAGCGTCGCGTTCTCCGCAACGAGGCGTTCCTCGCCGCCATCGAGCGGCCGAACGATGATCTCGTCGGGCGCACCCTCACCGCCGACCCGAACGAAGGCCAGCCTCTTACCGTCGGGCGACACATCGGGATAGCCGGCCTCGGTCTCCTCCCCGGTGAGCCAGGTCAAACCGGTGCCGTCGAGGCCGATCCGTCCGACCCGCTGGCGGCCCGGCCAGGTAAAGAAGATCAGCGAACGACCGTCCGGATGGAATCGCGGCCACATCATGTCCTGCGGGATGTCGAGCAGGGCTCGCGCCGATCCGCCGGAACGCGGCATGAGAAAGATCGCCCACGGCCGGCCCGCCACCTTGCGGGTGAAAGCGAGCATCGATCCGTCGTGGGATAGGGCAGGGCCCCAGGCGGTCCCGCCGTCGAATTCGGCCAGCACGTCCACCTGGCCGGCCCGTGAGATGGCGACGATTCGGGGGTTGACCTGATCGGTGGTATAGACGATGCGGCGCCCGTCCCGCGACATACTTGCCAGCACGTCCGGACCGGGGCCCGATGTGATGCGCTCCGGGTCGCCGCCGCCGAGTGCCACACGCCAAAGGTTCGTCGTGCCGCCGCGATCCGAGGAGTGAACCACGTAGCGTCCATCGGGCGTGAAGACGGGGTGGAAGCTCGCCACGCCCTGGGGGTCGTCGGTGATGGCGACGAAGCTCCCTCCGGCGCTCGAGACCCGCACGAGCCGACCGCTGGGGCCACCGGCTCCGCGTGAGAACACGATCCATTCGCCGTCGGGAGACCACGTCGGATGGCGGTGAAAAAAACCCTCTTCGGCGATCGTGACCGGCGACGGGTTGCCGGGATCGTTCAAGGCGACCTTGGAGATGCGGGGCCAACCCTCGTCTTCCTCGACATAAGCGAGCCAGCGCCCGTCCGCGGACCACGCGGGGTCGTAGCCCCCGTCGACGACTCTTCGCGCGACGCCACCGAGGGCGGGCATGACGTAGATGCCGGCCGTGGTCTCGTCCTGCCCGTAGCGGGTGAACGCCACACGGCTGCCGTCGGGCGACCAAGCGGGGTCGGTCTCCACCTCGGGCGTGTCGGTGATCTGCACAGGGTCGCCGCCGGAGATCAGCGTGACCCACAAATCCCAGGCGCCGCCGCGGCTGGACGTGTAGACGACGCTGTTCCCGTCTGGCGAGAAGGAGGGAAACCTGTTGTCGCCACCGGCCTGGGTCAGCGGGACCAGCCTGGTGAGGATCGGTGACCGCTCCGTCGATCGCGATGTCCAGACGATCCACGTCGCGGCGAGGGCTATCGCGGCGACGGCGCCCACGACGATCGAAACGACGCGCCGGGACTTCGTCCGCCGCCGAACGGCGACGCCGGACGTGGACATCGGCACGATTCCGGAGCCCGAGTCCCGTTGCAGCGTGCGCAGATCGACCTCGAGGGCCTCGGCGTCCGGGTAGCGATACCCGGGCTCTTTCTCCAGCAGTTTGGCCAGGACTCGCATGAAGCCGTCGGGCACCCGGCCGGCGAGAGGTTCCAGCTGCGGCCCGGAACGCAGGATGGCGTACTGGATGTCGATCGGTGTCGGTCCCGGGAACGGGTGGCCACCGGCCAGCATCTCGGAAAAGACCAGTCCCAGTTGAAACAGATCCGAGCGTTGGTCGAGTGGTTGGCCGCTGATCTGTTCCGGGGACATGTAGTTTGCCGTACCGACACGCATGCCGGGCCGCGTGGGCGACCGCGAGCGGGTCGGCGAGTCGTCGGAGACCGGCTCGGCGGGAGTTTCCTCGAAAGCCTTGGCCAGTCCGAAGTCGAGCACCTTCACCTGGCCCTCCGGCGTGATCATGATGTTCGCCGGTTTGAGGTCGCGGTGGATGATCCCCTTCGCGTGCGCCGCCGCGAGTGCCTTGACCATCTGCCGCATCAGCGGTAGCGCCTCGTCGAACGGATAAGGACCCGTTTCGAGACGCGCGGCGACGGTTTCGCCCTGCACGAGTTCCATCACCAGCATGCGCAGGGGACCATCCTGTTCGAGGCCGTGAATCGTCGCGATGTTCGGATGGTTGAGCGCGGCCAGCGTCCGCGCTTCGTGTTCGAATCGCAGCAGCCGATGAGTGTCCCGGGCGACCACCTCGGGCAGGACCTTGAGCGCTACCTCTCGGGCGAGCTGGACGTCTTCGGCCTTCCAGACCATGCCCATCCCACCCTCGCCGATCTTGTCGATCAGGCGGTAATGCAGCACCTGTTGGCCTGGTTGGAGGGACACTTCCCGACTCCCCTCTCGTGTGGATGAAGTCTAGGACACCGGCCGCGTCCGGGAAAGCTCACTCCAGCAGAGACCACCAGACTCAGGGGTCGATCAACGCCTCGATGGCATCCTTGGCCATCGGGCAGCGGTCTGCCGTCTCGCGCAGGAGGGCCTGCGATTCCGCAACGGCACCGAGACGCGTCATCTCGTCGGCCAGGCTGACCACGGCGGGCAGGTAGTCGCGGTCGATCTTGAGGGCGACGCGCAGCCGGCGGATGCCCTCCATCGGGTCGCCCTCGAGCTCGGACGCCGCGCGGCCGAACCAGACGTGGCCGTCGGGATTGGCCGGGAAGCGCTCGGTCAACTCACCCAAGAGCGCGGCACCTTTCTCGAAGTCTTCCTGCCGGAAGTAGGCATCCAGACCCTCGGCCAGCAGGCGCTCGTCTTCGGGAAGCGACTCGGGGGCGGCCAGCGCCTCGCCCAGAGCCGCCACACCGCCCTTCTGATCGCCGATGGTCAACAGGCTGGTTGCCAGGTGCACACGCGGCAAGGCGAAGTTCTCGTCGAGATCGATCGCCTCGCGGAATTGCTCCGCGGCCTGATCGAAACGCAGGTTGGAATACAGCCGCTTCCCCTCGGTATACGCGCGGAACGCCTCCTCGGACTGCGTCACGGCCTGCAACGTCGGCGGTGCCAGCTCGCCGAGCGTCAGCCCGGCGAGCAACCCGGCGGTGAGCTCCTCGACCATCTTGAAGAGCTCGGTGCCCTCGACCTTGTGGGCCGCGGCCATCGTGCCGGTGTTCACTTCATAGGCCTGGACGTCGATGCGGTACATGTCGTCGAGCTTGAACACCGCGCCGCTGATGACCAGATCGGCGCGGGCCCAGCGGGCCAGCTCCGCCGAGGTGGACCGATCGAGGGGTGCCGTGGCGTCCTGCCCGGCGCTGGCCAGCAGGTCGTGCAGGCGTTGCGTCGCGATGACCTCGAGCTCGGGCGAACGCGCGAGGTCGGTGGTCAGCATCTCCGGCAGACCGCTCGAGATCCACTCGGCACTGGCGTCGCCGGTGTGGTTCTCGAAGAAGGCGACGATGACGCGTGGCACCGATGCCGAGACACCGGCGGCGGCGACCTTCTGCACGGGGGCCGGCGCGGTCGGTTGCACGTTGGCCGGCGAGACGCCGGTTTCAACACCGGGCAGCCGTGACGAGGCCCACCAACCGAGCGCGACCAGCACCACGGCCGCGGAAATGCCGACCGCCAGCCGGTTGGTGAAGCGGTTCCGCGGCTTACGGTAGGCGTGAAGATCCCGCACCACGCCGGTCCCGGCATGCGTTTGCTGTCTCAACAACTCCAGGTCGGCCGCCACATCGGCCGCCGAACCGTAGCGGTCGCGGGGTTTCTTCGCGAGACACTTGGAGATCACCAGAGCCAGTCCCGCCGGGATGTCCGGCCGCAGATCCTTGAGCGACTTCGGCTCTTCGTAGGCGATCGCGTGCATGGTCGCGACCTCGCTCGCGCGAGCGAACGCGGACTCGCCGGTGGCCAGCTCGTAGAGCACGCTGCCGAGCGAGAAGATGTCCGACCGCGACTCCGCCGGCTCGCCCTGCACCTGCTCGGGGCTCATGTAGGCCACGGTGCCCATCAACATGCCGCGGCGGGTCAGCCAGCGGGTGGGCGTCTGCGTCTTGGAGAGCTTGACGCCCTCTTCGCGCGGCTCCTCGTCCTCGGCCGTTGGCTCGTCGATCCGCGCCACGCCGAAGTCGAGGACCTTGTAGAAGCCCGACCCGGTGACCATGACGTTTTCCGGCTTGATGTCGCGGTGGACGACGCCGTGCTCGTGGGCCGCGGCGATGGCGGACGCCACCTGGGCGCCGCAGTCGAGCAGCTTGTCGATCGGCATCGGCCCCTGCTCGAGGACCTCGCGGAGCGTCGGGCCCTCGACCAGCTCCATGGTCAGGAACGCGGAGCCCTCTGAAGTGTCGAAGTCGAACAGCGTCGCGATGCCGGGGTGGCTCATCGACGAGACGATGCGGGCCTCGCGCTCGAAGCGCTGGCTGCGCTCGGGGTCCAGGCCGAACTCGCCGGAGAGCATCTTGAGGGCGACCGTGCGCCCGAGGCGGGTGTCGCGGGCGCGGTAGACCACACCCATACCGCCCTCGCCCAGCCTCGAGAGTATCTCGTAGTGCTTGACTCGGGTCGGGTCACTCACGTGCGGTCCCCAAAAACCACCGCCCGGGGCCTGCGGCCTGTTCCGGGCGGTGGTCATCAGTCTAGCCCCTGATTCGAGCTCGCGCTTCTACGAGTTATAACGCTTCAGCCCGGCTTTAGTTGCTTTCGAGGCGGATCGTTCCGTTCAGGGTTTCGATGACGACGTCCGCGCCGCCCGACCCGACCGAAAACGACAGGCTCTTGGAGGGCAGGAACTCGGCCTTCTCGGGCTTCGGCCCGAAGTCGTTGTCGATGTTCCCGCTGAAGGTCTCGATCTCGTAGTCCGCGGCCGCGTTCGAGGGCACCCGCAGGGTGATCGTTCCGCTGACGGCGGAGAACGAGTAATCCCCGGACGGATGCAGGTCGCCGTCCATCTCGACGCTCCCGGACACGATCTCGACGCTGGCGGAGCGCAACCTCGAGGTGGCTTCGATGTCGACGGAGCTGCTGATCGCCTCGATCTCGAGCTCCTCCAGGTCGCTTTTGATGTCGACGTTGCCGCTGACCGTCTCGATCGAGACGCTCCCTCGCAGCCCGTCGACCCGGATCGGCGAGCTCACCGTCTCGAAGGACAGCTCGACGCCTGCCGGAACGCTGATCTCGAGATCCGCTTCCAGCTCGATGTTCCGATGCTTGCCCTCGGGCGGCGAGATCTCGATGGAGATGTCGTCGCCCTCGCCTTCCATCTCGAACTCTTCCCACTCGTCGTTGATCGTGCCGCTAACGCGCACCTCGTCACGGTCCCAGGCGACGACGTGGATCTTCCCGGCGATCAGCTCGATCGACACCTCGGCATCCGGGTCGGCCTTGCGGCTCTCGTCGATCGAGCGCGTGCCGGCCAGCAGAGGCGCCGCGAGCAACAGGCACAGGGTCAGGAGAATTGCTTTCTTCATCGTTCTTTACCTCATGAGGAGAGCCGTGAGGCTCGCCAGAGAATTTGCAGTTTCTTGTCGTAAAGGGCGGTCAGCATTTGATGGTTCCTGACGTCGGGCCCGTCGGGGCTCAGCGCCTGACGGACTTCCGCGATGGCGTCGTCGATCTGCGCCAGGTTGCGGTCCAGCACGGCGAGCAGTTCCGGCTCGAGCTCGTCGCGCCGCTCTTCGAGCCGCTGGGCCAACTCGGCCGTCGCACGGACGTAGGCCGCCTCGGCCGCCCGGAAATCTTCGATCAGGCTCTCGATCGACGGCTCGGATCCGGCGGCCAGGTCGCCCGTGGCCTCGCCGTTGCCGATCTGCAAGACCGCGAGCAGGCCGACGAAAGCGACGACCGCCGCGGCGGCGACCCAGCGCGTCCAGCCAAACCCCGGACGCCGCGTGGCCTTGCGAATCTCCGGGAGGAGATCACGCGAGGGCTCGATCTCACCCAGACGCGAGGCCCGTGCGATCAGCTCGCTGAGCTCGCCAACCGCGCGACTGCACTCCTCGCATTCACCGAGATGACGGCGAACCTCCTGGGTGCGGTCGTCCGGCAGCAACTCGTCGACGTAGTCGTTCAGGGTCTCTTCGTTCGGATGTTTCATGGCTTCAGTGCCTCTCTCAGCAACCGTCTAGCGCGATGAAGCTGTGTCTTCGACGTGCCGGCGGCGATGTCCAACAGGGTGGCGATCTCGTCGTGCTTGTAGCCCTCCACGTCGTGGAGCACGAACACGGCCCGCGCGCGGGGGGGAAGCTCGGCGATCGCACGCTCGAGGTCGATCCCCTCGGACGCCGTCGGGCGGGCGACCCGCTCGATCGTGACCGTCTCGACATCCTCCACCGGGTGCTCCGGGCGGCGCCCGCGGGAGCGTCGGTCGCTGAGCACGATGTTCACGGCGATCCGACGCAGCCAGGCGGCGAATTGGCTCTCGCCGCGGAACGTGTCGAGCCGTTCCCAGCCGCGGATGAACGCCTGCTGCGTCAGGTCCTCGGCGGTGGCCGGGTCGGCGGTCATGCGCAGGCAGAGCGCGAAGATCCGGCCGACGTGGCGGTGATAGAGCCGCTCGTAAGCCGAGAAATCGCCCTCGACGGCCCGGTTGACCAGGCCGGCGATCTGGCTCGAGGAATCTTGAGCGGTAATGGCTAGAACCCCCGCTTCCTCGGGTATCGGCATGCGTAACATCTCCATCGCACAGGAAGAGATGCCCGCTTGTCCCGTTTGGTTTGCATCCGGCACCCGATTCTAGAAGAATTTTTGTTCCGGAATTGAGGAATTTCCTTACAAATCCGCCTTGCCCGCCCGGCCCCGAGGCCTACCTTTGCCCCTGAGATGAGCAAGCCGAGCATCCTCTTTGTCTGTACCTTGCGGGGCGGCCGGGCACGCATCGGGGAGCTTTTCGCCGAAAAGATCGCTGGCGAGCTCCTCGATGCAGCGAGCGCTTGCTTCGAGCCCGGGCCGATCCGCGGCCTGCCGGTCCAGGTCATGAATGAAATCGGGATCGAGCTCGGCTCGGACCTCGTCCCCAGCATTTTCCAACGGTTCCGTACCGGCAGAACGTTCGACTACGTCGTGGCGATGTGCGACGAATCGGGATCGGAGCTCTGCGATCTCTTCCGGCGCAACGTGACGGTGATGTACGGGAGGAAGTCCCGCGTGCTGCGCTGGGATGTCGAGGACTTCTCGACCCTCGAGGGTAGCCGGGAAGAATGCCTGCGCCGCGCGGCGGGGCTCCGTGACCGCATCCACGCCCAGGTCCGCGAGTTCCTGGCCGAGATCGGCGTCCGGGAGTGCGCGACGGTTTAGATTGGGGTGAGTGATGGGACTCGAACCCACGACAGCCAGATCCACAATCTGGAGCTCTACCGACTGAGCTACACTCGCCACGTGGGTGGAAAGAGGCCGGAATTATACCGGACGCCGGTGCGGCCTGCACGGTTCGAGATCGCGGATCGGGCATAATTGCCCCGCCCGCCATGAAGAACCTTTGGCTCGCGACGCTCACCCTCCTGCTCTGCGTCGCACCGTCGAACGCGCAGGAAGCGTGCCCCGAAGGCAACCTGCTGGCCGGGAAACAACCGATCGAGTGGCTCGACGCGTATCACGTGGCGCGGATCACCGACGGGGTGGTCTCCCCCGACGGAAACGTCTGGAACAGCACGACGAACTCGCCCTTGACGCCTCACGGGTATGTCGTCTACGACCTGGGGGCACGCGTCACGATCGCCTCGGTCTTCTTGCAGGTCGAGGGGGCGTCCGGTTATCGCATCTCCGTTTCCGACGACCTCGAGGAGTGGACGGTCGTGTCCGAGTTACCCCCGGCCGGAGCGCCCGGAATGCGGGATCGCCGCGCGAGCTCGCTCGCGACACCCGCACGCTACCTGCGCATCGCCTCGGGTGATGCGGCCGCGCTCTACGCGATCGGCGAGGCCGCCGTCTGGTGCCGCCCGCCGGCCGAGTGGCCGCCACGCTTCGAAACGCGCGAGGGCGTGGTGCAGGACGCGGAGTGGTCGGCGGCGCGAAAGAGACGGCTGGGCTACGCGAAGCTGGCCTGCCTGGTCGTGGCGGCCGGACTGCTGTACGGCGCGAGGAAGTACGAGCGGCGGCGGCGTTGGCTCTACGGCGCGGTTGCTTTGCTCGGCGCTCTGGCCTGGACCAACTTCGGAAGCTTCCACGGCAACGGCGTGATCCACTACCACGAGAACTACCACTACTACCTCGGCGCCAAGTACTTCCACGAGAACGGCTACACCGGTTTGTACGCCTGCACTCTGTGGGCCGAAAAGGAGCTCGGTCTCGAGGCGGCCGCCCGCAACCGCTACGTCACCGATCTGGAGACCAACCGGATGGTCGCCGGCGGCGAGTTGCTCTCCGCCGAACCGGCTTGCCGTACGAGGTTCGACGAGGCGCGCTGGAGCGCGTTCCGCGAGGACGTTCGCTTCTTCCGCAACAACCTCTACCCGGGCTCCTGGCAGCGGATCTTCCGCGACCACGGCTACAACCCGACCCCGGTCTGGACGATGTTCGGCCGGCTGGCGAGCGCGGGCGGGCCCGCGGCATCCGTGGTCCCACGCGTGGTCTGGATCGACGTCGCGTTGTGGATCGGGATCGGCGCGCTGATGCTATGGGGCTTCGGCTGGGAGGCGCTCGCGTTGACGTTCCTGACGCTGGGCTCCGGCCTGCCCTGGCACTTCGACTGGACCGGGGGCGCGTTCGGCAGGACGCCGTGGCTGTTCTGCCTCGTTGCGGGGCTGTGTCTGACGTACAAGAGGAAGCACGTGGCCGGGGGATTCCTGCTGGCGGCGGCGGCGCTCCTACGCGTGTTCCCGGCCGTGTTCTTCGGTGTGCTGTTGATCGGGCTGGTCGTGGCACTCGTCCGGCGCCGCCCCGATCCCGAGGCTCGACGCGTGTTTGCCGGCGCCGGCGCGGCGATCCTCGCGCTCGGAGGCCTCAGCGTGCTGGGTGCCGGCCTCGATGGATGGACCGGCTTCGCCGACAACCTGGCGAAGCACTCCGGCACACCGACGGGGAACCTGATGGGCTTGCCGACGATCGTCGGTTTCGACCCGGCATCGTCGCAGTCCGAAGTGCTCGGCAGCGACATCGAGAGCCTCCAGCGCTGGCGCAACTCGCGCACCGAGACGTTGCGCGCGCGTGCCCCCATCAACATCGCCCTCGGGTGCCTGGCCGTTGCCGGGATGGTTTGGACGGTGCTTCGGCGACGCTGGCCCGTCTGGGAGTGGGTGGTCGCGGCGACGGTGCTCGCGGTCACGCTGGGACAGCTCAGCTGCTACTACTACGTGTTCTTGATCCTGCTCGTGCCGTGGGTCCGGCACCATCCTGTCCGTATCGCGGTCCTGCTGGTCGGTCTCGCGTCGAGCCAGGCGATCGGACTGGCCGGTCTCGAAACAGACGTGCGGTTCTTGTGGCTGTCGGTCCTCTTCGTCGCACTTCCGGTCCTCTTGTGGATCGTCCGGTTGCGCGAGCCCGAGGCTTAGCGAAGGGAGCGGAACAGTGCGGCAACGGGCGGCGGGCAGAGCGCCGGGTCGGGCAGCAGCCCGGGATCGAGGTTCGAGGCGGCGGCGAGTTCCGTGCGAGCGCGGCGGATCAGGTCGTCGTCCGTTTCCCCTCCGGTGACCCAGGCCGAGTGCAGCGACATCCCGAGCAGCAGCCTCAGGCGGGCCGAGTCGGGCGCCCTTCGGGTCAGGTCCTCGAACGCTGCGGTCGAGCCCGGAAAATCTCCGGCCAGGTAGGCGCTCAGCCCCGCTTCCAGGAGCGCTCGATCGATCGGCGGACGCTGCGGCGCGGGCGGGTCGATCGGCTCGGGCTTCGGCTCGGCCCGGGCCGCCACCTCGACCGGCGGGGGCGCCAGACGCTCATCGCACTCTGCGCTTAGTCGCTGAAGACGGGTGTCGAGGTTCGGCAGCTCTGCGGTTTCCTCGCGGGCGACCGACTCCTCGAAGCTGGCCAGCGCGGCCGCGCAATCCCCCGCCCCGTGCAGGGCGACGCCGAGCTGGAAGTGCGGGACGTAGCGGATGTAGTTGTTGCCGTAGGTGCGCAGGTAGCCCGAACGCTTCTTGCGCTCGAGCGCGGCCTCGATCAGGGTGACGGCCGCGCCGTGATCGCCGCGCTGCAGCGCGGCCAGCGCGTTCTCGTAGTAGTCGTACCACTCGTCGCGTGCCTGTGCGGGCGGCACGAGCAGGCCGATGACGAAGAGAAGGGCGATCGGGCGCAGCATCGGAAGACCTCAGAAACGGAAGATCGTGGAGAACACCGCCGTCGTATCCACGTCGGACACGTCGGCCGCGAAGTCGAGCTGGATCGATTGTTTGAGCGTCAGGCCGAATCCGGCCGTGTAGTGGGTCACGCGCTCGCCCTCGGGAAAGACCGGCACGAACTCGTTGGTCGCGCGCTCGGCGCGGATGCGGTGATCGGGATCCGACCACGCGCCGAGGCGTAACGCGACCGGGGTCGTTCCCGACAGGAAGATCTTTTCCACGCCGACGTGCATCTCGGTCCCGTCGTCGACGGTGAAATCCAGCCGGGTCTCGGGGAACGTGATGCGGTTGAGCCCGCTCAGGAAACCGTCCATCAGATCCGAGTACTCGACCCGCACCACGTCGATCAGGATCGTCCAGGGATCGGCGGGGCGAAACGACAACCCCACACCGTAGGAGTCGGGGATGTGCAGCACGTTGTCGAACGTACGGCCGTACAGGTCGCGCGCCTCGGCGGCCCGGACGCCCTCGTCGAGTACCGTCTCCTGGAGGACGAAGCGCAAGCCCTTGCGATACACCGCGCCGATGTTCATCCAGCCGGCCGGACGCCAGAGTAGACCGACGTTGTAGACGAAGTCGGTATCGGTGTCGTCGATGCGAGTCGCGTAGTCCAGGGTCAGCACCGGGAAGTTGCCCCCGCCCGAGCTGTCCCGGAAGAGATTGTCGGCACCCCCGTCGAGATCGGCCGTCCCGAGCACGCCGGTCAGGCCCAGCGAGAACTTGCTGCCCAGCTCGAACGCCGCCGCGAAGTTGTACTGCGTCACGCGAGCGTCGAGATCGGCCTCGGACGCCAGCAGGAAATCGACCGGCTGGGTGCCGATGATCGTCGCGTCGCCGCTCGTCGGATCGATCGCCACGATCGCCTCGATCCCGACGATCGAGAAGGAGTTGGTCGTGCGTGTCTGGACGTTCAACGTCTCGAAGCGCGAGAAGCCCAGCGAAACCTTCTTGAACGGAAGCACGTAGGAAAGGAACGTCGGATTGACCCCGGTTCGCGGCATCGACGCGGCGCTCGCGGTGAGATCGCCCTGGAAGAAAGGCGAGGCGATCGTGGCCGTGACCTGAACCTCGCTGGTGTCGTAGCTCTGCGAGTTGAACTCGGCGAAGAACTCGGGGCGCCGGAGCATGACCAGGCCGGCAGGGTTGGCCTGGGCCGCGGTCGAATCGTCCGCCAGCGAGATGAAGGCACCGCCGACGCCGAGGGCACGGGCTCCGGGATTCGTGAAGTTGAACGGGAAGTCGCGGAAGATCTCCTCGTCGCTGGCCGCCTCGACGGCCGGAACGGCGATCGTCAGCGCCAGAAGGAGCGCGGCCGCGCTCGCGCGGTACGTGGGGCGTCGCATCATCTCTCCTCTTCGGCGGCGAGGATCTCTCGCGCCAGGGTGGCGGGATCGAATCCCGCCAGCGTGCGGCGAACGATCGTGGTTTCGTGGCCGCGTACGGTCGTTTCCAGCTCGAGCGGTTGTCCGACGTACGGGCTGCCGACGCGCAACCGATAGCGGCCGGCGGGAAGCTGCAAGCGGGCGGGCGTGGTGACGCCGCTCGGTGTTCGCTCACCGGTATCCAGGTTCTCGATCCACTCGATCGTGGCCCACGGCATGACGTGCAGGCTCAGGTGGCCCTCGGGGGGAGGCGCCACGGGCGGAGCTTGCGTTGCGGTCTTGTTCTCGGTCACGACCGGCTCCGGTTCGACCGGTTCCGGCTGTTCGACTTTCGCCTCGTCCGTCGTGTTCTCGGTGACGGACTCCTCGACGGCTTCGACCGGCGCCACGACCTCCGGTGTTTCCTCCCGTACGACCGTGGGTGCGGCCTCCTCCTCGCTCCCCCGCAGGAGAAACGGTGTCGTTACCGCTGCCGCGGCGCCGAGAACGGCGGCCGCGATGAACAGCGCCTTCCTTCTCGGTCGCGCCGGCGGGTCGCCGACCATGGTGACCGTGCCCGACGGGCGGTCGAGCACGTCCAGGTTGCTCGTGAGCTCGTCCTCGGTCGCGGGCTCGGAGCGCTCCAGCACACCGGCGGCGATGACCTCCTCGATGCGCTCGAGCAGCTCGGTTCCGGCCCGCCCCTGCAGCTCGACGGCGGCCGCGTCGAGCGCTTCGGCCATCTCGGATGCGCGTGCGAAGCGCGCCTCGCAGCGTTTGTCCAGCGAGCGACGGAGCACGTGGGCCAGCCGCGGCGTCAGGACCTTCTCGAACAGGGAGAAGCCCGGTGGCTGGTCGTGCAGGATCCGGTGCAACGCGGCCCCGAGGTCGTCCGCGGAGAACGGTGGGCGGCGGAACAGGAGCTCGTAGAGGATCACGCCCGCCGAGAAGACGTCGGAGCGGCCGTCGAGGTTCTTGCGGGCGCGCACCTGCTCGGGCGACATGTAGTCGACCGTCCCGAGCACGAGGCCGGTCTTGGTGTGCTCGGACGTGCTGATCTTGGCGATTCCGAAGTCGAGGATCTTCACGACCCCGCTGCTCATCAGGAAGATGTTCGCGGGTTTGACGTCGCGGTGGACGATCCCCGCGCGGTGCGCGTAGTCGAGGCCGTCACACATCCGCGCGACGATCTCGAGGCGCCGTTCAACCGGTGGGAGCTGACCCGATGACAGGACGGTTCGGAGGTTCTGGCCCTCGAGCAGTTCCATGGCGATGAAGTAGGTGCCGCTCTCCTGCCCCAGCTCGTAGATCGTGACGATGTTGGGGTGGTGCAGGCCACCGGCGGTCTTTGCCTCGCGCAGGAAGCGCACGGTCTGCGTCTGGTCGGCGTCGGGCGCCACCATGGTCTTGAGCGCGACCTCGCGGTCGAGGACGCGGTCGTAGGCGCGGTAGACCACGCCCATGCCGCCGCGACCCAGCTCGCCCAGCAGCTCGTACTTCCCCAACCGGGGCAGCGGTGGTGCCTCTTTCATTAAGGGAAGGAATAGGACTGCGGCAAACCGAGTCAAGCGGGGAGGGCAAGCCCCCTGTGGACGCCGGATTCGAGCGGCGCTAGCCCGGCCCGACGTGCTCCTCGGACTGCCCCTGGCGTTCGAACAGGACGCCCATGCAGCTGGCCGGCATCGGGAAGGCGCGCACGGAGTAGTCCACGCTCTCCCCCTCTTCCGCGTAGGGGACCTCGATGCGCCGCGACTCCTGGTTCTTGACGACGTCGGCAAAGATCCGGGGCACCTCGGTATCGCGAAGCGGCGGGAACGCATCGAGGATGCGCTTCCCGATCCGCGACTCCACGTTCAGCTCCGTCGACCGTGCGGCCTCGCGGTTGGCGTAGACGAGCTTCAGCGACGTCTCGTCGTCGGGGTCCTCGAGGTAGTAGATGAAGAGTCCGACGTTCAGCTCGGAGAGCACCGCATCGAGCACGCCGATGATCGGCCCGAACTCGGGCAACGAGTAGATCTGGACCGAATCCATGGTCGAATCTCCTTCTGCCTGAATCGATCGTACACCGGGAAAACCACGATGGATAGATGCAGCCGCCTCCCGTATCTTCACACCGCATGAACAAGAAACTCGCGATCCTGACCGTTTTCTTGCTTTTTGCCGTTCCGGCCACGGCGGAGACCGTCCTCGTCGAGGCCGGCCGGGACGCGACCTTGATCGAGGACCCCGACGGGGCACGGGCCAACGGAGCGGGGCCGGCCCTCTTCGCCGGCCGGACGTCGCAGTCGCGGAACGGCATCCGGCGCGGTCTGGTCTTCTTCGACGTCGCCGCGGCGGTGCCGCGAAACGCCGTCGTCGAGGCCGTTTCCCTGCGGCTCTACCATCTGGGCGGCAACGATTCGACGCGGACGATCCGGGTGCATCGCGTGCTCTCCGACTGGAGTGAGGGGCCGTCTTTCGCCGGCGGAGGGGGCGGCGCCCCGTCGCTTCCCGGCGACGCGACCTGGCTCCACCGGCACTACGCAGACGTCTCGTGGGTCCGCCCGGGAGGCCAGTTCGCGGGCCGCCCCAGCGCGGCGGCGGAGGTCGGCCCGAGCGGCGTCTACACCTGGGACGGTAGCGCCCACCTCGTGCAGGACGTTCGCCTCTGGAGCCACGTCCCGGCGAGGAACTTCGGCTGGGTCCTGATCGGCGACGAAGAGACCCCGCAAAACTCCAAGAAGCTCGCCAGTCGCGAGCATCCCGACGCGGCGCTGCGCCCGCGGCTCGAGATCACCTACCGGCTGCCCGGCAGACCCTAGGGACAGCCGTTCCCGGACGCGCCGATCTCGGTGTCGCGTGTCCCGACCTGCGCCGCGCCGCCCGACTCGTAACTGCCACCCGGCTGAACGCGCAGCAGGTACCAGTACCCGGTGCCGGGCGCCGGGACGTCGGACGCGTGGTCCACGTAGGTCTCGGTCCCGTCGTCGGCGAGGCAATCGAGCGTCACGAGCGGATCCGAGAAGTCGCCGAGCGTCGATCGGAGCTGCCCGACGTCGCCCCGCACCACGTCGTAGCCGCCGCTCGCGGCCCCGACGTTGCCCCACCATAGTCGAGTCTTCTCGACGCCGAGTCGGAGCACGTCGGCGAGACCGCTGTCGCGAACGTCAACGGACGTGATGTCACCGTTCGTGACGACGCGGCTCCCCACGGCGGCGGCCGTCACCCCCAATGCCTGGAGGGTCGTATCGGCATTGATCGCATCCGCGATGGCTTGCGCGACCTCGGCCGCCGTCTGACCGGCGGAGGTCGTGATGCGAATCAGCACGCCCGAGACGGTCACGTCGACCCGAGGCGGACCGCCGCCCGAGGCCGTGCCCGTCAGCTCCACGTACTCCTCCACGGAGCAGCCGCTCGAGCAACCGTCGTTGCCCACCTCGTTGCGGTCGTCGCACGTCTCCGTGACGTCGAGCACCCCGTCACCGCAGTCGATCGTCTGGAACTGCCGCATCATCTCGTGGTCTTCGTGCTCCAGGATGTGACAGTGATACGCGTACTTCCCCTTGTAGCTCTCGAAGCGAACGATGACGCGCAGGATCTCGTTGGGCCCGACCATCGCCGTGTCCTTCCAGCCGTTCTCCTCGGCCAGCGGCGGCTGCGGGTTGCCGTCGGGGATGATGTTGCCGCTCCCGTCCTTCGTGAAGCCGTCGCGATCGAGGATCTGGAAGAACACCAGGTGCATGTGCATCGGGTGCGAGACGTTGGAGTCGTTGATGAACCGCCAGATCTCGGTCGTGCCGAGCTCGGGGTACTCCGTGATGTCGTCCCAGTGCAGCTCGTTGATCTCCCAGATCGAGCGGCCGCAGGCGTCCGTCCCCGAGCGCTTGAGGTTGAAGTCGCGACTCATGATCGCCTCACCCTCGGGGATCCGCTCGATCGGACGCAGGGCCGCCGGGATCGCGTCGGTGTGCCCGACCTGGCTCCCCACCACGAACTTCATGACATCCGTGACGTCGACGCTGCCGCCGGGGAACGGCGCCGGCGCGCTGTTCTCGAGGAAGATCTCGTCGCCGGGGCTGTAACCGGCGAAGTCGACCACCACCTCGTAGCGCTCGCCCGGTCCGATCGTCAGCTCACCGACGCCGGGAACCGGGGTCTCGAGCAGGCCCCCCTCCGTCCCGATGACGGTAAAGCTCAGCAACCCGCTGGGAGGATTCAGCGACAACGTGTAGACGCGGGACGTCGACCCGTTGAGCAGCTTGAATCGGTATTTGCCTTGCTTGACGTCGAGGTAGGGCCAGACCATGCCGTTGACGATGATCTTGTCGCCGAACCACATGTCCTGCCACTCGGCGGGGTAGCGCAGCGTCGCGTCCGGGTTGAACTGGCGGTCCTGGATCACCAGCGGAACCTCGTATTCGCCACCGGGGATGTTCAACGCGTCTTCGATGTCGTCGCGCACCAGGTACGCGCCGGCCAGGCCCATCATCACGTTGAGCCGGGTGATGCCCAGCGCGTGGTCGTGGAACCAGAGGTAGCCCGCCTGCTGCTCGTTCGGGTAGGTGTAGCCGACCTGGCACAGCAGGCAGTCCTCGTTGCCGCCGTGGCCGACGCAATCGGCGTCGGAGTTGCAGGCGGCGCCGTCGCCGTCGCACGTGCTCGGCGCCGGGCAGTCCAGGTCGTCGGTACAGACGATGAACTCGTCGGTGACGCAGTAGGCCGCCTGATTGCCGGGTGTGAACGTCGATTCCGGGTACCCGTCCACCGCGGAAGGCACGTGGCCGCCGTGCAGGTGCACGACCGCCTTGGCGTTGTCCTCGGCGCCGTGGATGCAGACGTTGCCCATCCCGTCGTCCTGCACGTCCACGCCGAGGTAGTGGTTCGTGCGCAGCGGTCCGGTGCCGCCGTTCTCGCGCAGGTCGTTGATCCAGTTGACCCTCACCGGCTCGCCGGAGCGGGCGACGATGATCGGTCCCGGCGTGTGCGCGGTTGCCGCGAACGGGTCCTTGTAGCCCCAGACGGTGGTCGGTCCGGATAGCTCGCTGTGCATCTGCTGGGTGAACTCGACCATGCTGATGTCGTAGGTGGCCGCCGCGTTCGGCGCCCCGGTGGTCGGCGTCGCGATCGCCGGGATCGGCAACGGATCGACGAACGGGGTGAGCTGCACGGGGCAGTAGGTCGCCGCGCAGGTCGAGCCGTCGCCCTGGTACACGCCGCCGCCGGCCACGCAGAGCGCCTGTTCGTCCTCGACACAGGTCCCGTCCGCGGCACAGCAGGCGCCCGCCGGGATCACGCACGGGTGCGACGAGCAGGTCGTACCGTCACCCTGGTAGGTGTCCGGTGTATTGCATGTACCCGAGGCAACGACCGTGCAGCTGTCGTCCGGAGCGCAACACGCCCCGGTAGGTCCCGCCGTCGGCGTGTAATCGATGACGAGGAGGGGCTTGTCCTGACCGCTGTTGTCGTTGTTTTCCTTCGTCGCGAAGCGTTTTGCCGTTTGTATCTGGCTCTCGTCACCGATCAGGATCCAGCCGTAGTTCTGCGACGGGTTGTCGAGCCAGAACTGCACGTCGGCGACCATGCCCGACGTCGAGCCCCAGGTGTAGGTCCCGGTCATGCCGACGAGCGTCGAAGCGCTGTTCGTCCCTGAATAGTCCCCACCGGGAGTGGTCCAGAACGAGCTCGGGTAGAAGGTGTGGTTCCAGGTGGCGTCGCCGCTGGTCGGCGCCTCTCCCCTGCCCTGCTGGGAATTGCCGGTGTTGGAGGTGCCCTCGCCCCAGTCGGCCGTCAGGCGGTGGAGCGTGAAGCCGAAGCTGTTGTTCTGGGACACCTTGTTCACGACCAGCGTGAGCTGGACGCTGTTGATCGTGGCTCCCGGCGGAACCGCACCGGCGATGTCGAAGGCCAGCACGGCACGCCGCACCGCGACCTCGCCGCTGCTGTTCTGCGCGTCCTTGACCTTGCCGGCGAACATGTTGGGCCCGAGCGCGTTGCTGGTGTCCTGGAAGGACACCTGGCTGATCGGCTCGAAGAGCGTGTTGTCCTTCGACGTTCCGATCTGGGCCACGTCGGCCGAGATCGTCGGAACGACGACGATTAGATAAAGAGGCAGAAAACGACGCACGGATTGCACCCACCTACGCATGGTGTCCCCTTTTTCGTCTTTAATACGAAGAAAAGTACCCGTGAACAGCATCTTTTTTGAATCGGGCCAAACCGAAACGTGTGTCGTGGGAATCCCTGACGCTGGAGACGCTGCCCGTCGGCTCCCCCCGCGCGGTCAGGTCGACTCGCTCGGACGGGTGTCCTCCCAGGGAGGCAGCACCTTGACCAGCACGTAGAGGATCACGAACGGCAGCACGAGCAGGGCGACCCCGAACAGGAGTCCCTCGACACCGCCCAGCTCCAGCTTGTAGTACGTCAGGCCGCGCAGGCTCTTGGAGAACAGCTGCCCGCCGATCACCACGTTCCAGCGCGTGCTGAAGATCCCGACCTGCACCAGCGCGGCGGCGACGAAGTAGACCAGCCGCTTCATCTCGTCCGGCAGCCGCGAGAAGCGCGCGAACGCCAGCATCAGGATCGGCCCGATCGTGCCCAGCAGGAGTTGAACGATCGTCAGGCTCAGGAACAGCTTGCTGAAGATCAGCTGGCGCAGGATCTCGATCGACTCCTCGGACTCGTAGAGCCGGTGGATGAAGTCCAGCGTCTCCAGCGAGAGGTCGACGATCAGCGCGATCAGCAGGAACGTCGCCAGCTTGTTGAGACACGGCATGTCCGGTGTCTTCCGGCGCACCATCGAGGTGATGTAGTACAGCAGCAGCACCAGGGCGATGCCGGAGACGATCGCGGAGAAGAGAAACACGATCGGCATCAGTACGCTGCTCCACCACGGGTTGGCCTTGATCGAGCCGAAGATGAAGCCGACGTAGCCGTGCAGCAGGAAGGCCGACGGGATGCCGATCAGCGTGATCGCGTAAACGGCCTTGCGGTCGAACGCGACCGCCTCCGGCGACGTGTTCTTCGACCCCAGCGAGAGGATCCAGTACAACAACTTCTTGAGGCCGCGCGACTGCTTGCGCCAGGCGATCAGGTCGGCCCGGTACTCGAACCAGATCTCCAGCAGCAGCACCACCATCAGGTACCAGGCGTAGACGAAGCCGAACATCGCCATCGCCGACTTGAAGTGCGGCGTGAGGAAGATCTCGAACGAGCGCTCCGGGTGACCCAGATGGGCCAGCAGCGGCAACGGGGCGACGATCAGGAAGGCCAGCGCCGTCAGCATCGCCAGTCGATAGGTCGGCTCGACCTCCTTGACGCGGAAGACCTTCTCCAGCGAGGCCAGGATGAAGGCGCCGGCGACCAGGCCGGTGATGTACGGGTAGATGACGACCAGCAGGCCCCAGTGCAGCTCGACCTCGTTGGGGTAGATGAAGCCGGAGACACGCTGTAGGGCGGATTCCAGGTGTTCGTACAGCGGGTTCACCTCAGCGCACCTCTCCGTCCAGGTTGGCGTAAAGAACCTTGGGCTCCGTGTTCAACGAGGGCTTGAGCACGTGCAGGCTGTCCTGACGTTTCATGCGGTGCAGCGGGCTGCTGCGCGTCCCCAGCGAGCCGAAAACCCGGGCCTGCGTCGGGCAGACCTCGACGCACGCCGGTACCAGTCCCTTCGTGATCCGGTGGTAGCAGAACGTGCACTTGTCGGCGGTCTTGGTTCGCGGGTCGAGGTAGCGCGCGCCGTAGGGACAGGCCTGGATGCAGTAGCGGCAGCCGATGCAGTAGTCCTGGTCGACGAGGACCACGCCGTCCTCGGTCTTGAACGTCGCGCCGACCGGGCAGACCTGGACGCAGGGCGGGTTGTCGCACTGGTTGCACAGCTTGGGCACGAAGAAGCTGCGCAGGACATCGCGATCGTCGTCCCCGGGGGGGAAACCGTGGATGCCGCCCTCCGGGCTCTCCACGGTCGCCGAGCCGTCGTCGTGGATCTCGTAGTGCTCGATCCAGGTGCGGAAGAAATAGGGCTCCTGCGGCACGTCGTTCTCGGTCTTGCAGGCTTGCACGCACAGGCCGCAGCCGATGCAGCGGTCGACCTGGATGCCCATCGCGTAGTACTCCTCGCCCTCCTCGGTCTCGGTGGCGAGGGTCTCGAGCGGGCCGACCACACCGAGGAGCAGCGTGGCACAGGGGAGCTTGGCCAGGTCGTGGAGGAACTTCCTGCGATCGCAGGCGGCGCGGTCGTCCGGCATCACGAGTGTCCCTCCGGGTCGTGGGGGTAGTGGCATTGCCAGCAGGGGTACCGACCGCCGTGATCCGCCATGTCGACGCGCGGGACGGTGGCTGCGCTCTCTGCCGCGCGATCGTGACACCGACCGCAGAACTCTCGCGCAACGGGTTTCTCGGGCAGGTGGGCGCGCGGGTTCTCGCGGTGCTTCTGCGGGGTCAGGTGGCAGGTCTCGCAATCCAGCGACCAGTGATGGGAGACCGACTGGGTACTGGCGATGGCGCGATGGCAGGCGGAGCACTCGCCCGGGACCGTGGGCGGCGTGGGCTCGTGCGGATCGTGACAACCCGCGCAGGGTTCCATCGGGTTGTGGATCGTCTCGAGGATCTGCGGGAAGCCGGTGGGCCTGGCACCCAGGTACTCATGACAGCGAAGGCAGGACTCGCGCCCGCTCGGGACGGCGGGTGTGGCCTCGACGGGATCCTCGACGTGATCGGCGGCGGCGCCGTGGCAGCCTTCGCACGTCAGCCCGCGGTGGTAGGAAGACGCCTTGACCTCGGCGACGTCGTCGTGACACTCGGCGCAGGCCTGCATGCCCGCGTAGCGAATGGGCTGAGCGGCGATCGCCGGCACGACGTCCGCCCTGTAATGGCCCGTCTCGCCGAACGACTCGGGGACGAAACGGGCCCGCACCAGCAGGAGGACGACGAGGCTGGCGATGAGCACGATTGCCAGCCGAACGACCTGTCCCGGGATCTTGCCAACCCTCATCGGCATTCCCGGCAAGCGTTCGCTACAAAGCGGAACCGCTTGCCCACCGGATCGGTATCAGTTCACGGCAAAGAGATTCGCGGTGCGCGGTACCACGTCTCAGGCAAGGTTGCATTCGGGTCCCCGGGGGGTCCAGTACGGAATTTCACTTACAGGCCGGGCGTCAGCGGCGCGAGTGCAGCGCCAGCAGGAACCAGAGGAGGGTCGCCGCGAGGAACGTCCCGGCCGACAGGCCCAGCCACACGAAGAACCGCGCCGAGTCGAAGTCCACCAGAGCACGAAGGACGACCGCCGACAGAACCAGCCCGCCGAAGACGGCAACCAACCCTCGGCGGCGGTTCACCTCCCCCGGCCGGTCGCCGTGGGCGAGCGTCACGTGCAGAGCGACGGATAGGCCGAGCATCGCGAATCCGCCGATGAACACGACGTGCATACCCACGATCTTGTGCTCGGGGAAGGCGACGGCCAGGGCATAGCCGGCATG
>JABAOE010005347.1_pt1 | contig 22747 bp, 28 predicted proteins | sample 7062141 | NCBI WGS metagenome assembly JABAOE01 (sample SAMN14538627, study PRJNA623070) | marine sediment metagenome | biome: marine biome [ENVO:00000428]; feature: marine pelagic biome [ENVO:01000023]; material: deep marine sediment [ENVO:00002113] | place: India: Gulf of Khambhat ... | reverse complement strand
AAATTTTCATAATCTTTTGATTTTTGATCACTGTTCCAAACTACCATTGCTATTGGCGCACCAGTTGTGTATCCTCTAAAAACTCCTGAGATAATTTCAACAACATCCCCTTCTTTTCTTTGAGTAGAGATTACATTTTGACCAGGCCTTCTTTGATTCAGCATCTTTTGGATATCTTTTTCATCAAGTTCTAATCCTGCAGGACATCCATCTAAAACTGCCCCAATTGATTTTCCATGACTTTCACCAAAACTTGTCAAAACTAGACGCTGACCAATAGAACTTCCAGGCAACATACTATCAAAGTTGATGAGGCTTATAATTCCTCATTCTAAAAAATCTATAATGTTCTGGATTTATTTTTGATAATGAATTAGGTGTGATAAAATATTTGTATTTTTTGAGTAATTTTATAAAATAATTACATTGTATTCTTAAATATCATAATATCATATATTATATATGGAAAAACGTGCAAATTTTAACGCATAATTTGCGCGGCCTTGCGAAAAAGACATGTTATCTACGCAAAAGCGTTGAGGGTGAGGAGAATGCTTTTCACTCTATACAGGGTCGCGCCCTTAACCCCCTATAGCAAATTTTTTTGAAAATGAAATTACTTTACCTGAATTTCTCCACCTAGGCGATTAATCTCATCCACAAAATTTGGATATGAAACTTGAACTGACTCTGGATCTGTTACTGCACAATCTCCTACAAACATTCCAGCTATACAAAATGCCATAAACAATCTGTGATCATTTTCTGAATTGAGTTCTGCACCGCTAAGATTTTCTGATGATTCTAAAATCAAACCATCCTCTTTTTCTTGAACTTTGATTCCAATCTTTGCAAGTTCTCTTGAGATGATTGCAATTCTATCTGTCTCTTTTAGTCTTGCATGTTTTACATTTACTATTTCAAGTGGGCTAGATGTGTTTAATGCTAAAATTGCAAGAGGCGGTAGCAGATCAGGCGAATTACTCAAATCAAATCTTCCTCCCTTTAGTTTATCAGGTGATTTAATTTTAATTTCTTCATCATTAATTGTAACTTGTACTCCTAATTGCTCAATGATATCTATAAAAACTTCATCGCCTTGTGGCAAGTTTCCAAGATTTCCTTTAATTGTTACACCATCACCATTAAGAACAGCAGCTGACAACAGTAATGCAAGACTTGAAAAATCAATTGGAACTGTAAATATAGTGTTTTTGTAAATTTGTGGTGATATGTTATATTTTTTGTAAGGAATTAATGTTTGCACAGATACTCCGAACTTTCTCATTGATGCAATTGTTGCATCAAGATAAGGTTTTGAAACCAAATTTCCCTCAATTGTTAGATTGATGCCATTTTCTGTCAATGGTGCACTAATTAATAACGCAGAGATAAATTGACTTGAAAAACTTCCAGGAATTGTGACATCTCCTCCTGAAATCTTTCCTTTTATTTTGATTGGTGGCTTTCCATCTGTTGACTCACACTGTGCACCCATGCTTGTCAATGCATCTAAAAGTGGAAGCATGGGTCTTTTCTGCAAGCTTGAATCACCCGTTAGAGTAATCTCTTGGGAAAACAAGCTTGCAATTCCTGAGGCAATCCTGATTGTAGTGCCCGAGTTTTCTGCATTGATTTCAGGCACATTTGTGCCTAAATTTATGGGATTTTTGACAATAATTGATGAATTTTCAATATCTATTTCTGCACCAAATTTTTTGCATGCATCAATTGTTGCTCTAGTATCTGCAGAGAGCAATACATTCTCAACCCTGCTATTATTGCCTGCAAGTGATGCAAGAAAAATTGCTCTGTGTGTGTAGCTCTTATTTGGTGGGCACTCAATTGTTCCTGAAATTTTTGATTTTTTCACTTTACACTGCATGAACTTCCGCCTTTTTGTTGCTAATCTTTGAAATGATTACGCTTCCTTCTAGTGTTGAAAATATTTTTTTGATATTTGCCAAATTTTCTTTTTTTGTAATTGCAGCAATTGCAGGTCCATTTCCTGAAACTGATGCCCCTAGTGCACCTTTCTCAATTAAACTTGTGATAACTTGTGGATCTGAATTTAAGATTGATGCTGTTGCTAATCCGTTAATGTTCATAGCCTCCCAATAATTTCCTTTTCTTGCAAGCTCCCATGCATTATCAAAAACTGTTGAAAGAACTTTGAGATTTTTTAGATTTCCTCTCTTTCTATTTTTTGGTACAAAAATTACTGCAAATAGATTAGTTGGACCTTTTTCAAAATGAATTCGTTTTTTCTTTGCATTATCAGTTACGTTGAATCCCCCATAATAGCATGAACATGCATCATCATATGCACCTGTAATACTGACTTTGGATTCAATTGATGCATAAACTCCTGCAAGTAAAATCTGTTTATCAGTAAATTTTGGTTTGAATATTTTTGCACATGCTAATGCCACAGCAGATGAAATTGAACTAGAGCTTTTGAGTCCATAACCCGTTGGAATTTCTGAGTTAAGTGTAACTGTAATTTTATTTTGTTCCAAATCTTTTTTTGCAATAATTTTTTCAACTGTCTTATTGATTAGACGAGAGCTGATTGTCTTATTTTCAGATTGTATGGTGATTCCTTTTCCTGGAGAAGTCTCAACTATTGCTTCAACTTTTAATGCAATGCCTAATGTTGCTCCTTTTTGGGTTGCAATTGCATTTACAAGTGAAACTGCCCCATGTACTATTGCCTTTGCTTTTGCCATCAAAATCCTCCTAACAATGCTTTTTTCATTGCGTTATAAGGTGCTTCCATTCCATGCCAAATCTCAAAGGCTCTTACTGCTTGACCCAATAGCATTTCATAGCCAAAAATAACAACTGCATTCTTTTCTTTTGCTTTTTTGAGAAAATCTGTATGCATTGGCATATAGACAATATCATAAACAATTGTTTTTTCATTAATTCCATCTAGGGAAATTGGGCTTGATTCATTTTTTAGACCTATGGATGTTGCATTAACAATTATGTCATACTCTTTAGCAGAATCCTTCACATCTTCTAATGTTATAGCATTTGCACTTAGCCCTAGTTTTTCTGAAAATTCTGAAAGATTCTTTGCGTTTTCTAATGTTCTATTTGCAATTGTAATGTTCTTTGCTTTTTCTTTTGCAAATCCTGCAACAATTGCTCTAGCAGCTCCTCCTGCCCCCAAAAGAAGTACATTGGTGTCTACAATGTTTAGATTCTTTTTCTTGAAAGGATCCAAAAATCCATCCATATCTGTGTTATACCCTTTGAGAATTCCATCTGTGTTTGTAACTGTGTTTACAGCACCAATCACACTGCATGACTCATCAATTTTTTCAAGATATTTCATCATCTCTACTTTGTGAGGAATAGTTACATTGAATCCTGCAATTTTAATTTTTTTTAATCCTTCAATTCCTTCTTCTAATTCTCCTTTAGGAATTCTGTATGCAATGTATGAGCAATCTAAATTCAATTCTCTAAATGCTGCACTGTGAATATTTGGAGACAAAGAATGATTAATTGGATCCCCAATCACTGCAAATGTTTTTCCCATCTTATTTTTCTGAGTTATATGATTGATTTAAACTCTCAACTAATAATTTGCCTATTTTTTTAGATTCGTAATTTTCTTTACTTCATCTACACTGAATTGACCTGGAGCTACAGGCTTTCCTAGCGAGACATATGTGTATGGACTGCCTAGATACAGGCACAAAATTCTTGAAATTCTACCAAAATCACCCATTGCAAATGATATGAGATTGTTTTTTCCTTTCTTACTGTATAGTTCTAGCATTCGATTTGAATCATTAGATGATTTTGCAGTGCTTACAATTTTTACATTAGATGAAAACTTGGACATTTGATTTAGTTTATTTTTTAGTTCTGCTGAACTTGGAGTTTTTTTAAAGTCATGCCATGATACAAGCAATCTAGTTTTTGTAGATTTTAGATATTTTCTTAGCGATTCATTTCTTTTTAATGTGTTAAACTCTACATCTAAGAGAAAAGGATTGTACTCTGCAATTAACTTCAAAATTGCAATTCGTTCTTTTTCATTTCCTGGGAACTTTCCACCTTCTGATTTTGGTCTTAATGTACAGACAATTTTTTTAAGATCTTTTTTGATTTCCTCTAATGCTTCTGGAACATCATTGATTTTCAAAAAATCAAATCTGACTTCAACATAGTCTGATTTTTTTAATGCAATTTTTAATGTCTTTTTGATTTTGTTTGGAGTTTTTTCTGCAATGGATACGCAAGTTTTGTAATTATTTTTCTAAAATATATTCATCTGAAACTTCCATTCCAAAATGTCTACCGGTCGCTACTTTTGAATAAACCATTACTGTGTCTCCTTTTTTGAGGTGTGTTACTGATACTAGTTTGCCACCAGGTTTTACAAAACGAATGGTTTCTGCATCCTGTGCAATAATTCCGCCAACCTCTCCATCCACTGTTGCCTTTATCATAAGCATTGGCCTTCTTTCAATTTTTGATCTTCCTACAGTTGCTCGTCTTGCTTTTCCTTTTGAATCAACAATTAGAACTTCTGACCCTGTTTCTACTTCTGATAAGTAACTAGTTGTTCCATCTGGAGATAATGTGTAGCAATGTACTGCTCCAGCATTTACTCTAAAAGGTCTTGGTGATGTAAATGATGATCCAACCGATTCATTATGAACTAAAAACAAAAAGTTTGATCTACTTCCAATTAACATTCCTTCTCCTTTGTGTAGCATTGAAGCAGTGTCAACACAAACACGTTCACCGTCTCCTACTTCTTTAATTTCAATAATCTTGCCTTTTTTCAAACCAAAGTTCTTGCTTCCCAAGTAAATCATTACTTCTCGTACTTCACCTATTGAAGAGGTACTGAAAATGACGCCATCCACTCCTACTTCGAGAATGGAAAACATCTTCCTTACTTCTTCTGGGGTTCGTGCTATTGCGTAGATTTTGGTATGAATTTTGTGAAGTTTAGCAATGATGTTTTCAAGTGGAATTATCTTCCAATCCTTTACTTCTACAATGACAAAATCTAATCCTTTTTTTGCAATGTTTAACACATTTTCAATATCTTCATTTGATAAAATCTTGAATTTTCTTCCAATTTTCTTTCCTTTTGGCTTTTTTGCAAGGTCTTTTTCAATTACGACGTGCTTTGCATCTGGCGAAGGATAAATTGTTTCAAGTTTTGTTTTTATTTTTCCAATTTTTTTAGGGTCAAGATACGCCATATTGATTCCCTCATCTTGCAGCTGGGCAAGAAACTTTGGTAGTTGCCCTTGACTTACTTTAGGGGCAATTATTAGTTCTCTTGTCTTACTCAATTTTTTTCATTGCTTCCTTTGCAGTTTCCTTTTTGAAAATAATTGATGCCAAAGCTTCAGTCATTTTTTCAGGAGTTTTGTGAGCAAAAATGTTTCGTCCATATGTAACTCCTTTAGCACCTGCAGCTATTGCATCCTCAGTCATCTGCAAAATATCTAAATCGGTTTTGGCTTTTGGTCCTCCTGCAATAACAATTGGTACTGGTGTACTTTTTACAATTTTTGAAAAAGAATCAATGTCTCCTGTGTATACTGTTTTTACAATATCGGCTCCACATTCTGCTCCAATACGTGCTACGTGTCCAACAATTTCAGGATCGTGTGGGTCCTTAACATTTTCTCCTCTTGGATACATCATTGCCAAAAGTGGCATGTCCCATTTGTGACATTGTTCTGCAGTTAATCCAAGTTGCTCTAACATCTCTGGTTCTTCTTTACCTCCAATGTTGATATGGAGTGAAACTCCGTCTGCCCCTAATCTCATTGCCTCTTCTACTGTTCCTGTAAGCATTTTTCGATTGGGTGACATTGATAATGCTGTACTGCTTGAAAAATGAACTAGAATTCCTGTTCTAGGTGGACGAGGTAGTGCCTTGATAATTCCTTTGTTAATAATCACACTTGTAATTCCATATCCTTCGCATTTGTAAATAGTTGATACAGGGTCTTCAAGACCCTCAATAGGGCCATTTGAAATGCCATGGTCCATTGGGATACACAACATCTTCCCTTTTCTCATAATTCGATTTAGTCTAATTTGATGACCAGATACCATGGATGGATCTCTTTTTGGTGCCCTACTTAAAAATATCTTGCAAAAGATAGCCTTGATTTTGAAATGATTTTTAATCTAAAATTATTTTCTCACAAAAAAGTTTTCATAAACAGATTCGCACAATGGACAAACCATGGAATTTTTTTCTGGTTTTAGAGGAACAATAATCCTATCCATCACACAATTGGGGCATTCGGTGTATCCACCCATGGTTAGTCTACATCATTGTTGTATTTAGTAATCTGTCCGTTGAAATTCTATCAGACATTTTAGGCAATAAAATCAAGCACATTGTAAGCTATCCTATATAGGATTAAATAGAAACCGCAGAGTAAATGGAGCAAGTTAATTGAGTCAAACTACTGCACAACTAAATCAAAGCGACATTGGTGATATTCTTGAAAATTCTCTAAATGGAATTAGACCCGGTCCTCAAGAATGTCTTAGATTACTTGAATCTGATGATGTGTTTTTGATGGGACTTGTATCGGGCCACTTGACTCAAAAGAAATTTGGAAAAACAGCATCTTTTGTCAACAATATAATTTTGAATTACACTAATGTCTGTATCACTGATTGTAAATTTTGTGCATTTTACAGATCACCTGGAGCTGAAGATTCTTACACTTTAACTCTTGATCAAATTGAAGCTCGTGTAAAATCTGCATGGGAGATGTTTAAGATTCGTCAAGTCCTAATTCAAGGAGGACATAACCCAAACTTGAAAATTGAATATTATGAAGATGCCTTTAAAATGATTAGAGAAAAATTCCCTATGGTTGGTGTTCATGCACTTTCGACATCAGAAATTGACATGATTGCAAGAGTAGAAAAATCATCTACAAAAGAAATTCTCTCTAGACTAAAAGATGCTGGACTTCAATCCATACCAGGAGCTGGTGCAGAAATTCTTGTCGACTCTGTAAAAGATGTAATTAGTCCAAAGAAAATTTCTAGCAATGATTGGCTTCGAATTATGGAAGAGGCTCATTCTCTTGGAATTCCTGGCTCTGCAACAATGATGTATGGTCATGTTGAAAACAACCAGCAAATTGTTGATCACTTTTACAAAATAGTGAAACTTCAAGAAAAAACCAAAGGGTTTATGGCGTTTATTCCATGGAACTTTGAGCCAAACAATACTTTGATGCAAGAACAAGGTATAGTGGAGTATGGTTCTGGAGGAATACAATTGCTAAAAATGATTGCAATATCTAGACTAGTCTATGATGGTTTAATTCCCCATATTCAATCTTCATGGTTAACCAATGGAGTTGGAATGGCACAACTTGCATTACAATATGGTGCAGATGACTTTGGTGGAACTTTGATAGGAGAAGAAGTTGTTTCTTGTACTGGTGCACGCTCCACAGAACTTACAGGAAAGATAATTGTTGATGCAATTCATCAAATCGGCTATGAAGTTGAAGAGAGAGATAATTTTTACAATCCTATTGCAAAACTATAATCCGTAACTAGACCACTTTGAATCTACTAGGTTTTTAGTTTCATCATCAACTGTAACTTGTTGTTGAATTTCTCTTTCATACCCTTCTTCCCTTGTTTTTTGTGTTGCATCAATTCCCATCTTTGAACCTAGATTGACTATTGGCGATGCTGGATCTAAAGTGTCAGTAGGAGTATTGTTAATGATTACAGTGTCACGTGCTGCATCGGCTCGTGTTGTTATTGCCCACAAAACATCGTTCATGTCATGTACATTGATGTCTTCATCTACTACCACAAACATTTTGGTTAGGGCAAGTTGTCCCATTCCCCATAATCCCATCATTACTTTTTTGGCTTGACCGGGGTATCTTTTTTTAATTGAAATTATTGCAAAACCCTGAAACCATCCTGCTGCAGGCATTGCAAAATCCACTACTTCTGGATGGAACATACGAATAAGTGGCAAAAAGGACCTTTCGATAACTTTTCCAATATATGCATCTTCAAGAATTGGTTTGCCAACTACAGTCGTAAGATAAATTGGATCTTTTCTTCTCATAATTCCAGTCAAGGTAAATGTTGGGTATGGTTCAACTGGAGTATAGTATCCAGTATGATCCCCAAATGGGCCTTCATCTCTAATGTCTGCAGGATCTACATATCCTTCTAAAACAATTTCTGCATTTGCTGGAACTTCCAAATCAATTGTTTTGCACTTTACAGTTTTGATTCCTCGTTTTCTTGCAATCCCTGCAAACAAGTACTTGTCTAGTCCTTCTGGTACTGGTGCAATTGATGAAAAAACTGTTGCAGGATCTCCTCCAATAATTATTGCTGTTGGTATTTTTTCTCCTTTGTCTTTTGTAATGTCTGAATGATGTGCTCCTCTCTTGTGTTTTTGCCAATGCATTAATGCATGTTTACCATCAACAATTTGCATTCTATACACTCCTAGATTTCTAACTCCAGTTTCAGGGTGATTTGTTGCAACCAGCCCTAATGTGATGAATCTTCCAGCATCATTTGGCCATGATTTTAAAATTGGTATGTCCTCAAAAGATGCATCATCTGAAGTAAACTCTGTAACTGGACCGCTATTTTCTAATTTTGGAAAAGATTCTGTCATCTTTGATAATTCTGGAAGTTTTTTGATTTTGTTAAGAAAGCCTGATGGTATATCCATCTTTGTCATGTCTACAATTCTTTGTCCAATCTCTGTAAAGTCTGTCATCTCCAAACCAATTTCTAATCTTTTGATAGAACCAAATGCATTTGCTAATACTGGCATTTGAAATCCTTTTACATTTTCAAATAAAATGGCAGGACCGTTTGAATACATCTGCCGTCTAATTATCTCTGCAATCTCTAAATCCGAATCAACTTCTGTGGTTACTCGTTTAAGCTCGTTGTTTTTTTCTAGTTCTTTGATGAAATCTCGAATATCTTCAATTGCCACAAAAATTCTGAAGTTAGAACAAGTATAAGCTTAACTAGATTTGGTTAAAACCGTAATAATTTGAAAATAATTCAACCATGGTCCTTTAATTCTAAAAATTTCTGTAAATAGTTATGGGCGAGGACAAATGTGCAGTATGCAAAGGAAATGGCATAATAGAGCTTTTAGGTTCTGAGTGCCCCTTTTGTAATGGAACTGGAGAACCTACAAAAACTGCCAAATCTTATTTTGAATCTCATATTTGTCAGTGCATATTCCTAGATAGAAAGCAATGCCCACTTTGTGGAAATAGATGTCATCACGACACTCCAAACAAACCAAAAATATTGTTAAGTCCAGAATAGCTAATTTTATGGGACTGGGGGGAGTTCGCTTTTTTTCTCGTGTCCGCCTGATCCAAATTTGCAGTAAAAACACAATTCTGACTCCATATACTTGAGTTGCTCAACTTTAATGGCTCCCAACTTCAAGGCAATCTTTGTAAGAATTTTGTATTTTAATGGCATGGCAGGAATCACTTCATCCATGTATACTTTGTAGTGATCAGGGCAAAATTTGAGGGTAATCTTTTGAGCCTCCCCTCCCTCATCGTTTATGGTTTTAGTATAATTGATCTGTTCACGAATGTACTCGTGTTTTGGACATGGACAATCTTTTCCTCCTGGATGCTTGTATGCTGGAGTATTTTTCCAATCAAATCCTGGGTATTCTTTTTCAAAATCATCCATTACTTCACTAAGTCTTTTTGTGCATATAAAACTTGATCAACACTAGCCTTGGTAATTACCCAAATGTAAATAAACCCCGATACTTCACCTCCAATAAATGGCAGCTGCTAAAAAGCAAACCAAAAAAGATCTTGAAGACAAGATTGCCGAATTAGAAGCAAAATTAACTCAACTATCTACTCAGCTTGAAAAACCTGCTGAACCAAAACCAGCACCAAAACCTGCTGAGACAAAACCAGCTGAACCAAAACCAGAAGCAAAACCAGCTGAGACTCCAAAGCCAGCAGAGGAAGCAAAACAACTTCCAGCAAACTATTCTGAAGCACTAGAGAATGCATACTATAGTGCACCAATGACAGACTTTCACAAATACAGAGCAACAGTTACAGGCTATTCTCCATCACCACACAGATGGTTTGTAAGACACACTGCTCCTGTAGGAAAAGTTCCAACAAAAGATTGGAATTTACAAAAAGCATCTGTTACTGGTTACACCCAACCATCAGACCAATACTTTGCAACAAGACAAAGATTGGCATACCACCCAGCCGACAAAACTTTCGGTTCATTTAGTGGTACACAGATGACCGTAGAAGGTGTAGCAGTTCAAAAAGCTCAAGAACAACCTAAAGAAGCTCCAAAACCACAAGAAACTCTTCCAAAAGGCACATTGCCAAAGGGAATGGACAAACCACAAGCTCAATCAGCTCCTCCACCAAGCACTGGTTCTGGAGAACAAAAATCAAGACAAGAAAAACTAGCAGAATACGAACAAGATTATCTGAAAAGATTAGAAACTGAAAGAGTCGAACAAGAAAAAGCCTATCAAGAACAACTCCAACAAGAAGCAGCTGAAGCTGCAGCAAGAGCTCAAGCCAAAGCAAGTTCTACTCGTGGTAGCCTACCAAAAGGATTTGAAGCAAAAGCAGAACCTGAACAACCAAAAGCTTCTAGAGGAACATTACCAAAAGGTTACTGACCTTTTTTCATCCTTTTCTTTTAATTTAGATTAGAAAAATCTTCAAGAACCTGTTTTGAGTGCCCTGCAGGCTTTACTTTGGGATATATTTTGAAGATCTTTCCTTTATCATCTACCAAAAATGTACTTCTCATTACACCCATGTATTCACGACCCATGAATTTTTTCTTACCCCACACACCAAATTTTTGTGAAATATCTTTTTCAACATCAGCTAAAAGTGGAAACTGTATTCCCATCTTGTCACAGAATTTTTTATGAGAATCAACATCATCGGGACTAACTCCAATTACTTCGATCCCCTCTTTTTGAAATTTTTTGTAATCTTTTGCAAATTCATCGGCTTCTGTAGTGCATCCAGGGGTGAAATCTTTTGGGTAAAAGTAAATCACATGTTTTTTTCCTTTAAAATCAGTAGATTTTACTTTCTTACCATTAGCATCGTTTGCTTCAAATTTTGGAACCGACTCACCTTCAGAAATCATTGATGCTCTTAGCCTCCTTGTTCAATTATTTAATTTTTCAATTACCCTCAAAACCATCCGAATCTTTTATATGGAAATTGACAAGGCTGTTGCTTGATGGTTAATCCAAGAGCATGGCTTGCTGAAGCAATTGCCACATATGGCTTGGTATTTTTTGGTCCACTTTCCGTAATTCTAGCTGTTTCAGAATTTGGAGAGGGACTAACAACAATGTCAGTCTTGTTTATCGCTCTTGGACACGGTGGTGCCATCGCGTTGATGATCTATGCATTTGGACATATTTCAGGTGCTCATATCAATCCAGCTGTAACAATTCCAATGATGATTACAAGAAAAATTGGAATTGCAGATGGAATTGGATATATAATTTCTCAACTAATTGGTGCTGTTGCAGCAGCTGCAACCTTGAAAGTAATTGTACCTGACCTTGGAGCGGCAGTTAACTTTGCAACGCAAGGTGGACCTAGTGATGTTATAAACAACAGCATTAGCTCAGGATTTGCAGTTGAAGCACTTTTGACATTCTTCCTAGTGTTGGTAATCTTCATGTCTGCCGTTCACAAAAAAGCATCACCGGGATGGCATGGATTTACAATTGGTGGTATGGTCTTTTTGATTCACCTTGTATCAGTACCATTAACAGGTGCCTCTGTAAACCCTGCAAGAACATTTGGCCCTGCATTAATCTCAGGATTCTGGGAATTCCATTGGTTGTATTGGGCAGCACCAATAGTAGGTGGAATTATTGCAGGTTTGATAATGAACTATGTCTTTGTCAAAAAGGCAGAAACAGAAGCATAAACTAAATTTAATCTAAAGGAAAATCAATCTCGCAAATTGTACATTTTCCTCTATATCCATTGTAGCTTTCGTTAAAGTATTCAATGATTTCTGTTTCACAATTAAAACACAAAATCTTTTCACTTTTTCTTTCCCTATCCCCCGGTTCCACCAAAATTTTCCTCCGTCTTTTTTTCACCCGCTGAGTATATTACACTTGACTAACAGAGTACACTGGATATGTGTGTCTGAATCCTAAGCTAAATCCTTTTGCGTTTTGGAACTTGAATTCTTTTGACTTTTTGACAATCTCATACAAGTCTCCACCAATTACCATCTCGTTTTCTTTTGCTAAACGATTTATCTTTGAACACATGTTAATTGGAGGTCCAATCATGTCGCTAACAGTTGATAGATTTGAATCCATTAAGATTACTTTACCATAATCAAGACTTACTCTAAAATCTAAGCAAGGAAGTCCAATCTTGTGTAAGTGATCACAAATTACATCATGAGATTTCAAAAGAGCATAGCTAGACTCAATGCTGTTTTCAAAGTAGTCTCCTTTTATCTTATCACTGTATGGGAAATAATACAAGACACTATCGCCAATATTTTTGATTACACTTCCTCCATATTGTGAAAGAATTTTTGACATGGAATTTATGAAAACCTGATAGTATGTTGAGGCTTTAGCGGGACCAAGTTTTGCACAAATTTTTGTAGAATCAACCATGTCAACAATTCCCACAACTACTGAGCTCTCTTTCCCAGAAAAAGTCACAATATAATCTTCTGATTTTTTCTGGTGTTCCAGAACTTTTTTACTTGGTTCTAAATAATCCAAGGTCGAAGTTTGAGCTAAATGTCTATGAGAATAATCAAAAAACTCCTCGTTTCCTACAATGCTTTTGATTTCTGGAACCAAACTCATACCATACATAGGCTCAAACTTTAGGATATACTCTCATTAGCTGATCTTGTAAAATTTTAGCTAAAACTATAATCTCAGGAATAAAATTCTGATAATAACTTAAGCATCTATTATTTTCTTTAAATATCGACTATGACTGTATTCCTTTGGGTGTAGGGGCATGGAAATAGATTATGGTAAATCTGCTCAGAGTTTTTTGGAACTTGCAAGTGAGCAAAGGCTTGCGATCCTTGATAATCTTAGAGAAAATGAATCAAAACTCTCATCTCTGGCTAAAATTCTAAATTCTACCCCTCCTGAAGTCTTTAGAAATTTAGAGAGATTGGAAAAATCATCCCTTATTGAGAAGAAAAAAAATGGCAAATATGATCTTGCAACTTATGGTAAAATTGTATTTACCGTTCTACCATCTTTGGAATTCATCTTTTCTCATGAAGAATATTTTCAAGAACATAGTTTTGGTGATCTTCCACACAAATTTGTACAAAGAATTGGTGCATTAACAAACTCTGAACTTGTAAGCGGATTTACTAGTGTCACAGAGACTTGGGGTGAAATTTTTTCCAATGCAAATGAATATGTCTATGGATTATTAGTGGAGGAGCCAGTAGGATTGATTGAACCAATCATACAAAAAGCAAAGTCAGGCGTTCAAGTTCATTCTATATTTTCAGATGCTGCAGTAATTCCAAAGAATAGAGAAAAACTTGTAAAAGAATTAGGAGTTGAGAAATTAATTAAAGACGAAATTATTCAAAGAAAAATAAAAAATGACATTAAAGTTGCAGTTATACTAAATGAAAAAGAAGGAGGAGTGATGTTTTCTACAGTAAAAGGCGAGCCTGATATTAGCAAAATGTTTTATGGAAAAAGTGAATTATTTCATGAATGGTGTCTTGATTACTTTAGATATTGCTGGCACAACTCTACACCTTTCCAAGAAGGAAAACTAAAGAAAAAACAAAATGCCAAAGGGAAAGCAAATTAAACCAAATTAATTATTTGATTTCATATGACTTTTGATGAATCTTTTTTCAATCAGGTCTCTGAATCTTTTTCTTTAGAATCTACAAAACTCAAAGAACTGATTTCTGATTTTCCAGAGACTGGTGAACTGACAATTGAAAAAATTATTCCACTATACTATCAAATTCTTAATGTTTCCTCAATGTCTACAATGCTAAAGCAGCAACTTGACCAAACCAAACACAAAACTCTACTAGAAAAAATCAAAGAAACTGGAAATTTTATTTCTGAGAAATTTGATACCCAAATGCATCCTGATATTGTTATGAGGCTCACAAAATCCATTCAAGAAACCACCAATCATTTACAGTCTAAGGGTTCTGAGCAAAAATCCAAAGATGAAATCGAAAATCAAGCCCAGCTTTATGAAGAATTACGCAAGAAATTGAGCACTAAAGAGTTTGTACTCCAGTATGACCAAGGCCTATCTGATGATTGAAGAACTTGCAAAAAATCTTGTTATCTTAAAAAAAGAATTTGCAAAACTATACGATGGCAAAAGTCAGATTCAAGAAATCATTCCTATCTCCAAATCTGATTTGTTTCCAATTAAGCAAAAAGATTTAGAATTACTACACAAGTTTGCAACAACAAATCCAATCTATTACAATTCTTATGAGAAAACTATTGGAGACACTGCTTGTATTGTTTATGAGGGAGACATTAACAAGTATTGGTTAAACAGTATCCAGCATAGTTCAAGTCATGCCCCCTTTTCACCAACTTGGATAATGTCCGCATATGTTGCTGTTTTGCTTGCAAAAGAACTTGGATACCGTGAAGTGATTGATATTGGTTCAGGAGATGGAAGAATTGCATTTTGCTCCAAAGTCTTGGGTCTGGAATCTTACAGCATAGAAATTGATGACATGCTAGTGGATTTACAAAAGACTCTGACTTTTCTTGACTTTCATCCAAACTGTTCTGACGCATCAACATTTGATTATTTATCATTAAACCTCCGAAAACCAATATTTTTCATTGGTGGTCTTGCACAAATGGGAGGAATTGCATTGGCAAATGGTGTTTTTGAAAAAATTAATTCATTATCTATGATTAGCAAATCTGGTTGGGTTTTTGCAGGAACGTATTCTCAAAAATATGCTCCAGATCCAAAAAATGAGGCTGGATGGGGCACACTAATTAAGAAAAAAAATCTAAAATCTATTCAAACTATTTTGCTGCCAACAGTTTGGACGTTTCATGAATCTCAAGAAACTCCCTACATTTTTGCAGAATATGGCTAATCGTAATCCACATTAAGTGTGAATCTCCAAAACTCTTCGGACTCGTTGCATAGCTTGGATAGTGCGAACGCTTGCGGAGCGTTAGGTCGTCGGTTCGAATCCGATCGGGTCCGCCTACTACCTTGGCACTATGAGCACACTTTACTTCGAGATATATACAATAAATCTCAAATTCTCTTATTGAAATTCTTACTATTTTTGGTAATCCTATTTTTTGTATCTTCATTACCTCTTGCAATTGCCGAATCTGAAAACATTGGGATTGTATATTGGAAGCATGAAATAGTCTCACCAAACTCATTTGTTGATATTTTTGTTGAGGATGATGACATGAACAAAAAAGAATACCCAAACTTTGCTGATAAATTCACTATTTTTGTGTGGTCAGATTCTTCCCCTGGTGGTCTGGAAATTCAAGTGGTTGAAACTGGTGTGTATTCTGGCATTTTCAAGGGAACAGTATATGTTGCAGATTCTGGAGAGACTGCAAAAAACCGTCTAGTTTCAATGCCTGGAGATGTACTTTATGCAAAATATGTAGATTCTACTCTACCTAATGGAAGCACTACTGATATTATTTCTGCTGCTGTTGTAAAAATTTCTGGAAAAGACATGAATGAATTTCTTAATCAACTTGATCCAGAATTACGTTATCAAAAACACTCCTCTGATAAAGTTCCCACATGGATTAAAAACAATGCAGGATGGTGGGCAGATGGTTCAATTGATGATGATTCCTTTATTCAAGGAATTCAATTCTTAATTAAAGAAAAAATTATTCAAGTTGATTCAACTTCCTCATCCCAAAAATCTGATGTTATACCAACATGGGTTAAAAACAATGCAAGGTGGTGGGCACAAGGACAAATAACAGAATCTGATTTTCTCAGTGGAATAAACCATCTGGTAAATACTGGAATAATAAATATCTCAAATGATTCAAAAGAAAATATTTCCGATACTGATTCAGAGCTGTCAGAATGCCAATCTATAAAATCTGCATATAAAAGACTAAACTGTGAAAAAGAGATTAAACAAAAACTAGAATTTGCAAAAATCAAGGAAACTTCTACATCCTTTGAGGTTGGACCCGTCACATTTTACTATCCTGGAATAGGTTCTCCTGGTAATGATTTTGAGATTAGTGATTCAGGCCAAGCAATGTTAAGATTACGCATTATGGTTGAAAACAACAGCTCAGAAAATGTAACTCTCAAATGTACTGGACCTTCTGTTTGTAGTTATGATGTATGGGATGGACAAAAGGCATTCAAGTACGCAGGAATGGATTTTGTTTCTGGTCAAATTGTAGTAAAACCTGACTCTGCTTTTGTCTTTAATATGATGTTTGGTCCAAACATTGGTTACGGAGGAACTACTTTTGAATATGATGAATCAAAAGAATATTTCTTTAGAATTAACGAATCTTGGGGAAGTGGAATGATTCCTCTTAGGATAAATCGATAAAAATGTCAAACATGAAATCTGTTTTAGTTACAGGTGCAACTGGATTTATTGGCTCTAGACTTGTAGAAGAATTAATTGCAAAAGAATATTCTGTATCAACTGTTGTTAGAGAAGGAAAGCATACAGCTGTAAAAACGGATGAAATAATTGGTGATCTAACTGATTCTGGCCTGAATTTTGAAGGGAAAAATTTTGATTGTGTATTTCATTTAGCATCGTGTACCCCACTAGAAAAAAATCCCAAAGTTTTAGAGAATGTAAATCTACAGGGAACAAAAAATCTCTTTAAAGCAATCAATGGTAAGACAAAATCTATCATCTATGTTTCTGGTTTGGGAGTATTTGGAGACCCTGGTGATGAAATTGTTGAAGAGTCTCATCCTTTTGACCCAAATACTAGATTTGTCAAAATAAGATTAGAAGCAGAAAAATATCTGAGAGAAAAATGTCAGGAAAATGGAATTGATTTTGCTGTAGTGTATTTTGGAGATGTTTATGGTTCAAGTGGATGGTTTAATGAAATACTCGTGAAAAGATTACAGAAAAAATCATTCAGAGTTCCTGGAGGTGGAAAATATTTCAAAGGATTTGTCAACGTCGATGATGCCGTTGGGAGCCTGATTGCAATATTGGAGAGGCAGGCTTTTGGTGAATCATTTATCGTGACTGATTCTGCTCCTGTCCTTTTCAAAGATTTTGTGAACTTTACTGCTGATCAATTAGGATTAAAACATCCTGGCAATGTTCCAATTTTTCTAGCAAAAGCTGCGTTAGGGTCTGATTTGATAAAACTTCTAACTACTTCAATGAAAGTATCCAACAAGAAAATTTCAGAAATATACTCTTTCAAATACCCAACTTACAAAGACGGAATACCTAAAGTAATCTTGGAAATAAATGAAAAATTTTCCAAAAAAGTTGGCATCTAAAATTCCTATGAATAAAATTTTCTAAAGCCCTTGTCAGTTGGGTATAGCTCTACTTTTGGACCTAGCATTCCTTGTTTTTGAACAACTTTCAGCAAACCATCTCTTTCTAAATCTGCTAAAATAGAATCAAGTTCTTTTCCATCCATTCTTGTATTCTTTTGTATGGACTCAAATGTCTTGACTCCTCGATTTAGTTCCCTAAGGACAATCATGTCTTTTGTAAGATTCTCTTCTTTAATTTCACGCTTTGTCTCCATTTGAGGACTACGAAATTCTCCAAATCTTGGATCAAACTCCCCTTGCTGTGTTGGTTTGTTTTGCATTTTTCTTCTAGCAATAAATCTTGGAATTATTCTAGCAAGTGGAATTGCCAAAAAAATTAACAAATAAATCCATGAAAAATTGGGATCTGCCATCCAATAATATTGTACAAGCAGTGATAAATTTGTTAAGTAATTGAAAATCAAATGCCAAAACCTGCAATGGTATAATAGTGGTGAATACATAGTAATTACAATTGTCAAGATATCAATCACCTAAAGTTAACGTAAACATAAATGCCGCAAAAGGCATTGCAATTGGAATTATAATTTTAATCATTATTGGAGTAGTAGCATTTGCATCTGTCAAAATAGTTGATGCAGGACACAGAGGAGTGCTACTTCATTGGAATGCAGTTGATTTATCACAACCACCATTAGATGAAGGCCTGCATTTTGTGGTGCCTTTTCAAGATGAAGTTATAGACATTGAAGTGCGTACTCTCAAATATGAAAAAAATACTAGAAGTGCATCTAAAGACCTGCAGACAGTAGAGACTACAGTTACAGTAAACTATCATCCCGATAGAGAGGCAGTACATAGGCTATACAAGAATCTTGGATTAGATTACGAGAATAGAGTGATTCAACCAGCAATTGAGGAGACAGTAAAGCAAGTAACTGCAAACTATAATGCCGAAGAGTTAATCACCAAAAGACCGCTGGTAAAGCAAGACATTGAATCATCTATCCGAGAAAGATTGAATCAGTTTGAAGTTGTCACCGAAGTAATATCCATTACCGACTTTGAGTTCTCACCATTATTTGCTCAAGCCATTGAAGCAAAAGTTGAGGCAGAACAAAAAGCCTTGAAAGCAGAGAATGATTTGAGAAGAATTCAAGTCGAAGCTAAACAAAGAGAAGCAAATGCTATTGGATTGGCAAATGCTAACATTGCCGAAGCAAAAGGTGAAGCAGAAGCAATTGCTATAATCAATCAAGCACTTGCTGAAAATCCAAATTATTTAGAGTGGCTCAAGACACAAGCATGGGATGGAAAACTCCCTCTAGTGGTTGGTGAGGGTGGAACTCCATTTATTCAAATTCCAGTAAATCCATAGATTTACTATTCTTTTTCACGTTTAGAATCTCTAATTGCATCATACATTGTTAGAAATTCATCTGGACCATTTTGTCTGTAGTTTTTCTCTAATGTTTCTATTTCCTTGTGTGATATTTCTTCTCCTTTGTTTTGATAATATTCCTTAATGATTTGAGAAGGTGTTTTTTTAATATTATATTTTTGAAGCGCTTGGTTTACTGCTCTTTTGCACAACAAATCAAAGATAAGATATTTGTAAATTAGATATCCAGACAATCCTATAATTGCTACAATAATTATCGGAATGACTAGCGGTGAAGCCATAATTTTACTAGTTATTTTTGCTATTTCTTTCTTTTTAGATTTTAGAGTTTAGCAAGTCTTTCAAAAGTTAAAAAGAGCGTCTTTAAAGCCAATCAAAAGTAGTTTTTCTTAGAAAAATTCCTAGATTATGAATATCTTAAATATTATTAAATCTGAAGACTGTAATGAGCCGAGAAGATTTCGATACTGGTTCTATTCGTGTTGACGAAATTATGACTAAGGCACTCATTACAGTAAATACTTCTACAACTGTACTGCAAATTGCAAAAATGATGGAGCAGGGAGGAATAGGAGCAGTTATTGTCAAAGATGGTGATAATCTTGTTGGAATTGTTACTGATAGAGACTATGCAACCAAAGTAGCAGCAAACAATCTTTCATTGGATTCTACAGCTGATAAAATAATGTCCTCTCCACTAATCACAATAAATCATAATGATTCAATTGCAGCAGCAGCTGAAATGATGAGTACCAAAAAGATTAGAAAACTTGCAGTATCTAATGCTGGCACCATAGTCGGTATCATTACCTCCACTGATTTAGTTAATCAGCTTGCAAAATAACTAAAACGTTTTTGTTTTTCTCAAAAATACTGTAACTGTTGCCATATAGATAGCAGTTGAGATGATCTCTGAAATCAATGACGCTAAATATGGTTCAATTCCAATCTCTAGAAAATAAAATAGTGTTGGCCATCTTGTAACAAGATAAACAACTTCACCTACCCCAAAAGATGAGACAATAGCTAGTAGCTCTCTTTTGATCAAATCTGATTTCATGTTTCTGTATCGCTCAATATTGTCCCAATAAAACAAAACAGAGAAAATTCCAAAGTAAACCACATACCCAATAATTATTGTAAATGTTGCATTGAGATAATTCTCATAGCCAGAAAGTAACTGGGCAGCTACTGCAGATATAGTAGCTGAGGCAATAAAACAAATTAGAAAGCTACGATTAATTTGTAATAATTGCTGATTTAGTCTCATGATTGTTTTAATTTAATACCTGATATTTTGAATTAACTATTATCCTACTATGAAAAAGAGATGTAAATGGGCAACTGATGAGCCAAATTTGTCATATCATGACAAGGAATGGGGTAGGCCACAACATGATGATAAAAAATTATTTGAATTTTTGATTTTGGAAGGAGCACAAGCAGGTCTTTCTTGGGTAACAATTCTCAAACGCCGAGAAGGTTACAGAAAGGCATTTTCAAATTTTAATGCGGCCAAAGTCTCCAAGTATTCTCAAAAGGACATCAAAAAACTACTCGGAGATGAATCCATAATCAGAAATAAACTCAAAATAAGATCCGCAATCAATAATGCCAGACAGTTTATCAAAGTTCAAGAAGAATTTGGCTCATTTGACTCCTATATCTGGGCTTTTGTGAATGGCAAACCAATCAAAAACAAATTCAAGAAACTTGGGGACTTGCCAACATCCACTGAAATCTCAGAAAAACTTAGCAAAGACCTCAAAAAACGTGGATTTACCTTTGTTGGACCTACAATCTGTTATGCTATGATGCAGGCCATTGGGATGGTCAATGATCACACCTCTGGATGCTTTATGTACCAAAAATAATTTTAAGGCAGAATATTTTTCATTTTATCATGTCTGAAGGAAAATTCGTAACTTCTGTTTCTTGTATGGATGGCAGAATTCAAATCCCACTCAACAAGTGGATTAAAGAAAACTATCCAGCTGACTATGTTGATACAATTACAGAACCAGGTGTAGACAAAAACATAACAAATGTTGTTGAATCAATTAAAACCAAAGTAGGAATTTCAGTTAATGCCCACAAGTCTGATCTAGTTGTAGTTTCAGGACACTATGATTGTGCTGCAAACCCTGTCTCTGATGAGGAACACATTGCACAAATCAAAAATGCAGTTGAAGTAATCTCTTCATGGAATTTAGGCGTTAAAGTCATCGGCGTTTGGGTTGATGGCTCATGGAACGTTAATTCTGTGGTAGCATAATGAATGAAAAATTCTCTAGTTTTGTAAAGACAGCAGGACCCGGAGTTTTGTTTGCCAGTACTGCAATTGGTGTATCTCATCTAATACAGTCAACTAGAGCTGGTGCTGACTTTGGTTTGTTGATTCTGGGATTTGTTATTGTAGCTACATTACTAAAATATCCCTTCTTTGAGTTTGGTTCTCGTTATGCAAATTCTACACAAACAAGCATCATTGATGGTTACAAACAACTTGGACGTCCTGCATTGTGGTTGTATTTTCTCTTAACTATTGGTTCAATGTTTTTCGTTACTGGTGCAGTAGGATTTGTAACTGCAGGATTTTTTGAAAACCTATTTGGACTAGATTTTCTTGGTGAATGGACTCTAGTTATTTTGTTTGCAATATGTGTTAGTATTTTAGCAATTGGAAAATACAATACACTAGATAGTTTAATCAAGATTATAATCATTGTACTGATAATTTCCACAGTTGCTGCATTTTTGCTTGCATTGTATAATGGCCCAATAGAACCAGTAGAAGGATTCATAGAAAAAGAATTGTTCAATATTTCTGGAATCTTTTTCTTACTTGCATTAATGGGATGGATGCCAGCTCCTGTTGATATTTCTGCTTGGAATAGTTTGTGGACTTTAGAAAGAGAAAAACAGACAAACTATAGACCAAAACTCAAGGAAACTCTCTTTGAATTTCGTCTAACTTACCTGATAACAGGAATTCTTGCAATAATGTTTGTTACACTTGGCTCCTTCATGTTTTTTGGTTCTGGTGAGGAATTACCAAACAATAATGCCCACTTTGCACACAAAGTAATAACACTTTACACTCAAACCATTGGTGAATGGAGTTACATAATCATTGCAACTTCTGCATTTACTGTAATGTTNNGTTTTAGATGGATATTCCAGATCATTGCAAAGATCAGTTGAGTTGATTTTTACAAAAAAAGAAGTCAAAATTCGCACAAAATTCCACACATTTTATGTTATTTTCTTGGTTGTAATTGCAATTGGGGCAGTATTCATTATTCTTGAATTCAAAAGTAATCTAAAAGAACTAGTTGATTTTGCAACTGTTTTGTCATTTATGATTGCACCAATAATTGCAATTTTTAATCTGAAGCTAGTCACGGGTAAACACCTTTCCAAAGACGCTCAACCCTCTATTCTGCTGAAAATTTTGAGTTTTGCAGGAATCGTATTTTTATCTGGATTCGCGTTATTCTTTTTAATAACTAGATTCTATTCGTAATCATGAAAATTTCTGCAAAAATGAAAAAAGCACTAAATGATCAAGTCGCACTTGAGGCTGCAGCTTCTAATACTTACATGGCAATGGCATCATGGTGTGAAATAACAGGATACCAAGGTGGTGCAGATTACTTCTATGCGCAGTCAGATGAAGAAAGAACTCACATGCTCAAAGTTGTACACTATCTAAATGACATGGGAGCAGCAGCAACAATTCCTGCAATAAAAGCTC
>JABAOE010003568.1_pt5 | contig 22778 bp, 17 predicted proteins | sample 7062141 | NCBI WGS metagenome assembly JABAOE01 (sample SAMN14538627, study PRJNA623070) | marine sediment metagenome | biome: marine biome [ENVO:00000428]; feature: marine pelagic biome [ENVO:01000023]; material: deep marine sediment [ENVO:00002113] | place: India: Gulf of Khambhat ... | reverse complement strand
GTCCTCCTCCCGCACCAGCGTGAGGATGGCGGCCTGCGGCACCACGAGGTAGCGCTCCCCCTCGAACGTGATCTCGACGGCCGCCCGCCGGAAGAAGATCGCGTAGTCGCCGATCCGCGCCTGCAGCGGCACGTAGCGGGGCTCGGTCGAACCGCCGCCGATCTTCCAGGGCTCCTCGTCCAGCTCGGTGGGCGCCGACACCGCGTTGCCCGGGCCCGTGGCGATCACCGCTCCCCCCTGCACCGCCTGGTTGTCGACCGCGGTGGCCGGGAGATAGAGGCCGACCTTCGTACGATCCTCGCCTTCCTCGGGCTGGATCAGAACGCGGTCTCCCACGACGATGAGGCGCTTCCTGGAATCCGACACGGGTCATCCTCTCTTCGAGACGCCTCGAAACATCGGGCCTCCCGGCCCACCGCCCAAGGGGTGTCCGCGCGCGCTCACAGCAGCATGCCGGCGATGGCGGCGGTGCACAGGCTCGCCAGCAGCCCGGCGAGCATGGCCTTCAGCCCGAGGCGCGCGAGGTCGTGCCGCCGGCTGGGGGCGATCGCCCCGATCCCGGCGATCGTCATGGCGACCGACCCGAAGTTCGCGAAGGTGGTCAGCGCATAGATCGCGATCGCGAGCGAGCGCTCCTGCACCGCGGCTCCCGAGGCGAGGGCGCCCGCGAGCTGCGCGTACGCGACGAACTCGTTGAGCACGAAGTCCACCCCGATCATCTGCCCGACGAGCCCCGCGTCGCTCCAGGGCACGCCCAACATCCACGCCACCGGCGCGAGCAGTGCCCCGAGCATCCCCTCGAGCGTGAGCCCCGGAGCCCCTGCGAGCCCGCCGGCCCACCCGATGATCCCGTTCACCATGGCGACGAGCGCGAGGAAGGCGATGAGCATGGCGGCGACGACCAGGGCCAGGCGAAGGCCCTCGGCGGCTCCGCGCGCCGCCGCGTCGATCACGTTCACGTCCGGGCTGGGCACGTCCTCGGCCCTGGCGGTCGCCGTCTCGGCAACCGCGATCTCGGGCACGAGGATCTTCGCCAGGACGAGCGCGGCGGGCGCCGACATGATCGAAGCGGCGATCAGGTGGCCCGCCGCCTGCGGCTGGTACGGAAGCATCATCCCGGCGTACGCCGCGAGCACGGAGCCCGCGATCGTCGCCATGCCCGCGGTCATGATCGCCATCAGCTCGGATTCGGTCATCCGCTCGACGTACGGCTTCACGACGAGCGGTGACTCCATCATCCCGATGAAGATGTTCGACGCCGCGCACAGCGTCTCCGCTCCGGACGTGCGCATCGTGCGCTGCATGACCCAGGCGGCTCCGCGCACCACGCGCTGCATGATGCCCAGGTGGTAGAGCACGGTCATCAGCGACGCCACGAAGATGATGTTCGGGAAGATCCGGAAGGCGAAGAAGGCGCCCGTGCGCGCCACCCGGTCCGCCGAGGAGGTGAACGCCCCCGACGCGTCGAGGCTGCCGACGGGCACCTGGTCCCCGGTGAGGCCTCCGAAGATGAAGCGTCCGCCCTCGTCGCCATACGACAGCAGCGCATCGACCAGCCCGTTCACCCACTCGAAGAAGCCGACCCCGAGCGGGGTGCGCAGGACCGCGAGCCCGAACCCCATCTGGAGCGCGAGCCCCCAGGCGACGAGGCGCCAGGAGATCCTCCCGCGATCCGTCGAGAGCAGCCACGCGCTGCCGAGCACGCAGCCGAGGCCCGCCACGGCCCGAAGCCGCGCGGCGCTCAGGGCAAGGGCCGCCGGATCCTGAACGGCGAGGGCGAGGTCGATCGGCGCGTCCTGGGAGAGGGTCCGAGCGCAAGCATACCGCTTCGCGCGCCGGGCCGGGAGGCCGCCTCCTCCGGAGCGGAGGCGGGCGAGGTGCCCGCGCGTCGGCGCCGGGTTAGACTGGAGCCTTCACGGCGACCACCGCGAGGAGCCTCATGCGCACGAACCGGGTTCTCGTCACTCTCCTGACCTCGGCCGCCCTGGCGGCGGGTCCTCTCGGCGCGCAGAGCGTCCGGCAGTCCGCGCGCTCCGACGGAGGCATGGTCTCGAGCGCGCACCCGCTGGCGACGGACGCCGGCGTCCGCGTCCTGGAGATGGGTGGCAACGCCGCCGACGCCGCGGTGGCGGCGGGCTTCGCGATCGCGGTCGTCGAGCCCACGATGAACAGCATCGGGGGCCGGAATCAGATTCTGGTCCGCGCCGCGGACGGCTCCTTTCACGGGATCGACGGGACGACCCAGGCGCCCTGGGACTACGACCCCGAGACGGCCCCGCAGGCCGGCTACGGGTACGCGGTGATCGGCGTGCCCGGAGCCCTGGCGGGGCTGCTCAAGCTCCACGAGGAGCACGGGAAGCTCCCGCTCGAGACCGTGATGGCGCCGGCCGTGGAGTACGCGGCCAACGGCTTCCGCATCCTCCCCGGCGAGGCGGGCAGGCTGACGTCCGCCGCCGGGGAGGCGCTCGAGTTCCCGGGCACCGCCGCGATATACTACAGGCCCGACGGCTCTCCTTACGCTCCGGGCGAGCTCCTGAGGCAGCCGGACTACGCGAGAACGCTCCGGTCGGTCGCGTCCGGTGGCCGTGACGTCTTCTACCGGGGCCCGATCGCCGAGAGGATGGCGGAGGACTTCGCCGCGAACGGGGGCGTGGTCACCCTGGAGGGGCTGCAGGACTACGTCGCCGAGGACGCGCGGATCGTGCGCGGGAGCTACCGGGGATACGACCTGATCGGGCTCGACGTGCCCGCGGCGGGGGCGGTCACGATCCAGGCGCTCCACATCATGGAGCGCTTCGACCCGAAGACCATGTCCGAGGCCGAGTGGTTCGCCGTGGTCGGTCAGGCCCTGGGCATCGCCGCGCCCGAGCTCAGGGTGCTGGGCACGGACACGGCCGCGGCGCGCGCAACGTCCAAGGAGTGGGCGGCCCGCCGCGCGGAAGAGATCGCCGCGCCGAGGCAGACCCCCGCGGGGTCATCCGGCGCTCCTCCGCCGCTCGGCCCGCGCGGCGACGCCCAGGGCCACACGACCCATCTGTCGACCGCGGACGCCGACGGGATGTTCGTATCGCTCACGCAGACGCTCGGACCCAACATGGGCTCGAAGGTCGTCACGCCGGGGCTGGGCTTCCTGTACGCGTCCACGCTGGGGGGCTACCTCAGCTCGATCGAGGCCGGGGTGCGCGCGCGCTCCTACATCTCGCCCTTCATGGTCGCGCGCGACGGCGAGGTCCTGCTCGTCCTCGGGGCGGCGGGCGGGGGCATGATCCCCCCGGCGGTCGTCCACGCCGTCACGCGGGTGATCGACTTCGGGATGAGCCTGCCGGAGGCCTTGGGGGAGCCGCGGGTCGCGCACGCGAGCGGCGGGTACAACGCCGAGACGAGCCCCGACATCGGGTGGACCGCCGAGGAGCTCGCCCAGATGAGGGGACTGGGCATCCGGATCAACGAAACCCCACGCTCCGGGGCATTCGGCCGGGTGCACGGGATCCAGTTCGACCCCGAGTCGCGCACCTGGATCGGCGCCGCCGATCCGGATTGGGAAGGAAGCGCTCGCGGGCCGACCGGCGGCCGCTAGCCCGCTGGCCCGCCGGCGACAGGCGTCCTAGCGACCGCCGCTCCCGTCGCCGGTCCGCTCCATCCGCTGCAGCCGCTCCTCGAGCTCTCGCATCGCGAGCTCGACGCGCTCCTCGATCTCCCGCTCGAGATCCTCGTCGAGGCGGTCGAGGCCCTCCAGGTGCAGCTCGAGACCGTCGAGGCCCTCGAGCGCCCCGAGCTGCGCGCGAAGGCTCTCCTCGAGCGCGTTGCCGTCGAGGTCGTCGAAGTCGAAATCGAAATCGAAGTCGAAATCGAAGTCGAAGTCGAGGTCCTCGAGTCCCTCGAAGCGGATCTCGACGCTCTGGTCGGCGACGTCGACGCGGAGGCCCTCCAGGACCGAGCCCACACGCTCGAGCTCCCGAGCCAGCTCCTCGAGCTCGGCCTCGGTGAGCCCGTCGCCCGTCAGGGCCCCGGCTCTCTCGGCGCGCTCGCGCGCCCGCTCCCGCGCACGCTCGGCCCGCTCCTGCGCGCGCTCGACCCGCTCCTGCGCCCGCTCGACCCGCTCCTGCGCACGCCGGACCCGCTCCTGCCGTAGGTCCCGAGCGCGCTCGACCGCACCCCCCACGTCGCCCCGGAGCACCCGCTCACGCACGCGATCCGCCTCCTCTGCCGGAGCCGCTCGGCCTCGCGGCGCGCTCTTTCGATCTCGCGGCGCGCCCGCTCCACCTCCCGCTCCTGCGCGGCCGACATCTCCTGGACCGTCACCCCCTCGACCGCGAAGTGCACGCTCTCCTCCATGCACTCCCCCATCTCGTGCAGACGGACGTCCGGCCGGACGACGACGAGCCCCTCCCCACCCAGCGTCACCATCACGTCGGCGTCCGGCCCGACCGTCGTCGCACACTCGGCCGAGGGCAGGTCGGGACCGTAGGCCATCGCGAGCGTCACCCCCCCGGCGAGCACACCTCCACCCACGATGCACGCCACGGCCATCACGTCCGTCCCGATCCGCCTCATCTCGCTCCTCCCTCGATTGCGTCGGCGCCTCACCCTCCTCTGACGAGATGTCGGCCGAAAAGGTTGCGCCGAGCGCTCCCGGACCCGGCCCCACCCCCTTGCAGCCCCCCCGCCCAACCCGCCAATTCCGGGTGGGCTCGCCGCCCCCGGCCCTTCGGGGGCGGTCCCTCGACCGACTCGCAGGAGCGGACCCATGAACGCGTCCTTCCTCCGGCCGCTCGTGACGCTGGCCGTCGCCACCACGCTGTCCCAGCCCCTCTCGGCCGCGGCGCAGGCCGTTCCCGCCGAGCGCCTGGACGCCCTCCGCTTTCGCCACATCGGCGTGGTCGGCAACCGGGTCGCGTCGGTCGCCGGCGTCGCGGGCGACCCTCTCGTGTACTACGCGGGCGCCGCCTCGGGAGGGCTGTGGAAGACCGAGGACGCAGGCTCGACGTGGCGCCCGGTCTTCGACGACCAGGACGTGCACTCGGTCGGCGCGCTCGCCGTGTCGCAGTCCGATCCGCGGATCGTCTGGGCGGGCACCGGTGAGCCGCACATCCGGTCGAACGTCACGGTGGGCAACGGCGTCTACAGGTCGACGGACGGCGGAGAGAGCTGGCGGCACATGGGCCTCGACGCCACCGGGCGCGTGAGCCGCATCGTGATCCACCCCACCGACCCGGACGTCGTCTACGTCGCCGCGCTGGGTCACGCGCACGCTCCGCAGCCGGAGCGCGGGATCTACCGGACGCTCGACGGTGGGGAGAGCTGGGAGCAGGTCCTCTTCGTCGACGAGGGCACGGGCGCGTCGAGCGTGATCATGGACCCCAACAACCCGCGCATCCTCTTCGCCGGCATGTGGTCGGTCATCGTCAACACGTGGGGGCGCGAGAGCGGTGGCCCCGGCTCGGCGATCTACCGCTCGAGCGACGGGGGGGACACGTGGACCCGGCTCGAGGGCCGCGGCCTGCCCACGCTGCCGGTCGGCAAGATCGACGTCTGCATGTCGGGGGCGGACTCCCGCCGGGTGTACGCGCTGATCGAGACCGGCGACGGCGTGCCGTGGCACGGCCGGGAGACCGAGTCGGGCGAGCTGTGGCGCTCCGACGACGGCGGCTCGGAGTGGGAGCTCGTCAACCACAGCCGCGATCTCGGCGGACGCACCGCGTACTACAACAACTGCCGGGTCCTCCCCGACGACGAGAACGAGGTCTTCTTCCTGACGGCCGCGCTCTCGCGCTCGTACGACGGCGGCCGCACCTACGTGAACCACCAGGGCGCGCAGCGGCCGGGCGGAGACTACCACGACCTGTGGATCGACCCCACCGACGGAGACCGGCTCATCATCGGCAACGACCAGGGCGTGCACATCTCGGTCAACCGCGGAGAGACCTACCACCGCGTCGAGCTGCCGATCGCGCAGATGTACCACGTGACCGTGGACAACGCGATCCCCTACAACGTGCTGGGCAACCGGCAGGACGGGCCTTCCTACCGCGGCCCGAGCAACCCCCTCTACGGCAACGGCGTGATCCCCCGGGGCGACTGGCACCAGGTCGGGGGTGGAGAGAGCGGCTTCGCCACGCCCGACCCCACCGACCCGAACATCGTGTGGTCGAGCGCCTCGGGCTCCGGAGCGGTCGGCGGCATCGTGGTGCGCCACGACGAGCGGAACCGGCAGTTCCGCGACGTCGAGGTCTGGCCCGAGAGCACGATCGGGTGGCCGGCCGCCGAGCTCCGCTACCGGTTCCAGTGGACGTTCCCGCTCCTGGTCTCTCCCCACGACAACGAGACGCTCTACGTGACGAGCCAGCACGTGCACCGCACGCGCAACGGCGGGCAGAGCTGGGACGTGATCAGCCCCGACCTCACGACGAACGACAAGAGCCGCCAGGGGATCTCGGGCGGCCTCACCCCGGACAACATCGGGGTGGAGTACTGCTGCGTGATCTACGCCTTCGACGAGTCGCCGGCGCAGGCGGGCGTCTTCTACGCCGGCTCCAACGACGGCCGCGTGCACGTGAGCCGGGACGACGGCCGCACCTGGACGGACGTGACCGGCAACTTCCCGGACTGGCCGGCCGACGGCGTCGTGCGCGGCATCGACGCCTCGAAGTGGGACGCGGGCAAGGCGTACCTGGCGGTCGAGGCGCACCAGGTCGGGGACTTCGCGCCGTACGTCTACCGCACGGACGACTACGGCGGGAGCTGGACCAAGATCGTCGACGGGATCGACGAGCACGTGCTCAGCTTCACGCGGAGCATCCAGGAGGACCCGGTACGCCCCGGGCTCCTCTTCCTCGGTACCGAGAACCGCATCTACGTGAGCTTCGACGACGGAGACTTGTGGCAGCCGCTGGTCGGCAACCTGCCCCCGGCTCCGATGTACGGCATCGTGATCCAGGAGCACTTCGACGACCTGGTCATCGGCACGTACGGGCGCGGGTTCTGGATCCTGGACGACATCACCCCGCTCCAGCAGCTCACCGACGACGTGCTGGCTTCGGCGGCCCACCTGTTCGAGCCCCGTGACGCGTACCGCTTCAACCCGCGCACCGCGCCGGCGGTGCAGACCATCGACCCGAGCGCGGGCGAGGCCCCGCCGAACGCCGCCTTCCTCAACTACTGGCTCGGCGAGGAGAACGAGGGCCGGCCCGTCACGCTGCGCATCTCCGACGACCGCGGAGCCACGGTGCGAACGCTGGACGGCACCAGCCGCGCCGGCATGAACCGCGTCTATTGGGACTTCCTCGGAGAGCAGAGCACCCCCATACGTCGACGGGTCCCGCCCCTGTACGCCGACTGGGTGGACTACGGGCCCGAGCGTGTGCGCGTGCAGGGCGGGCTGGCGCTGCGGCACCCGCCCGGCACGTACACGGTGACGCTCGAGGTCGGCGGCGAGGAGCTCACCGGGCAGCTCAGGGTCCTGAAGGACCCCAGCTCGGAGGGCACCCTCGCCGACATCCAGGCCCAGCTCGCGCTCCTCTCCGAGGTCCGCAACGACCACGACGCCGCGGCCGACGCGGTCAACCGCATCGAGTGGGTCCGGCGGCAGCTCTACGACCTCGTCGACGTGCTCGAGAGCCAGGGCGACGCGGGGGACCTGATCACCCGCGCCGGCGAGGTGGACGCCGCGCTGGTCGCGGTGGAGGGACGGCTGATCCAGCTCCAGGCCACCGGCACCGGACAGGACGGCGTACGCTGGCCGGCGATGATCACGGAGAAGCTCAGCCGGCTCTACGGCGGCATCGGAACCGCGGATTTCCGCCCGACGGATCAACAGGGCGAGGTGCAGATCCTCCTGCGCGACGCCCTCATGGACGCTCGAGCCGAGCTGGAGCGCGTGCTCACCGAACAGGTGGCGGCCTTCAACGATCTCGTGCGCGCGCGCGGCCTCAACCCACTCATCAGCGATGGAGCACCGCAATGAACGCTCGACCTTTCCCTTCCCTCGCGCTCCTTCTCTCGGCGTTGGCCCTCGTGGCGCCGCCCGACGCCGCGGGCCAGGAGGTCGCCGGCCGCTGGCTCCTGTCCGTCGAGCTCGATGCGGGCAGCGGCGACGCCACCTTCGTCTTCGAGGTGGACGGCAACGAGATCAGCGGCACGTACTCGGGGACCCTCGGTGAGCAGTCGGTCACGGGAACGATCGACGGCAGCTCCGTGACCTTCGGCTTCTCCGTCGACCAGGTCGGAGACGTGTCCTTCCGGGGCACGGTCGAGGGGACCTCCATGAGCGGCACCTGCGAGTACGGCATGCTCGGCTCGGGCACCTTCCAGGGGCGCCGGACCGAAGGCTGACGTCCGCCCGCGGAAACACGGGACCCGGGGCGCTGGTACCACGTCTGGCCGTGGGGACGCACGTCGGGCGCGGCCCGCCGCGCGGCCGACCCGGGCCTGCCCGTCGCCCCCCCCACGAGACCGGAACCCAAGCTGGGAGCGTGCACGTGCGCACCGCCATCGCGGCCCTCGCCGCCCTGACCCTCGCGGCCCCGGCCGCGGCGCAGGAGGAGACGATCCCCTCCGGCCTCGTCGCGTACGAGCTGGAGCGCTCGCGCACGTGCGTGGACGTGCTGGCGCGGCTCGCGGACCTCGACGAGCAGCTCGCGCCGCTCGCCGAGCGATCGCAGCGCCTCCTGGCCATCGCCGAAGCCGTGGCCCTCGAGGACGAGCGGGTCATGGAGGAGCTCGACCGCGGCGACCCGACCGAGCTCGAGGTCCACGAGTGGTTCACGCGGGATCGCGAGCTCGCGCAGCGCTACGTCGCCACCCTCGCCGAGGAGCTCACCGAGGAGCGCGCGGCAGCCCGGGAGGCCATCAAGGTCGTGATCACGGATGCGCTCGCCACGGTGCAGTCCGAGGCCAACGCCGCGATCGAGGCCTCGGACAACCTGCCCCAGCGTGCGTCGCCCTGCGACGGAGCGATCTTCGTGCGCAGCGCCGTGCTCGAGGCGTGCCCCGGCGTGGAGGCCGTGATCTGCGAGCAGGCCGCCCTGCCTGCCTCGGAGGTGATCGGCTTCCGCTTCGTGGACGCGCCCGAGGCGGTGTGGGACGTGCAGGAGCTGAGGCCCTGGACCGAGCCCACGCCGATCGGGATCGGACCCGACGGACAGCTCGACGGGGCCCGCACGATCGGCTACTCACGGACGGGCAACGTGGTCGTGACCGTCGCGTTCAGCCCGCTGATCCAGGATCGCGCGGAGCTGACGCCGGAGGGGCTGCAGCGCTTCGAGACCACGAACGACTCGCTGGGCATCGTCTTCGATCATCCCGAGCTGGCCCTGACGCCGGCGCTGGGGCTCCGCGCCACGCTGCCCCGGCCGCTTGCCGACGAATCCGCCTACGTCCTGCACTTCGGCCCCCCCGAGGAGGCCGACGTCGTGTGGACCGGACCCGCGGGAACGGGGGAGCCGGTCCAGGCCACGGTGCCCCTGGGCGCCAGCCACGTGGGGCGGCTCCGCTCCGGGGATGCGCTGAGCCTGACGGCGATCCGGAGCGGGCCCGACGACGGCGAAGCCGTGTTCGCGGTCGAGCTGGCGTCCGTGAACCAATCGCGGGCGACGCAGGCGCTGTTCGGCTACATGACCGAGCAGCTCGGACGGGACCTGACCGCCCTGCTCACGCCGAGAGGCGCGCCCTAGGAAGCCTCCGCGCGAGGCACGCCAGACGCGCCCGGAGGTTGCCCCGCGCGCCGCAACCCGCGCTCAGCGGATCGGGCCGGGCCCACCCTCGCGGTCGTCGTCCACGAAACGGTCACGCGCCGGCATGATCACCTCGGGAAGCGTGCTGGCGTCCATGACCGCGTCCGCGGGGACGATCTCGTTGAGGTGGAGGAGGTAGGCGATCACGGCGTACTTCTCGTCGGCCGTGAGCACGCCCGGCGTGAGCTGCGGCATCGCCCGGCCGATGTAGTCGAAGAGCGTCGTCGCGTACGGCCAGTAGTTGCCGACCGTGCGCGTGACGGGGTTGTCTTCCCACGGCTCCCGGCCCACCAGGCGGTCGTTGGGCCCCTCGGTGCCCGTCGGCCCGTGGCAGGCGACGCAGTAGAGCTGGAATACCCGGCGGCCCTCCTCCACGCTGCCGCTCCCCGCCGGGAGCCCCTCTCCGTCCGGCTTCACGTCCACGTCCCACATCGCCACGCGCGCCTCGGAGGCCTCGCCGCCGAAGCCGAAGCGCCCCGGAGCGTGGGCCGGAAGCGCGACCTCGTCCAGGAGGAAGGCCTCGTCGCCGACGGCGGCGGCTCGCGGAGCCGCGTCCTCCGCCGAGCCGCACGCGCCGAGGCCGATCACCAGCGCCATCGCGACCGGTCTCATACCAGCTCCCCGAGGCCGAAGGTCACCTCGCCGGTCCGCGCGATCTTCCACGCCCTCTGGTGATTCTGGTGATAGGACGTCCCGGGTCCCCGCGCCTCCCAGAGCTGCTGGACGGTCGGCTGGACGTATCCCGTCTCGTCGGTCGCGCGGCTCAGGACGAGCGCCTCCCTGCCGTTCCACTCGAAGAGGTGCCGGAAGCGGACCGTGCACTTGGGCAGGACCGGCCCCTGCACCGCCGCGTCCACCCACCTCCGCCCCCCGTCCGTGCTCACCTCGACCCGGGTGATGCGTCCGCGCCCCGACCAGGCCAGCCCCTGGATCTCCCACCAGCCCGGCTCCGGCAGCGCGTAGGGGTACGAGGGGAAGGTGATCACGGACTTCGCGTCCATGGTGAAGCTGAACTGCCGTGCCGTTCCGTCGCCGAGGGGGTCGGTGTACTTCGACGTCTCTTCGCGGGTATGGGTCGGCCGGTCGCTGATCTCCAGCCGGCGCAGCCACTTCACGTTGGTGTTGCCCTCCCAGCCGGGGAGGAAGAGCCGCAGCGGGTAGCCCTGCTCCGGCCGGAGACGCTCGCCGTTCTGCCCGTACGCCAGCAGCGCGTCGTCCATGACCTTGTCGAGCGGAACGCTGCGCGCGAGCATCGCCGAGTCGCTGCCCTCGGCGAGGACCCAGCCCGCTCCCCGCCGCACGCCGACCTCCCTGAGGATCGTCGAGACGGGGACGCCGACCCACTCGCTCGTGCTCAGGAGGCCGTCGAGCGCCTGGACCGTGATCTCCGTCGGCATCCGCTCACGGTTGTACGCCCCGCCCCCGTTGCCGGAGCATTCCAGGAAGCGGATCCGCGAGACCTGCGGATAGCGCACCAGGTCGGCCATCCGGAACGTCATCGGACGCTCGACCATCCCGTGCACCAGCAGCTCGTGGTCCTCCAGGCGGATGTCGGGCACGCCCGCGTGGTGCCGCTCGAAGTGCAGGTCCGCGGGGGTGATCACGCCCATCAGGTCCTGCAGCGGGGTGCGCGAGGAGCTCGACAGCGCTTCGGTGCGGAGAAGGCGGCGGGGCTGCTCGGCCGGCGCGCGCGCGCCCAGCTCGGACACGAAGCGTCCCGGCACCTTCGTCGGGTCGGTCGCGGAGGGCGCCTCCTGCGCCACGAGCCTGACGGCGTCTTCCTGGGTCCTGACCAACCCCGCGGCGATGACGCCCGAGGTGGTGGTGATCCACGCGCGCCGGGAAATCCTCGATCCTTCGCCCCTGGGCATTCTCGCTCCTCCGGGAATCGATCCTGAGTCCGCGCGACAACCTGGGCCCCCGCAGGGGCCTCGGCCAGGGTCGCGAACCCCGCGCCGCCCGCGTCGCCGCGTGACCCGGGCTCGCTGGACGCGCTCCGGCTCCTCGGGCAGATTGAGGGTTCGGTATCGCCTCCCGCCCTTCGGAGCTCGTCATGCGTCGATGTCACGTCCTCGCCGCCGCCCTCACCGTCGCCCTGTCGGTCCCCCTCGCCGCGCAGAGCGGGCCCGAGCTTCCGCCCGGCTTCGACGAGCCGATGCCGCTCCATCACGGCGGCAAGGGCCTGGGACCCTTCTCGCGCCCGATCACCACGAGCTCGAACGAGGCGCAGCTGTACTTCGATCAGGGAGTGCAGCTCCTGTACGCCTTCGACACGCGTGGCGCCGCGCGCTCGTTCCGCGAGGCGTGGAAGCGTGACCCGAGCTGCGCGATGTGCTACTTCGGGGAGGCCTGGGCGTGGGGCTCCTACCTCAACGGCCCGATGACGGCCCCCGACGCCCCGCGCGCCCATGCCGCGATCCGGAGGGCGCTCGAGCTGGCGCCGGGACACACGACCGAGGTGGAGCGGGCGATGATCGAAACGCTCGCGCTGCGCTACGAGCCGGAGCACGATCCCGACAGGCGCCGCGAGCTCGACCGCGCGTGGGCCGAGGCCGCCAACGACCTCTACCGACGCTACCCGAACGACCTCGACATCGGCTTCCTGGCCGGCGAATCGCTCATGCTCCTCCAGCCGCGCCGCGGCCGTTGGGACATCGGCAATCCGGAGGTGCAGGAGATCCACCGGGTGCTCGAGTCGGTCCTCGCCCAGGACATCACGCACCCCGGCGTGTGCCACCTCTACATCCACGCGACGGAGCCGACCGTGCGGCCCGACAAGGCGGAGGGCTGCGCCGAGTTCCTGGGCCAGTCGATTCCGGGGGCGAGCCACATCCAGCACATGCCGTCGCACACCTGGAACCGCGTGGGGCGCTGGGCCGACGCGGTGAAGGCGAACACCGACGCGTGGCACTCCGACCTGAAGGCCGAGCACGGTGAGGGCTTCGCGATCTACCCGTCGCACAACCTGCACATGCTGCTCTTCGCCGCGTCGAACGACGGGCAGGGCGCGGTGGCGATCCAGGCGGCCGACAACTACTCGAACCTGATGGACGGCGGCACGTTCTACGAGGCGCTTACGAGGGTGCGCTTCGGGCGGTTCGAGGAGCTGATCGCCCTGGACGATCCGCCGGAGGGCACGATCTTCCGTGGGCTGTGGGACTTCGGGAAGGGCTACGCGCACCTGCGCCTCGGCGACGAGGGAACCGCGCGCTGGTACCTGCACCGGATCCAGACTGCGGTCCAGGAGGATCCGGAGGACAACTTCCGCGGGCATCGCGCCGACCAGCTCCTGAACGTGGTCGGCTCCATCCTGGAGGCCGAGATCCTCCGGGAGAGCGGAGACCTCGACGCCGCGATCCGCGTGCTGCGCGACGGGGGCGAGATCGAGGACGGCCTGCGCTACGACGAGCCGGAGCCCCTGCCCTTCTCGATCTACACCTGGCTGGGCGACGCGCTGAACGAGGCGGGCCGTCACGCCGAGGCCGAGGAGGCGTTCCGCCACGAGCTCGACAAGCACCCCCACAACGGCTGGTCGCTGTTCGGGCTCGAGCGGGCGCTGCGCGCCCAGGGCAGGGACGCCGAAGCGGACGAGGTGCACGAGGCGTTCCGGCTCGCGTGGGCGCGCTCGGACACCTACATCCGCTCGCCGATCTTCTAGAGGAGCGTTTCCGAGGTCGCGGCCGGGAGCGCTACCGGCCGAGGCGGAGGTTCCCCTTCCACCACTCCGCGTCCTCGGCGCCCGCGGGCCCCATCCTTCCGCGGACCGACTCCAGGAGCTCGGCCGGATCGTACACCACGCCGGCCCTGACCACGTACTCGGCGTTCCGGGTGTCGGTGATGTCGAGGAGCGGGTCCCCCCGCACGATCAGCAAGTCCGCGTAGCGCCCCGGCTCGACGGTCCCGAGCCTCGCGTGCACGCCGAGCGCCCGGGCCGCGTTCACGGTGCCGGCGCGGAGGGCCGCCGCGGGCGGGATTCCCGACAGCACCATGGCGTGGAGCTCACGGTGCGCCCCGAACCCGCTGAAGAACTCGCCCCAGCTCGGGTGGTCCGTGCCCAGGGTGAGCTGCCCGCCCGCGCCGGCGTCGTGGAAGGCCTTCACGGTCCGGCGCTTCACGTAGTAGATGCGCTCGAACTGGTCGTTGGGCCGGCGGGGCAGCCCCGCCTCGACGACCCTGCGCGCGAACGGGGTCAGGAAGCCCATCTCGTCGGCCCAGTCCTCGTACACCCCCGGCTCGCGGTCGGCGAAGTATCCGTAGGCCGTGAGCGTGGCGTCGAAGAACGCTCCCTGCGCGACGAACAGCTCGGCCTGACGGCGGATCTGGGCGGCCACCCTCGGGTCCTCGAGATCGAGCGCTTCCAGCGATGCGTAGGCCGACCGTGTCGCGGGCAACGCGTCACCCCCCAGGAAGTGCTCCACGCGGTCGATGCCCATGAGGATCGCGTCCCGCGGGTTCACGCTGCCGCGCGCGCCGGAGTCCAGGTGCCCGGTGACCGTGAGGCCGTGCTCGTGGGCGACCTCGATGAGCGCACGAAGCTGGTCGGCGCGGATGCCCTTGGCCTTGAACCCCCGCACGCCGCGAAGCGCCCAGACCGCGGCCTCGCGCCTAATGGAGTCCGGGGTCATGGCCTCGTGCCGCCACCCGGGCCGGGCGGTCCCCCAGTAGGGTCCGGACGCGTGGATGCGCGGGCCGGCAATCTCGCCGGCCGCGATGCGCTCGCGGCCCCGCCGCGCCTCGGCCGGATCGACCTCCCCCGCCGGGAAGGTCGAGGTCACGCCGTTCGCCAGGAAGAGGACCGGGTTGACGGTGTACTCGTCGACCCGCCCCTCGCCGAAGAGGTCGACCGCGTAGTGGGCGTGGAGGTCGAAGAGGCCGGGCATCACGAAGTGCCCGTCGTCGAGCCGGATCGCCTCCACGGCGCGCCCGGGCTCCCCGAAGCCTCCCACGCGGAGGATGGTGCCGTTGCGGACCAGGATGCCCGGGTTCGGGCGCGCCTGGTCCCCGGTGCCGTCCCAGAGCCGCCCCCCGAGCACGACCAGGTCGCCGGGCTGAGGCGCGGGCGATTGGGCAGCCAGCGACGGGACGAGAAGCAGGGCGGCCAGGGCGGCGCTGGAACTCGCGGTCTTCATGGGGCTAAGATCTCTACGTCCCCCGAAGCGGAGCAAGCCGATGCCCTACTACGAGTACCGATGCGCGTCGAACGGACGCACCGTCGAGGTGCGCCACGGCATGGACGAGCGCCTCACGACGTGGGGTGAGCTCGCGGCGCGCGCAGGATTCGAGCCGGACACGACCCCGGCCGAAGCCCCGGTCGAGCGCCTGATGAGCGCTCCCGTCCCCCTCACCGGATCGGGGGAGCCGGGCCCGGCCGCCGGGTGCGGCCCCGCGTGCGCCTGCGCCCCGCGGGCCTGACGCTCAGGCGCCGGTCCCACACGCCGTCCCACACGCCGACCCCGACCGCATCCGCATGGAGCGTCACGAGGTCGTGATCGTCGGCGCGGGGCCGGCCGGCTGCGCCGCCGCCACGCTCCTGGCCCGCCGCAGCCACCGGGTCGCGCTCGTGCGGCCGTCGACGCCGCCGGCCGGCGCCCTCGCGGAGTCGGTGCCGCCCTCCGCCCGTCGGCTCCTCGACGAGCTCGGGGTTCTGGAGGCGGTGGAGGGCGGCGGCTTCTTCCCGAACGGCGGGAACACGGTCTGGTGGGCGGGCCGGGAGGCCCGCACCGAGACCTTCGGCGAGGGAGAGACGGGATTCCACGTCGACCGGGCAGGACTCGAGGCGGTCCTCGCCGCCGCGGCCGAAGCCGTCGGAGCTCGCGTGTACCTGGGCGCCACCGCGCGCGGCGTCGAGCGGACGGCTGACGGGTGGACACTCCGCTGCGACCGGGAGGACGGCTCCGCGCTGCGGCTCGAGGCGCCGTGGCTGATCGATGCCACCGGGCGCCGCGGCCTCGTGGCCCGCCAGGAGGGCCGGGAGCCGGATCGGTCCACCACGACGCTCGCGCTCGTNNCGCGCTCGTGCAGCGGTTCCGCCGCGCCGGGGGCTGGGACGAGGCCACGCGGACCCACACGCTCGTCGAGAGCTACGAGGACGGCTGGGCCTGGTCGGTGCCCCTCGGCGAGGACGTTCGCTGCGTCACGGCGATGATCGACCAGCGCGGGATCGACGGGGCGGGCTCCGACGCCGACGGGCTGCTGCGCGCCGAGCTCGCGAAGACCCGCCACATCGGTCCCGCCCTCGCGTCGGCCATCCCGGTCGCCGACGCCTGGGCCTGTCCCGCGTCCCTCTACACGTCGATGCGCTTCGGCCGCCCCGGCCTTCTCCTGGCCGGCGACGCAGGGTCCTTCATCGACCCCCTCTCGTCCTACGGCGTCAAGAAGGCGCTCTCGTCCGGATGGCTGGCCGGCGTCGTGGCCCACACCGCCCTGGTCGACCCCGAGATGACCGAGACGGCGGTCACCTTCTTCGACCAGCGCGAGCGCACCGTGTACCGGAGCTACCGCCGGGCGTCGATCGGCTTCTTCGAGGAGGCGGCCGCCTCGTACGGGAGCGCCTACTGGACCGTGCGGGCGGAGGCCGCCCGGGCCGCCGGAGGCGAAGCTTCGGGGACCCCCGACGATCCGGACGCACACCTTCCGGCCTCTCCGCCCGAACCCCGCGTCCGCGCCGCCTTCGAGGCCATCCGTGCCCGGGACCGCCTGGACGCCGTGCGAGGACCCACCGTCGCCACGCTGGAGCGCCCGACCGTGGTCGGCCAGCGGGTCGTGCTCGCCGAGCACCTGGCGAGCGCCACGTACCCGGAGGGGCTGCTGTACGTGCGCGGGGTGGACCTGCGGCGGCTGGTCGAGGTCGCGCCGGAGCATCCGGAGGTGCCCGACGGGTGGGGCGCGTACAACGGCATCGCATCCCCCGTGACGCTTCCGGACTACCTCACCGCTCTCTCGACCGCCTTCGCGGCGGGGCTCTTGGTGCATCGCCCCCGGTAGGCGATCATACCCCTGGCGTGCCGAGGCCGGTGACCGCAAGATTTCGCCCTTCTGCGCTCCTCCCCTACTTCAGGAATCGCATGCCGCATCCTGCCTGCCTCCTTTCCCGCGCCGCCGCACCGGTTCGCACCGTGGCGCTCGTGGCGTGCGGCGTCGCGCTTCCGGCGGTCGGCCTGACGGCCCAGGAGCCCACCGAGGGCTTCGCGGTCGAGAGCCCGACCCTGATCGACCGCTGCTCGCGCTGCCACGCCGTCGACGACGACGGCCGCATGTCGCGGATCTCCTACCTGCGCAAGACGCCGGAAGGGTGGCAGACGTCGATCCGGCGCATGATGGCGCTGCACGGCGCACGTCTCGATCAGGAGGATGCGCGCGCCATCGTCCGGTACCTGGCGGACGAGCAGGGACTCGCGCCGGAGGAGCTGCGCCCCGGACGCTTCGAGGTCGAGCGGCGCCTGATCGACCACGACTACGAGGGCGACTCGCAGGTCGAGAACACGTGCATCCAGTGCCACTCGATGGGACGGGTCATCACGCAGCGTCGCACCGAGGAGGAGTGGGGGCTGGTCATCGCCACGCACCGGGCGCTCTACCCGCTCGTGGACCGGCAGGCGTTCCGCTACAACGGCACGTGGACGGGGAGCGCGCCCGCGTCCGGTGACGCCCGGCATCCGATGGACGTGGCGATCGACCACCTCTCGGACCGCTACCCGCTGCAGACCGCGGAGTGGGCCCAGTGGTCGGCCGCGAAGCGCTCGCCCCGGCTCGCGGGAGAGTGGGCGCTCTCGGGGTACGAGGTCGGCAAGGGGCCGCTCTACGGCACGGTGACGATCACGGCCGATCCCTCCGACCCCGACGCGTTCACGACCCGTGCCACGTACGTCTATCCGGAGAGCGGCGAGCGCGTCGAGCGCGACGGCCAGGCCCTCGTCTACACGGGCTTTCAGTGGCGCGGCCGCTCGTCGCCCGGCTCCGACGACGAGCTCCGGGAGGTCCTCTTCCTCGAGCGGGACCAGCAGGAGATGACCGGCCGGTGGTTCCGGGGCGGCTACGACGAGATCGGCCCCGACGTCACCCTCGAGCGCGGGGGAGCCGGTCCGCTGGTGACCGGCGTCTACCCGGCCGCGGTCCGTCGCGGCGGTTCCGCGACGGTCACGCTGTACGGCAGCGGCCTGCCGGAGGCCGCCCCGACCTCCGGGATGGACTTCGGCGAGGGGGTCACCGTCCAGAGCGTGCGCAGCCGGGACGGCGCGCTCTCGCTGACGCTCTCGGTCGCGGAAGACGCCCGGGTCGGGACCCGCGACCTCTTCGCGCTCGGTGCCGGGCTGCAGAACGCGATCGTCGTGCACGACGGGGTGGATCGCATCGAGGTCACGCCGCTGACGGGGATGGCGCGGGTCGGGGGCGTGGTCTTCCCGAAGGGATACGAGACCTTCGAGGCGATCGGCTGGAACGACGGCCCGGACGGCGAGCCCAACACCGAGGACGACCTCGAGCTGGGGCGTGTCGACGTCTCGTGGGGCCTCGAGGAGTACGCGGCCGTCTACGGCGACGACGACGTGGACTTCGTCGGGAGCATGGGCCAGGACGGCACCTTCGTGCCCGCGCTCGACGGGCCGAACCCCGACCGCGTGGGGAACCGGAACAACATCGGCGACGTCTGGGTCGTGGCGACCCACCGGCGCGCGGACGGCTCCGAGGTCGCCGCCAGGGCGCACCTCGTCGTCACCGTTCCCCTGTACATGCGCTTCGAGCCCTGGCGCGAGGCCGACCTCCGCCGACAGACGCTGGGGGGTGGACCATGACGCCCCCGCTCGTGACGGGCGCGAGCCGTGACACCGATGCGGATGCCGTCCTGGCGCTCCGGGAGTTCCACCCGTTCGAGGCGCACGGGGCCCTCTTCCTGTACATGGTGCCCTCGGCGGGGATCTTCCGCATGGACGACGCCGGCGCCGCGATCCTCGAGGCCCTGACCGACGGGCCGCGCTCGACCGACGCCCTCGTCGACGAGCTGTCCGGCCGCTTCGACGTGGACCGGCTCCTGGAGACCATCGAGGAGCTGACGGAGATCCGCGCGATCGGGGATCCCTCGGCGCCCAGGGACCAGGTCGCCAACGACCTGCCTCCGGCGGGCTTCCCGCTGAACACGATGGTCCTCAACGTCACGAACAAGTGCAACCTGGCCTGCACGTACTGCTACGAGTACGGCGAGGACAAGATCGTCGACACGCAGTACGGCAAGCAGCCGAAGTTCATGAGCGAGGAGACCGCCGAGGAGAGCGTCGAGTTCCTCCTCGCGGAGTCGAAGGGGCAGCCGGTCGCGCACCTCACCTTCTTCGGCGGCGAGACGCTGCTGAACTTCCCGGTCCTGCAGAAGACGGTCGCCTACGCGCGCCGGCGCGCCGCCGAGGAGGGCAAGAGGATCGAGTTCAGCCTCACGACCAACGCGACGCTGCTCAAGCCCGAGATCATACAGTGGCTCGCCGACAACCACATCGGGGTCACGATCTCGATCGACGGCCCGAAGCCGGTCCAGGACGGCCTGCGGGTCTTCCACAACGGCCGCGGCACGTACGACGTGGTGCTCCCCAAGATCAAGGAGCTCCTCGCCGTGCACCGCTCGCGCCCGATCGGGGCCCGGGTGACGCTCACGCAGAAGAACATGGACGTCCTGGGCATCTTCCGGCACCTCACCGAGGAGATCGGCTTCTGGGAGGTCGGGCTCGCGCCGGTCACGACGCAGGACCAGCGCGAGTACGCGATCACCCCGGAGGGCAAGGACGACATGCTGCGCCAGTTCGAGGTGCTGGCCGCGGAGTGGCTCGAGTGCGCGCTGCGCGACGAGCATCACGGCTTCTCGAACGTCAAGGACACGGTCGAGGAGATCCACAAGGGCGTGAGCAAGGCATACGGGTGCGGCGCGGGGCTGGGGCTGATGGGTGTGGCGACCGACGGCGACGTGTCGCTCTGCCACCGCTTCGCCGGCTCGCCCGAGCACACGATCGGGTCGGTGACCGAAGGGGTCGATCGGGAGAAGCAGGGACGGTTCCTCGTCGACCACCACATCGCCTCGAAGACGGACTGCCACACCTGCTGGGCGCGCCCGATCTGCTCGGGCGGCTGCTACCACGAGGCGCACGTCCGCTACGGCAGCTCGTCGCACGCGAACCTGCACTACTGCACCTGGGTCCGCAGCTGGACCCACACCTGTCTCGAGATCTACGGGACCCTCGCGGAGAAGAACCCGGCCTTCCTCGCGCGCTTCGACGCCTGAGGACGACGACAAGGAGAGCACGCACCGTGAAGCATCTGAAGCCGATCAACCAGAAGGCCGCCCGCATCGAGGCGTTCGTCGCGCAGGAAGCGGCCGAGGCCCGCGCCGAGGAGCTGGACGTCGTCGGACTGCGCACGCCCCCGCACGAGCAGGAGGGCCGGCCGCACTACCCGCTCGGCTGCTCGCTCGTCTTCGCGCCCGGGTGGGAGGTGGACTCGCAGGGCGGCACGGCGGGGCTGTGCCAGCCGGTCGAGCGGGACCTCTTCGACTGCCACCTGTCGTGCTTCTGGCCGGCGCACGTGCCCGACCAGCTCAACCACGCGCAGGACTGGACCGGCAAGTGCGCCTCCGCCCAGAAGGACTGGCGCAAGCTCGACCTCATCTTTCCGTAGGCCACGCACCTCCATGCACCATCGCCCTTTCGCGCGGAGCCCCGAAGGCCGGAGCCGCGCCCGGGCCGCAGCCGTCCTCGGCTCGGCCGCGCTGACGCTGCTGCTCGCGCTCGGATCCGACGGCGTGAGCGCCCAGGCCACCGCCCGCTGGTACATCGGCACGTACTCGAACGACCTGCTCGTGTGGGACGAGGCCTCGGAGCAGGTGGTCGATCGCATCCAGATGCGGAACTTCATCCCCACGGACCTCACGGTCAGCGAGGGCAAGGACCGCCTCTACGTTCGCGACGCCTCCGGGCAGATCATCGAGGTGGTGGACCTCGCCAGGGGCGAGGTCATCGACGAGCTCACGCTCTCGGGCGACAGCGTGTCGGTCCGGATCGGCGGCTTCGCTCCGCACCCGTCGAACCGGAGCGCGGTGATGCAGGTGATGCGGTACACGAAGCACGCGGACCGCTTCTCCGTCGAGGGCCCCTTCGTGCTCGAGTACGACATCGAGCGCAAGGCGGTCACCGACACCGTCCCCGTTCCCGACGGGATCGCGGACAACGCGGGATTCCGTTACTCGCCGGACGGAGAGACGCTGTACTTCTTCGGGCGAGACATCGTCGCGACGGACGCCGACACGTACGAGGAGATCGACCGCTGGGAGCTCTCCCGTCCCATCGAGCCGGGTCTCGGGCGCACTTCCTTCGGCACGGCGCCGGGAACCTATGACGAGCCGGGCGTCTCGACCTCGCTCTTCCGCATGACGGATCCGACCCAGAACCGCGCGATGATGGGCATCTCCCGCGTCCGGCTGGCGGACGAGGAGGTCGAGTTCTTCACGCTGGGACCGAGCGAGCCGGTCACGCGCTTCTCGCTCGCGCCCGGCGGGACGAAGGCCTACGCGCTCTACTCCGAGATCGGCCGCTACGAGTTCTGGGAGTTCGACCTGGTGGGCCAGCGAGTCTCCCGGCGCCATCCGTTCGCCGGCCGCCCGCGGATGGGCCTGCAGGTGAGCGCGGACGGGGAGCGGCTCTACGTGCACGTCGCCGGCAACACGATCGACGTGTACGACTCGTCCACCTTCGAGCTCCTGCGCACCGTGGAGCTCGACGACGACATGACCGGGGTCGTCATCCTCCCGGGGCCCGGCACCACGCCGTAATCCACCGCGGGGATCGTGCGGGACGCCCACTTCGCGAGAGCCCTCCGCTACGTGCGCCCGTACGTGGGCGCGCTCCTTCCCGTGGTGGTCGTGTCGCTCGCCGGCACCGGGCTCAACCTCGTCCTGCCCTACCTGTCCAAGCCCCTCGTCGACGAGGCCCTCCTGCCGGGGGACTTCGGGATGCTCCTTCGCATCGTGGGGCTCTTCGCGGCCATCACCGCCGTCTCCTTCGCGCTCAACGTCTTCAGCGGGATGCGCTACACGAAGGTGTCCGCGGACATCCTCTTCGACATGCGCCTCGACCTGTACCGCCACCTCCAGCGGCTCTCCCCGCGCTTCTACGCGAGGACGCCCCTCGGCGACGTCGTCTCGCGCATCAACGGCGACGTGGGCGAGATCCAGCGCGTCACCGCGGAGGCGGCGCTCGCCTGGTTCGGACAGGTCGTGGCGCTGGTCGGCACGGTCGCCATCCTCGTCACGCTCGACTGGAGCCTCTTCCTCGTCGGCCTGCTCACCCTTCCCCCGGCGCTGTGGGCGCTGGTGCGCTACCGGCGGCAGCTCGAGGCCCGGGTGCGCGTGCTCCGCGAGCGCAGCGCCGAGATCGGCACCTTCCTCATCGAGACCCTGCAGGGCATGCGCACGACCGTCGGCGCCAACGCCCAGCCGCGCGAGGTCGCGCGCTTCCGGGGCAAGAACGACTCCTTCGTGGAGGCGCTCCTGTCGATGCGGCTCTTCACGTACCTGGCGGGGGGGCTGCCGGGCCTCCTGATCTCCGCCGGCACGGCCGTGGTCTTCCTCTACGGCGGGTACCGCGTGATCGCCGGGCTCACCTCGCTGGGGACCTTCGTCGCGTTCATGGGCTACCAGATGCGGCTCATGGCCCCGGTCCAGGGACTCATGGGGATCTATACGAACCTCGCCACCGCGAGGGCCTCGCTCGTGAGGGTTCACGAGCTCCTCGACACCCCCCCGGAGGTGACCGAGAAGCCGTCGGCGAGGGAGATGCGCACGTGCGCCGGCCGGCTCGCTCTGGAGGGCGTCCGCGTCGGCTACGGCCGCGGCGTGGAGGTCCTGGACGGGGTCAGCCTCGACGTGCCCCCCGGGCAGCTCGTCGCGATCGTGGGCGCGAGCGGGAGCGGAAAGTCCACCTTGGCCGATCTGCTCGCGCGCTTCATCGACCCCGATGGGGGGCGCGTCCTCCTGGACGGGGTCGACCTGCGGGACCTGCGCCTCGAGGACGTTCGCCG
>JABAOE010002293.1_pt1 | contig 22820 bp, 21 predicted proteins | sample 7062141 | NCBI WGS metagenome assembly JABAOE01 (sample SAMN14538627, study PRJNA623070) | marine sediment metagenome | biome: marine biome [ENVO:00000428]; feature: marine pelagic biome [ENVO:01000023]; material: deep marine sediment [ENVO:00002113] | place: India: Gulf of Khambhat ... | reverse complement strand
CAGATCATCGGGGACCTGCCCATCTATGTCCAGCACCAAAGTGCGGATGTATGGGCCCACGCAGATATTTTCAAATTAGATTCCCAGAAGAGACCGTTGAGTGTGGCAGGGGTTCCCCCCGATCTATTCAGCGCCACCGGTCAACTATGGAACAATCCCCTTTACCGATGGGATATTTTAAAGAAAACCGGTTACCGATGGTGGGTCAATCGGGTCAAACACAACGTGAGCCTCTTTGATGTGATCCGCGTGGATCACTTCAAAGGTTTTGTAGATTGTTGGGAGGTCCCGGCAGGTGAGAAAACAGCCCTGAAGGGAAAATGGGTTCTCGGGCCCGGCAAGGACTTTTTTCATACCCTGCTTAAGCACCTCCCCTGCCTCCCCTTCATTGCGGAAGACCTGGGAATTGTGACCCCGGAATTACACGCACTGCGAGACCGCTTTGATCTTCCTGGCATGAGGATACTGCAATTTGCTTTCGGAACGGGTCCCCTCTCAGATTATTATAAGCCCCATGAATACATACCCAATTGTGTGGCCTACACTGGAACACATGACAACGAACCCTTAATGAGCTGGCTGTTTGGAAAAAGTAATACCTCCACTCGGACCCAAACCGAAATTCACAATGAACGCCGCAGAGCCTTCGGCTACGCAGGGCTTAAAACCGGACTTAAAAAAAGGGATGTACACTGGGATTTTATCCGTCTGTTGATGATGTCTGTTGCCAATACGGTTATTTTACCCATGCAGGATATCTTGGGGCTGGGAGCAGATAGCCGGATGAATCGTCCCGCAATACCCAGGGGAAATTGGGAATGGCGGCTGAAATCTGCCCAATTAAACAAGCGATTGATTCAAAGGCTCTCTGAGATGACCCAATGTTATCGAAGGGGTTAAAAGGACCTTAATACTAGAGGTGGGAGAGTTCTTCCTCTTTAGGTTCATCTTCTCCTTTTTTCAGCCGCCTTTCAATTATTTCCTTGGCGGCGTCCTTGGCCCCCAGGCCGAAGGCAATCGCCAAAGCCAGAACCACCCCACCAAAAGATATGGAAAAGGCTGCAACGATGATGGTGGTGGCGATTCCCAGCTGCTCAAAAGCCATGGCCAGCGCAAACAGAATCACCGCCAGCCTGACCCCCCGGGCGAGAACCCTGGCCTGGGGGATTTGAGCATTGACCGCCGCAATCAAACTGGCCTGACCAAAAAAATTCCCCAGGATAATTCCCACAACGAGAATCACAAAAGCGATCAATAAATGGGGAAGGTAGGAAAAGGCTTGACTCACAAATTCATCCACGGCGCTTAAATTCAAGGCATCCAAGCCCAGCATCAAAAAAGCCAGGAAGATAATCCAATAGACGATCCGGCTGAATAAGTGGGAGGGCGAATCTTTCATCCCACCCTTGCTTAAGGCTTGTGAGAATCCAACACGTGTACTGAACTGATCGAAATGAACAACTTCCAACAAGCGGAAAACAATGGTTTTGATCCCCCAGGCGATAGCAAATCCAATCCCCACAATCAGCACCATTAAAAACAAATGGGGAACAAAGGCACCCACCTGGGTAAAGAAGTCTTCCATCGGTTTTAAAAAACCGCTCTGCCAAAGATCTTTCATGGCTGTCCTCCATGCTCCTGGGAAAAGTCCCACTGATCAATGAGGTAACCTTTTTCCTTCTCAAACGTGCGACTCAAACCCTCGATCTTCTCCTCGACTTCACGATGATCACTCTTCTGTGTTTCTAAAATAAAAGAAGCCACACGACCCAAATAAAGGGGGGTGATGGATTTGATTAAATGCTCTCTCGGCATGGATTTGCGGTGAGCTGCAAGGGCAAACTCATAAACCACGCGAACCCACAGATCATCGGGTATTTTGAAATCCGACTCCTCAGGCCCCAAATCCTTCAGGTCTCCCAGTACCTCTTCAGATAAAACCCCATTCCAGATCGCAGAAAATTCCTTCAAACCCAGATGAAAGGCCTTTAACATCCGGTCCACACTCACCGTAACGGGCTCCAACCCCACATCATACTGAAACCCAAACAACGGTACAGTCTCCGAACCCCTGACACCTTTCCATAGAACCGCATGCTTTTCCATCAAGCTAAACACGGAGCCCACCACCTGTACCAGCATGGCGGAGAGATCCGCCCCAGGGTCTTTGGGGTCATGGATTTTCGCCCCCAAATAGGCCTGACAGATTTTGCTCCCTCGCGCAATTGCCGTTGTCGTCATCCAAATGTCAATGCCGAAGCGCGCAACATCCGTTCCCCATACATCTTGTGTGAGAAAATATTCCGCCAACTCACCGGTAAACCCAAACTCTCCCCCGATGGGCTGGCGAATCCGTTTACCGTATAGGGCGCGGCTGAGGGGATAAACAATGCTGTTGGTGATGGTTCCATCGTATTTGTGCCGGAGATAAAAAGGCGCAACATAATCATACCCCTCATGAAGGATGGGTCTGAGTAGTAACTCAACCCATTCGGGCGTAATACTTCTTAAGTCCGAATCCACCACTGCACAGGCCTTTACCTGAAGGGCCTTGGCCACCTCAAAGATCAAGCGGAAGGCGCTCCCCTTTCCCGGAATCCCGTGATAAGGGGTTGTGATCTTCTGAAGGGCATTGAGGCGGTGCGCTACAAAGATACTTTGAAAATCAACACTGGCTTCGGCAGCGGTCTTAGGCGTTCCATCCACAGACCCCCCGTCTGAATTGATTAATACGGCTTTTGTATCCGGAAAGTATTTGGCAAGACCTGCGCTGACGGCACGGACCACATGGCCGATGGTGCGACTGTTATTATAGCTGGGGATTCCGATGAGAATATCAGAAGGGCCGATCTCCTTTATCCGGGATTGAAGTTCCTCCCGAAGCACCCCTCCGTCAGACATATAGGCAGCTTCCTATCAACGATTATCTTCCTGAACAGCCTTAAGGAGCCTGTCAAAGAAATTGGGGATTGCGGAGGCTGGACGGACCCAGTTCGAAATTAAGGGAACACCCACAGGATCAGCCAAATATTCCTCCCCCGCCATTTTGATCGCCCTGGTAAAGGCCTCCACCGCCAAGCGTTCCCCATGACGGTCAAAGTAAAAACTGTTAATGGCCGCATCATCTTCATACTTTTGGATCGTATCTTGAGCGGTTCGAAGGTAGGCCGTTCCCAGATTGTGGAATAATCCCTTATCCAGAATGACCCCCTCGATGGCCAAATTCCTGAACAGGGATTTAGCGATATCCGTCGCCATTTTCATGAGGCCTTTTTGGGGATCCTCTGCCGAGAGGCTTTGATGTTTATGCTCATAGGAATCGCACAGCTCTGTTTGACAGATTCGTCGATGGGCACAATTTCGGTAGGTTTCCGCCAAGGTTCCTATTTCCAGTCCCCAGTCTCCGGGAACACGGTTAATTCGGGCCAAGTCCGTCACCATCGAAAACTCTCCCGAAAGAGGATAGCGGAAACTATCCAGGAATGAAAGCAATCGAATGGGCCCCAAAAATTTCTGCAGTGTCCGGATCACCGGGGTAATAAAAAGGCGGGTCACACGTCCGTGGAGGCGGTCTGTCACCCTTGCGTAATAGCCCTTGCAATATTCATAGCGCAGGGAAGGAGCCACTGCCGGATAGCAAAGCCGGGCCAACAACTCCCGGTTGTAGGAGAGAATGTCACAGTCGTGCTGCGCAATGACTTCACACTCTGCCTTGGCTAAAATATATCCGTAGGAAAGCCAACAGGACCGACCCTTTCCCGGCTGGCCGATTTCAACCTCGTTCTTTTTAAGAAGATCAAGCAGTTTCTGCATTCGAGGGCCATTATTCCAAATGATAGACACCCTCTGAGGAAGGATTGAAAAAAACTCCTTTGCATGGTGAAACTCTTTTTCACTGGCGACATCCAATGAAACCACAATTTCACGAAGGTAGGGGACCCCTTTGAGTTCACCGATAATTTTCGGAAGGGCTTCCCCTTGCAATTCGGAATACAAACAGGGTAGGACCAGGGCCACGGGAAAGTTTTCAGAAAACCTGGATAACTCCACTTCCAAGCGTTCTAAATTGGGTTTCCCCAGGCGGTGTAATGTGGCAATGGGACCGGTTTGATGAAAATCAGCCATTTCAGACCAAAACAATAAAGGGAAAAACCCCCCTTCCTTATACAGGGGGTAAATCAACACCAGGCAACTTGAAAAAGTATATGCCTAGTCTCTGTTTTTTGCAAGCACCAGCTACCCCCCCCTGGTTATGGAGAAACCCTACTGCTCGGGAGAAGAGAATCCGTCCAGAAAAGTGTTGAACCCAAGGAAAATCCATAGTAAATTTTACTCTTTTTAATTTTCCATTATAATGATAACAATAGGTTCTTGAACAATATTTATTCACAGCTCATAACTGATTCATTCCTCTTCCGGAACCATTAAATCCAAAATACCGCGGTTCCCACTTAGGAGAAAATCTGAAATGACCGTTGAAATGGCCCTGGTCCTCTTTCTGGTCTTCGTTGCCATCTTTCTGTTCGTAGCCGAATGGATATCGGTCGATTTGGTGGCCCTGATGATTATGGGAGCCCTATTGGTGACGGGTATTATTTCTCCGGCAGAGGGAATTTCAGGTTTTAGCAACGTGGCCACTGTAACCGTTGCCGCCATGTTCATTCTAAGCGCCGGTTTGTTTAAGACAGGATCCCTAAATTTTATTGGGGCGCTGTTAGGCACCATGGGCAAAAAAAATAGACTCCTTGCCCTCATATCCATGATGATCGGGGTAGGAGCTATATCCGCCTTCATCAACAATACGGCAGCGGTTGCCATCTTTCTACCCATCGTTCTTGGAATGGCCCGAGACTCCAACCTCAGCCCATCCAAATGGCTGATGCCCCTTTCCTTTGCGTCCATGTTCGGCGGGGTTTGTACCTTAATCGGAACCTCTACCAATATCTTGGTTGACTCGATTGCCGAGCGGCATGGACAGCCACCCTTTGAAATGTTTGAATTTGCGACCTTAGGCGTCGTGATGTTCGCAGCGGGTTTAGTTTATATGATCTTCATCGGTGTCCCCCTCATACCGGAGCGAAGAAAACCTGAGGATCTTACCGAGAATTTTGAAATGAGCGACTACCTTACAGAAATCGTCTTACTTCCTGAGGCCAAATCCGTCGGAATGATGATTAAAGACTCCCCACTGACGAAAGACCTGGATATCGATATTATTAATGTTTATCGCGATGGGACACCTCTTCGGCCCCTTTCATTATGGACCGTTCTTGAAGCCAATGATGTACTGCGGGTTCGGTGCAATATCAGCAAAGTTCAGAAACTACAAGAGCGTGAAGGAATTCTCCTGAAATCCGATACGAAATTGTGGGATACGGATTTAAAATCCGATGAAATCACCTTGGTTGAAGCAGTCATCGCCCCCAACTCAAAACTGGAGGGAAAATCCCTGATTGATTCCAGATTTCGCCATGACTTTGGTGCAACGGTTCTTGCCATTCGCCACCGTGGAGAGGTGATGCATGATAACCTTGCCTTTACCCCTCTGAAGGCAGGAGACGTTCTCTTGCTACGCCTCAAACGGGAAGATTTGGATCAACTCAAGCAAGACCCTGCCTTTGTGATTGTGTCCTCTCCCGGCCTGCCCGAGTTTCGAAAACACAAGACCCTTCCGGCTTTAGCAATAATCACCGCAGTAGTACTCACCGCCTCTCTGAACATCTTTCCTATCGTGGTCAGTGCCATTTTGGGGTGCCTTCTTATGGTATTAACCCAATGTATCAAACTGGAAGAGGCCTACCAGGCCATCGAATGGCAGGTCATCTTCCTTCTCGCAGGGGTTTTAACCCTGGGAATCGCCTTGGAGAAAACCGGCGCTGCCCTCTTTATATCCCAAGCCTTTGTTTCCAGCATCGGGGCCTGGGGCCCCACAGCCCTGGTTTCATCCCTTTTTCTATTGACCATGCTCCTCACCAATGTGATGTCCAACAACGCCACCGCTGCCCTTCTTGCCCCCATTGCCATCGGAATTGCCGAATCACTGGGACTCAGCCCCCGGCCTTTCCTCATGGCGGTTACCTTTGCTGCGTCTTTGAGTTTCATGACACCCGTCGGTTATCAAACCAACACGATTATCTATGGCCCCGGGCAATATAAATTCTCAGACTTTCTTCGTGTCGGCACTCCACTCAATCTTTTGTTTTGGATCATCGCCACTATTTTGATCCCACGGATTTGGCCTTTTTAGAAAGAATCAATGTTATGCCCCGGAAATACCCTAAAAAATTTATAATGTCATGCGCGCGAAAGCGGGAATCAGAAATACTAAATTCTAATACTCCTTACTCATATTACCCAAGGGAAACCCCATGAAAAGGCAATTAACTTAATCACTGATTTGTGAAACACAAAACCAGATGAAAACCAAAAACCCAAATCAAAAGAAAAATCCTAAAAATCTCATCCATTCCTACATCATTCATCCCTTCCAGGAATTCTTTCATATTGAGGCCATGGGGGGAATTTTGCTGATGTTTACGAGCATTACAGCATTGGTATGGGCCAATTCACCCCTCGCTCATTCTTACCATCATATTTGGGAGATCTCTTTTCGGATCGGGCTAGGAGAATTTGCAGTGGATAAATCCCTTCACCACTGGATCAACGACGGCCTAATGGCCATCTTTTTCTTCCTCGTGGGTTTAGAGATCAAGCGAGAATTCTTAGCCGGAGAACTCGCCTCCGCTCAAAAACTCATCCTCCCCCTGGCAGCCGCATTGGGAGGAATGGTGGTCCCTGCGCTGTTCTTTGTTTCCCTCAATGTGGGAACCGAGGCTCAAATGGGATGGGGAATCCCCATGGCAACGGATATCGCCTTCGCCTTGGGAGCCCTTGCCCTATTAGGGGCAGGCGTCCCCCCCGCCCTAATCGTCTTTTTAACTGCCCTGGCCATTGTGGATGATTTGGGAGGTGTTTTGGTCATCGCACTTTTCTATGGAGAAAAAATCGCTCTCTCTCCCTTGATTTCCGGTTTTTTTATCCTCCTCATCTCGATTCTATGCAACAAGGGAGGAATTAGAAAACCCATGGTGTATGTCATTCTTGGAATCGCCCTATGGCTGGCCTTTCTCAAATCCGGAATCCACGCCACCGTGGCAGGTGTTCTACTGGCCATGACCATTCCCACCAACGCTCAGTTGACGGGGAATCAATTTGCCAAGCGGATCCAAGGGCTTTTAGATGATTTTTCAAGGAGGCAGAGAGTGGATGATCCCCTGAGCCGGGCGGAAGATCAGCAGGCGGCCATTCAAGAGATCGAGCTTTCTTGTCGACGGGTGGAGGCGCCCCTTCAGCGCATTGAGCATGGCCTTCACCCCTGGGTCACCTACATCATACTGCCCATATTTGCCTTCGCCAACGCGGGCACAGAAATTCCCTTTCAAGCCCTTGGCGGTGCACTCTCCGACCCCATCGTACTGGGAGTTATACTTGGGCTTATCTTTGGGAAACAGTTGGGGATTATGTCCTTTTGCTGGGTCACCGTAAAATTCGGGTGGACACAGCTTCCCCAAGGGGTGGGCTGGCCTCAATTGTACGGCGTGAGTATCTTGGCAGGAATCGGGTTTACCATGTCGCTTTTTATCGCCGATCTCGCTTTTCCAAACCCTGAATACCTACAAAAAGCAAAAATAGGAATTTTGGTGGCATCGATTCTATCCGGGGTTATCGGCTATTTCTTCTTAAAAAAAGTCACACAGGGAAAAAACGGGTAGGAATTTAATTAACCGATTCTTACAAGACTCCCTCCATCAAACTATTCATGGCATAAAAATATTTCACCTACTAATGGTCGAGGAACAAAAGCTTTGGAATTATTGATTTCGAATGGAAATAGATAAATTCAGGCCAAAAAATGGGAGACCCTCATTCGATGGCAAGACTAATAAAAAAGTGGTACAACTAATTGGGGTTGGTAAGGTTCAGGAGAAAAATAAGTCATGCGAGATTGGAAATTGGAAAATTTATTATTATTGTGGTTCCCACACCCTCCTTGGTTTCAACTTCAATATTCCCACCATAATTTGTAACAATCCGATGGGCAACTGTTAAACCAAGCCCTGTTCCTTGGCCAGGGCCTTTGGTTGTGAAAAAAGGATCAAAAATCCTTGGGAGATAGGATTTTGGAATGCCTGGGCCAGAATCACGGATCTTAACGATTACTTTTTCAGGGGTTGCATTCGTTGAAATGAACAAGGTCCCCTTTCCTTTCATGGCCTGAATTGCATTCTTCATGATATTTACAAACACTTGCACCAAATCTTCTGGACCGGCCTGAATCCTTGGTAAGGTTTGATAGTTCTTTTGAACTATAAGATCTTTGACTTTTGGGGTAACCCCGACCAACTTCAATGCTCGGTCCAATTGCGCGTTGACTTCTACCTCAAGTCTAAGGTTTTTCCCAATCACTCGGGTATGGCCGCTAAAACCTCGAATAGTTTCGGCCATTCTTTTCGCTTGGTTTAAAATTTTCTTTGCATTCTCCTTTATTTTTGGAATTTCTTTTCCTTCAAGGATTTCCTCGCTCAACCCAAAAATACTAAAAAGTGGATTGTTCAGTTCATGGCCGATGCCGGACGAAAGAATTTCAAGACTGGCCAACCTTTCAGTCTGGAAAAGCTTATCCTTGATCCTACTTTCATGTGTAATATCCCTTAACACAAGCCCCACTCGATCCTTCTCCCCCAGGGGTTTGTTAATAAGAAACCATTCATATTGGTAGGTATGGGAACTGATATTAAGTTCTTTCCGCAGAACCTCTCTCGGTGAAACCGGCGGGGGTGAAAGCGGATCCTTTGTTACTTTGAAACTGGAAGGACTTTCACTAAATATTTTGTTCTTGTCGGTCCTAGCATTTACATAATGGTCAAGCTCCCCCTGAAGCTTTCTTCCCGCTGCTCCCCCTATCTCTTCTAAGTCGAAAAGATTACATCCCTTCAAATTACCATTTTTTTGGTTTAACACCTGTGAAGCGGGTTTGTTCAAATAATCAATGTGACCTTCCAAATCAAGAATGATAATAGGATTAGGAACACTCTCCAGGATTTGCTCGTTGTATTTCTGTAAATACAAAACTTCCTGAGTTTTTTCTTCAACTTTGTGTTCTAGTCCTGAAAAAGCTTTCTGAAGTTGAATATTCATCTTATTAAATTCATCAGCAAGCTGCTCGATTTCATCTCCGGTACTTACTCTGATCGGCTCTTTCAGTTCACCGTGGGCAATCCGTGCTGCTCCATCCTGAAGATGTTTAATGGGTCTTACAATTCTCGCTGCAGCTAAATACCCCATTGCGCCCAAGAATCCGATTCCAATCAACCCAAGCATGGAAATCCAAGTGAAGAGTTTTCGTGTTGGAGCAAAAAGCTCATCGGATGACTGCCAAACAAAGGTATACCAACTTTTTCCGGTGGATTCTTGTGTAATGCTACTGGTAAGTGAGAGGGGAGAATATCCAATTACGGAGGTCACTTGGCTGCCATGCCCATCGGATGGGGCATTTACCCAGCCCTCTTGTGGCCCTGTCACCAACCGAATCAATTCTGGGTCAGGCAAGCGAACTCCGGTTGGAAGGATTGGACATCTCATGACCGTTCCTTCACTGTCAATTAACATGACATGTCCGGTCTTTCCAAATCTAATCGGCGAAATGTAGGGGTCAAGGTACTCCTGGGCATCGAATACCCGATGGAGAATTCCAATAGTTTTAAAACCAATCTTATCCCTCACTGGAATAGACAATGAAAAGGCATACAATCCAAGTTTTTCATCAAAATAAACATTTTCAAAATACGGTTTGCCGCGCATCTTATCGTACCCTCCCTGCCACCAGTTTTCTCCCGCGTTTAAATAAGAAACCTCCTGGCCAATGCTGGCGACAAGTTCACCCCTTGAGTCCGTTAGGAACAAAGACCGCGTAGAAGCCCGCACCCCTTCTTTCGCAGAGGGTTCCAAGGCCCCATGTTGTTGAGAAAAATACTCCTTCAGGAGGTTTGCCAAGGCACCTCCCGAAACAGCCTGAATAAGAGCAGGATCCCTCGCTTTCCATTGCTTTTCTGCTCGCTCAAGTTGGGTTTTCACCTGTCCCTCCTTAAGATCCTTAAACCGGTGGTAACGTTCCTCCAACAATTGAACAACCAAAGGGTCGGAAGCGATCAGTTCACTCCGATTAATTTCTTCCTTGAAAACAATGTCAAGCCTTCTCGCAGTTTCTGTTGCTATTCCCTCAAAGCTCGCCCCACTGACCTCCCGAAGCTCTCGAGTCCCTTGAAAATAGGCCACAACCATTCCAATAGCCAATGGAAATGCCCCCACAAAAAGAATCCAAAATAAAAGTTTCCTTTTTAGCCCTCCCCTGCTTATTTTTACTGAACGTCTCACGATTGAATAAAACCTGTTGGCTTATTGATCCAGGGGAAAATCGAGTTGAAAGGTTGCACCCTTACCCAGCTCGCTTTCAACAGTTACTCTTCCCCCATATTTTTTAACTATCGTTTGAACCATATGAAGGCCCAAACCGGTCCCTATTCCAGGTTCCTTTGTGGTGAAAAAAGGTTCAAAAACCTTCCCTAAAATTTCTTTTTGAATTCCCGGGCCCGTGTCAGAAATGGAGGCAATACAGGTCCCATTCTCAGATCGTGCTGATAATTTAATAACCCCTTTACCTTCCATCGCTTGTATTCCGTTGATGATTAAGTTTACAAAAACCTGGACTATTTCTTGCGGAATTGCCTTTAAGATTGGATCGTCGGAATAGTTCTTTACAACTGAAACTTCATTGAAGCTCGTTGCATATTTTGCCATATTTAGAGCTTCGTCCAATAAGGTTGTTATCTTTATTTTTTCTGGTTTATTTTGCGAGGAAGTACGCGCATAACCAGTGAGCCCTTGGACAATTGTCCTAATTCTCCTTACAGCTCTAAGGATTTGAGTCGCCTGCCCATGAATCTGCGCAGGGCTTTGTTCATCTAAAAAACACTCCGCCAGACTCATTATTAAAAATAGGCGGTTGTTAATGTCGTGTGCAATTCCGGAAGAAAGGGTACCGATTGTCGCCAATTTTTCAGCTTGAAGCAGTTGTGCTTGTATTTCAGCCTCATGCTGAACAAGATTCCATAAAAGCTTTGCAGCAGCCCCTCCCAGGACCTCTACCCCTGGGGCTTTACTATTGTCAATCATTGGGCCCATCGAGGGATCACCCGTCACATCAATGATCAGGCCTATACCTTTTGTTGAGATAAGACCCATCACGTCATCTGTAACTGGAATTCTTAACTGTCGGGCAAATTTAATTCCAGGGGAGGTGGGGTTTTTATCAGCAACACCTACGATTTCCACCCCGGAACTGCGGATGAACAAATCGATTAGGGCCATGCCGCCTGTTCCCGCCCCAATAATTACAATTTTGAGGGTTTGGTCAGACCCCATGTTCTTTTCTTTGGAATTAAAATCAGGGGGATAAGTCCCTTTCTTTTTTTTGTAAAGACGGGGATTTATCCTTACCTACTAAGCTTTCTATTATGGGAACCAACACTCAGATCCTATTGAGCCATCCTCAAAGGAAGGGCTCACGTTACAAAGATGTAAAATAGAATTTAAAACTTTCCACGCTTTTTTATTGCATTTGCTACGGCTCCTACGATCTTCTCTCTTTCGACGGGTTTGACCAAATAATCCGATACCCCTTTTTTGAGTAAAGACGTGGCAAGCTCCAAATCGGGAAAACCTGTCAATACAATTATAGGTTTTGAGGAAAATTGATCCTGGAAATATTTTATTGCCTCCACGCCATTAACTTTTGGCATTCGGATATCACAAATAATAACATCCAACTTCAAGGGGTTTTCACCCGCATTGAGGACTTCGATCGCTTTTTCTCCGTCTTCCGCTTCAATGACTTCATAACCTGACTTTGTAAGCGCGACGTTAACAGCTTTTCTAACGTCAGCCTCATCATCCACCACCAAAACACAACCCAGCTTCTCACTTGTAAACAATGAAAATGGATCAACCATTTTGACCTCCAATTTTATATTTTTTCAAAGTTTTTGAAAATTGAGAATTCTTTGATGGTGAAAAAATTCTTCCATCATAAGAAAATAATATTATACCCCCTTGTTCTTGACAAACAAGCATTCTTTTTTGTTTTAAAGAAAACTCTAATTATATTAATAACTTATGAAACCTTCAACGATCACGATTGACTATTGAGATCCATAGGGATGAGGGTCTTTTGATTTGCCTTGATTTTATTCATTTCCAAATGAAATCTTGGATTGAAAGGTATAAATCAAAAATGAAGAGTTCAGGAAGTTATCCGCAGCCGGACTGTAATCATTAAGAACCATTTGGCTTAATGGTCGAGATGACCTTTGCGCTTCTCTTTTCCTACCTTATGTATGGCTACTTTGCTGACACGATACTCCCCCTGATCAGCGGATACCACAAAATCAAGATCTACAACCTTTTTTCCTTCAAGCATGTCCACGCATGCCAGAAATCCATCATGATGTTTTACGACACCCTTATGGACCTCACCAAACTTTAATCGAAGGGTCTGTTTCGTCACTGCATCCTGAATAAGGAAAGTTCCCTGACTGGTGGAGTTTGCTTGGATGTAGTCCACCATGGTTTGCTTTATCTTATCTTTTTGACCTGCTGGAATACTTTTATCATCTCCAGCATCTGCAACCGATAAAAGACAGGTTGAAACTAAGATAGCTCCTATCAGACCTACGATGATTTTCATTTTTTATCCCCCTCTCGGTATATTTTTTATCCAATTTGCCAGGCAATGACTAAGAAAGCTGTAACCCATCTTACATTTTAAACCTAATCTCATTATTATCGCTTTCCATTAGTAATCTACGCCCTTTCTTGAATTTTCTCAATTGATGACTACAGGAAGGAAGCTTGTAATTTAACCTTTATTTACGAACTCTTAAAGACGAGTATTGGAGAATCTTACAACCCATTTCCTCGTGAAGTAAGGTTAGCTAGTTTCTTTAAATCATATCCAAAGAGGGACAATAGGCCTTCACCGCTCTTCAAAAGAAGCTCGGTGTATTTTTCAACATCATAGGTGTGATCTGTAGCAAAGGTCACATAGGCCCTGGCACGGCTTGCAGGATCCTTGTCCTTTGATTGGGTGATGATGTATTGGATGGATTCTCCAGGGCCGAGCTTAATTCCCCTTGCCAAGAGCTCCTGTNNCGGACGCTGTTGCCTTTTTGTAGCTCCTGGGGTCTTGAGAAATACTTTTTGTCATGACCAAGTCTTTAAGAGGAATCTGCCCTTCTTCTAACCTCAACCGGTAAACCGCTAGGATCTCAAGGACAAGGGGAATCATGGCCTGATATTCCCTGACATTCTTTGCTTCCCTCAATACTTCAATCATCTGGGTCTGTGCCTCTTTGATGAAGGGGGGGCTATCAGAGCGCCTGACTTCCAGGCCTCTGATTTTTGTTTTTCCTGAATGAAACACACCCCAGAAGCGGTTAGGCACTGAAAGGGTAGGTTTTGTTTTTGAGGGAAGAAAACCAATCCAGCGATAAATACCTTCGAAGTTGATGGGAAGCCCTGTCTTTTTTGATATCTCTTGGGCAAGGATTTGATAATTCTGCTCAGTGGCTTCCTCCTTCTTTAGCCATACGGAATCCACAATGGCATGGATTAAATGATAACCTTTGTCTTCAGCGATTTCCTTAGTCTGAAGGAGGATCTCTCTACTGTACGCGGTAACGCATTCATGGGCCTCGATTTTTCCAAAGCGTGCGTTTTTGTAACCCAGATAGCCGAAGCTAACAACCAGAAGCCATTTTAAGGCAGTCTGCCGTTGGTCAAAGCATTTTTGCTGTTTAAGATCACGGGTTGTTGCAAGACGCATTTTGTAACGGGCCCTTTTATCAAGCAAGGGCTTCAGTGTCTTGGGAACCAGGCCGTCTTTACGGGTACAGAGTGTATAGCCGGTCTCAGGAACCCGGTTATGCGGGCAACAGGTGCATCCAACGGTTTCCGGTGAGATGTTAAACTTGGACATGATGCTCGGGTACATGGAGGAGAAATCAAGTTCTGCAACCTCTTCATAAAACCCCACGGGCGGTAGAAAAACAAGCCCCCCTTTGTCTATATTCAACAACTCAAGTGCGGTTTTAAACTCTTCGGGTTCTTTTTTCTTCCAGGGAATGAGGATATTTTCATGGTACGCGGTTTCAAGCTGCATGGAAGTTATACCCGTACCGCTGGAGGTCCTGGCCATGTGTTGAATGGGCAGTTTACAAACCCTTGCCTGCTCGAAAAGCCCTTCAAGATCGGCTTGATGGAGAATAAAAGAGTTCTGCTGGTCGATGTGCCAGCGCCCGTAAAGGGTTTGAGCCCCGGCATTGTAGACCATGCGTCCATAGGAGGCATAGGAGCGGGACTTCTTCCCCCCGATTTCCATTTCATGATCCCGGTTAAAGTCAAGCGGGATTTTTATTTTATCCGCTATTCTTCGAAGATAAGGGATGATAAAAGAGTCCCCCCAATCGGTTAAAATCAGATCGGGGTCTTTCCTTCGAATATGCTGGTTGATCAGCGTGATGAGCTCCCTTGGGGAATCTCCTTCAAGCACACAGTGTGTTTCTCCATCAAAGACTTCCAGTTTGCCGCGCGATCCATGATTGGGATTAATGAGCTCACCCTCGAGTTTTAGGGAAATGACCTCAAACGGCGGAAGGCTGTAATCCAAATCCCAGGGTGAATCTAATGCCCTAATCGATAGGATCTTTTCTGCATTGCTGTAGGTGATATTGCAAAAAGCCAGAGGGAAAAGTTGCCTCTCATAGAAATACAGCTGCGCAAGGCTAATATCACAGTTGTAAAGGTTGATTGTGTCGCTCATTCGGGCGATCTTTTGAACTGCTGTAAAATACTGTTCCGGATCTTTTAGTGTGATTTGAATAACGGAAATGGTTTTGTTTAAGAAAAGGTCAAAGCGTTCAACTGGTTCTACAATGGCAGGAATGGGTCCTTTTGAAAGAATATGGAAGATCTTTTTGATCTCACCGGGGGGACCATTCAAATAGAAAGAAGGGTGGAAAGTATCAACAAGTCTAAGGCGTTCTCCCTTTTCTGTGATAATCCAAAGGATCATTCCCTTTTTGGAAGGGTATACATCAAAGAGCCATCCCCGGGTTGTGTTTTCGTACTCTTTCTCTGAGTTCATGAAACCGTTTTTCTAATAAAAGGCGTGCCTTTCTCTCTTCCAATAGCATGGAAAGAAGCATGGCTGAGAAGGGGTCAGTAGGGGCAAGATAGGCCCCAGCCTGTGCATGGTAGCGCGCATGTGCAAAAAGCTCCTCCAAAATGGCTTGGTCCTCTTTTCGAAGAGCTCTTTTAAATTTTCCCCATTCCTCCAGGGACCTGTTGACCAGCATGGTAAAGGTAGGAAGTGTTCGGCCCATGGGTCATGCCTTCCTTTCTAAAACCAATCCTGAGGGCGGATTCGATAGGATCAAGATACGGTCAGCCGATTTGCTCAGTACATTGGAAAAACCTTTTCGTTCCCCATGGGCAACTTTCGGATTGGGGGCCAGGACAATGATCTTGTAGCCTTTATCAATCAGCAGGCGGAGTTTTTTGACAACCTGCCGAAGGACGCCCTCAGCCTCCCAGGCCGAGACTTCTTCATCGAAAAATCCATCGAGTAATCCGGATATGAAACATAGGCGACTGTTATTTTTTTTCATGTCGGTCTCTAACCGATCACTTATTAAAGACTGTAGTTGATGAATGGTGAAGGCTCTGGAGATGTGGATTCTTTCCAAAAGTTGCTTCACATCCTGTTTGAGCTCCTTGGCCAATCGTGAAATGAATGAAAGGTCGAACACATTGGCGTTGTCCACCCAGAAGACCCTCTCCTGAAGAGCACGCCAGACCAAAAGATAGTGCCCCACGGTAAACAGAGCCTCATGGCCCATGCAAAGAACCAGTCTTCCTCCTGTTTCCGTAACCGACTCCTCGAATGTGGGTATTAGACAATCCCAGGATAATACGGGTTTCTTGATCTCAAACAGAGAGGGTTGGGTTATAATCTCTCCCATGGGCAACCTGATTTGAGTTCCCTTTCGGTTGAAAGGCTGGGCAACGGTCATGATCGGCATATTCCCATACCCTTCCATCAATGGGAGAAGTCCCTACATCAATCAGCCGGCAGGTGTTCTTCATTCGTATGAGATCCACATCTCTCGCATGAATACATCCGGGACAACTCCAAAACAAATAGCATTGCGCCATTGATCCTCCTTGTGTCAAAAAAGTTGAGCTAGCCTTACCACCCCTATGACTTTCCCGATGATTTTTAGATTGTCCCCTTTTATGAAGACGATGGGTTTATAAGCGGTGTTCTCTGCCTTTAATATCACATGGGTTTCTTTGTGAAAGAAGCGCTTCACAGTGGCTTCATCTTCTACCAGAGCAACCACAATATCGGCGTTTTCCGCATGGGACTGTTTTTTGACCAGTACATAATCCCCCTCAAGAATTCCCGCACCGATCATGCTGTCTCCTTTGACCTTTAGGAAAAAGGATTCTTTGGAACCCACAGCGGACTGATCCATTGCTATTCTGCCTAAAACATTTTCCTCAGCTAGGATGGGCCTTCCAGCAGCTACTTGGCCAAGCACAGGAATCATCAAGGTTTTAGGCCTGCCTGCAATGTCAATAGAGCGGGCTTTACTATCACGAGCTATGAAACCTTTTCTTTCTATAGCATCGAGATGTTTCTTAACCGCACTGAAGCCTTTAATTTTAAAATGAGAAGCGATTTCCCTTATTGACGGAGGGTACCCAGCTTTTGAAATGTGCTGGGAAATAAAATTTAAGATCTGTGATTGTTTTTTGGTTAGGTTCATTCCAATAGGTGAACAAATGTTTACCTATTACCATATCCTACCCAAAAGGACCTGTCAAGAGGCGTAATAGACTTTTTAGTCCTTTGCCTTGATTGTTTATGTAAGCTCTTAATAAAATTAATAAAATTGCAGGAAAAAAACAGACAGGATTCTTTCTAAGCGATAGGCACTCCGCAACCAAGTATCCCTTAATGTTTTGATAAGCAAATGATAAAGTCTTAAGAATTGAATTTGTCGTTATGGGGGATTTTGCTATAATTATTCTACCGGGATTTGGTCCTCCACTTTTCAACGGGATGAAAAGTTTTTTTTATTTAAAATTAAGCACTTTTAAGAAAAAACTCTGATTGCTAAGAGAGGTTCTTTTTTCATGGATGGGAATTCGGCAGATCAGATTGAAAAAATTGAGAAAGTTGAGCTGCATCAACATGTGGACGGGTCCATCCCAACGACTTTAACCTGGGAGCTCATGAAGGACCACCGCCTTAACCCGGTGGGGACTATTGATGAAATGGAGAAACTCTTGGTTCTCCAGGAAGACGAACGGGGAACCCTCCTTCGGTACTTGGATAAATTCCACTATCCCCAATGGATCACCCAGTTTTATGAAAATATCGCACGGGTGGTAGAGGAAATTATACTGGAAGCAGCCCAAAAAGGGGTTAAAACCCTGGAGTTAAGGTACTCTCCCGTCATGCATACCTTTGCCGGACTGACCCTCCGGCAGACCATCAGCTCAGTGCTGTCGGGAATTAATCACGCAAAGGATAAGGTCTCCATAGAAGCAGGGTTGATTGTCATCGCCATGCGGCACCAGGGACCCCACATCGCAAAAATTCTGGCCCGGCAAGCCATTTCAGAAGCACAGCATTTACACGACCGGACCGGCGTGATTGGGTTTGACATCGCTGGGGCAGAACGGGGAAACCCTCCCCACTTGTTCAAAGAGGCTTATAGGATTGCAGAAACAGGGGGGTTGGGTTTAACGGTTCATGCGGGAGAGGATGAGGGACCAGAATGTATTTGGCAGGCAATCGATGAGTTGGGGGCCACACGGATCGGCCATGGCTGCTCGGCCATTCACGACCCCAAGCTCCTCAAACGCTTAGCCAGGGATCAAATACTGGTGGAGTGCTGCATCACCTCAAACTACCAGACCGGCGCGGTGGCACCCGACGAAACACATCCCATTTTCACCTTCCTGGAGCATGGCATCCCCGTGGCCATCTGTACCGATAACACCACCGTCTCGGGGACCGATCAAAACAGGGAAGCCTGTCTTCTTTTGGACCGACTCTCAGTGGACGACATTTCAACCATCCATAAGGAAGCGGAAAAATTTTCCTTTCTAGAGCTTCCAGAGGAAAAAATCTAAACAGGGCTCAGCCTAACGATTCCGAAACACCCTCCTTGCTTCGTTCATAAACCGCAAAGGAATGAAAAGTCTCCCAAAGTTTAACCTGTGTCACGAAAAATCCTTGGGAGGAGGCATAGTCAAAGATTAATTTGGCAATATTCTCCGCCGTGGGGTTCTCTTTCATGAGGAAAACGGGCTCCCCGAGTTTTTTTAAGGGTTGAACCAAGGGATCCTCATGATGCAGCAACATCCGATGGTCTAGCTTCTGGTCGATCCACTTTTGAATGACTCGCTTAATATCGTTAAAATCCACCACCATCCCCCGCTGATCCAGGCGCTCAGAGGAAATTTCAATCTCAACCCTTCCGTTATGGCCGTGGGGATATTTACATTTTCCATCATAATGCAGTAGGCGATGCCCGTAGCAGAAATCAATCTCCCGACAAACTTTAAAGACGGGCCGATCAGGACTCGGGTTTGAACCGGCTGGTTTGATCAATGAGGCTCCTTTCTTCAATAAAGGTTAGTGGTGGAAATCTTACCCAAAGGCCTGCGCGGGGGTCAAGTAAACAAAATGAGGGTCACCGTGTTCAAGGAGCCCGGAAGCAGGAAATCGGAGTTTTCATGTTTTTCTCAAGCCCAAACCCCTTTAAAAACATACTTTATTGTTGACAATAACCTGTCTCTTTTGGTAGCCTTCGTAGGTTTAGAAAAGGGGAATATATTGAAAACCTACGTCGCAAAAAAAGAAACAGTTGAACACAATTGGTTTTTGGTTGATGCCAAGGGGAAAGTACTGGGGCGTGTGGCTTCTAAGGTCGCCAGTGTACTAAGAGGAAAACACAAACCGATTTTTACCCCCCATGTGGATACGGGGGATCATGTCATCGTCATCAACGCAGGCCAAGTGAAGCTAACCGGAAAAAAACTCGGATCGAAGGTCTACTACCATCATACGGGGTATCCAGGCGGCCTCAAAGAGATCCCTGCCCAAAGGCTCCAAGAGGAAAAACCGGACCGGATGGTAACACTGGCCATCAAAGGGATGCTTCCGAAAAATAAACTCGGAAGAGAAATGCTAAGAAAATTAAGGGTTTACAAAGGAGAAACGCATCCCCATGAAGCACAAAACCCCAAGGTTTTAGAATAATTCAACAGGAGGCCCAATTTTTGGAAAGTAACCAAACAGTTTATTACGCAACCGGGAAAAGGAAAAATGCCATCGCCAGGATTTGGCTTTCACCCGGCACAGGAAATATTCAGGTCAACAAGCGTCCGGCCAACCAGTTTTTTGGAAGGGAAACACTCTTGATGATTGTCAAGCACCCCCTCGACCTCACGAGTCTTTTGGATCAGTATGATGTTAAGGCCCATGTCAAAGGGGGAGGGCCCTCTGGACAAGCGGGAGCGGTTCGCCATGCCATTTCTAAAGCCCTCATGGAAGTAAACCCGGAATTAAGGGGTCCCTTAAAGAAGGAAGGCTTGGTCACCAGAGACTCCAGGGAAAAAGAGAGAAAAAAATACGGCCAAAAGGGGGCCAGGAAGAGGTTCCAGTTCTCTAAAAGGTAAGGAGAATCCTACCCCATTGACAGGGAAGGTCCTTCTGGCCTTCCCTTTTTTATTGGTTGAATCATTGAAAAACCCTCCTAGCAAGCTGTGTAGATTGCAACGGCCGGGGGAAGCAGTTTTACCCCTGTCATAAAACAAAAAGCAAACGATGAAAAAAGAAAGTTTAGAACCGCAAAATAGTCCTTCTTTAAGGGTATCCATCGTTGGAGCCAGCGGCTACACAGGGGTTGAACTCCTCAGGCTGCTCTACCACCATCCCAACGTTGAGGTGGTGAGCATTACATCCGAACAAAACGCGGGGAAACCCATTGCACAGGTCTTCCCCTCCTTATATTGCTACACAGATCTGGCGTTTGAAGCCTTTGACCCGAAGAAAATATCCGACACCGCTTCCTTCATTTTTGTCGCCCTGCCCCATAAGACTGCCATGGACGCGGTTGCCCCTCTCNNGTCATCGATTTAAGCGCAGACTTTCGCTTTCATGACCCTGCGGTCTATGAAAAATGGTATCAAACCCCACACCGTCATCCTCATCTTCTCCAACAGGCGGTCTACGGTCTTCCAGAGATTCATCGTGAAAAAATTGCGAAAGCCAAGCTGATCGGTAATCCCGGTTGCTATCCCACGGGAACACTGTTGGGCCTATTCCCCCTTCTAAAGAGCAAAGATCTAAAACTGGAAGAGGTCTTTATCGATGCAAAATCAGGGGTATCAGGGGCTGGGCGTTCCCCCTCTCTCTCTTCGCATTTCGTTGAGGTCAACGAAGGACTCGGTCCCTATCAGGTGGGAAACCACCGTCATACCCCGGAGATGGAACAGGAGACCATGGGCCTCGCCCAGGACAAACTTCCTATCAGCTTTGTTCCTCATTTAACACCCATGAGCCGGGGAATCCTAACCACCCTTTTTGTAAAGGTCAATCGCTCTATCACTTTTCAAGAACTGCTGGACCGCTTTCAAGAGGCCTATACGGATGAACCATTTATTCGGCTTCTCCCCAAGGGACAGTTTCCCAACACCCGTCATGTGAAAGGGACCAACCTGTGTGAAATCGGTCTTGCACCCTCATCATCCCCCAAGGGGTTTACCATTTTCACGGCCATCGACAACCTCGGAAAGGGAGCCGCCGGACAGGCCATTCAAAACCTCAATCTGATGATGGGATATCCGGAGAAACTCGGCTTAGGGAGCCCGGGACTTTTTCCCTAACTCCCCTTAAACTTTTTATAGAGAACCAAGAGAATGAAAAAACTAGATGGTGGAATCACAGCCGTCAAAGGATTCTCCGCAGCAGGTCTTCATTCCGGAATTAAACCGCGGGGGCAACTCGACCTCGCCTTAATTTTTTCCGATATTCCCTCAACGGCAGCGGGTGTTTTTACACGCAATCGGTTTCAGGCTGCACCCCTCAAGGTGACCCAAGAGCATCTGGCCCGCGGCAACCGCTTGCAAGCCATTGTGGTCACCAGCGGAAATGCCAACGCCTTAACCGGAAAAAAAGGGATAAAGGATGCCCACCTGATGGCTTTGAGCACGGCACAATCCCTACACATTAAAAAACAGCTGGTGGGCCTGGCCTCTACTGGTGTCATTGGAGAGCCTCTGCCCATGAAGCGGATTCTATCTAAAATCCCAAAGGTCACACGCCTTCTCTCACCCAAGGGCGGCACGAATGCAGCCCGGGCTATGCTCACCACCGATACAACGATCAAAGAAACAGCCTATCGAATGAAACTCAAAAACAAGGTTATTACCGTGGGGGGAGCAGCAAAGGGAAGCGGAATGATCCATCCTCAAATGGCCACCATGCTCGGTTTCTTATCCACCGATGTGCGAATTTCCCATGGAACCCTCAAAAGGGCCTTGCTCCAGGCAGTGGATTCTTCCTTTAACGCCATATCTGTGGATGGGTGCACCAGCACCAATGACATGGTCCTATGTATGGCCAACGGGAAAACATCTTCTGCGGTGATTCCCAGCTCTGGGCCTCTTTTTCAAAAATTCTGTTTCCTCCTGCAAAAGGTCTGCACGGAACTCGCGGATAAGATCGTTTCTGACGGGGAAGGGGCAACCAAGTTTGTAGAAATCAAAATACTGGGGGCTCCCTCACTTCCGGCGGCAAAAAAGGTAGGAACGGCCGTTGCGCTCTCCCCCCTGGTCAAAACAGCCCTCTATGGGGAAGACGGAAACTGGGGGCGAATCATGGCCGCCGTTGGAAGCTGCGGGGTAAGGGTCTCGGAGGAAAAGGTAGATCTCTTTTTTGGAAATAATCAGCTCATCAAACAGGGAAAACCCAATCCACGGATCTCCGAATCCTCCATCACCCGTTACCTCAAAAGAAAAAAAATAGGGCTGACCCTTAACCTACATGGGGGGAAAAAGGAATGGCTCATTCGAACCTGCGACCTTTCCTTTGACTATATCAAAATCAACGCCTCATACCGAAGCTAACCCCCATGGGTCTATGGATTAATTCAAGAAACGCTCAGCCATTATACAGCCGTGGGTCGGCTGATAATTTCAGCTGGGCCATGGATTGAATGCCCTTTCCAATTTTTGCCTGCTGCACTCCCCCCATTTGCTTAACCAAATATCGTATAAAGGCATAATCACGGATGGTTCTTCCCATATCCTCCTGGAGCGCTCCCGGGGTTGAATACAGGAAAGAATTCTCTTCAAGGGCGGCCATGTTTTTATGAAATAATGCCTCTCTTTCAAGCAGAATATGCTGTAATAACCCATAATTTCGGATTCCCAGACCCATCTCCCTTTGGAATTTTCCTTTCTCCATCATCGCAATCTTTAATTCCTGGGTCACCGGGGAAGGAAGATCCACCCCTTGCTCCCCTGTCTGCAACAAAAAAAACACGCCAAGAACAAGGGCAAGAGCCACTGCTGCCGCAGAGGAGGGAATCAGAAAGGGTCTCCACTGTAACCACACAGAGGGT
>JABAOE010009108.1_pt1 | contig 22835 bp, 26 predicted proteins | sample 7062141 | NCBI WGS metagenome assembly JABAOE01 (sample SAMN14538627, study PRJNA623070) | marine sediment metagenome | biome: marine biome [ENVO:00000428]; feature: marine pelagic biome [ENVO:01000023]; material: deep marine sediment [ENVO:00002113] | place: India: Gulf of Khambhat ... | reverse complement strand
CGACCGACTTGAGGCCGGGGAAGATCCGGAATCTATCGAGAGGGATATGCCGGATCTCGGGGGTGGGGACGATCTAGGCTTCTAGGCGGGATGCAACCGCCGAACGAATCTGCTCCTGGATTTCGTCCTGCATCTGTGAGGCATCGATCAGCACCCATCGCTCCGGTTCAGTCTCCATCAGCTTGAAATAGCCCTCCCGCACACGCTCGTGAAAAGCGAGATCGTAGTCATCGAGCCGGTTCCAGCGTCCGTCGCTTTTACGGCGTTCGAGCCCGAGCTCGCTGGAGAGGTCGAGCAGAATCGTAAGATCGGGCACCAATCCCCCAGTCACGAAGCGCGTGACGACCCGCAGCGTTTCCAGATCCAGATCGTGCCCGTATCCCTGGTACGCCAGAGAAGAGTCGTAAAACCGATCGCACACGACGATCCCATCGCGCGCAAGCTGCGGCTGGATCAACTGCCGCACGACCTGGGCGCGCGAGGCGGAGAACAGCAGAAATTCAGCCTCCGGGCTCATGCTCTTGTTATCCAGCGACATGATCACCTTTCGGATCTGGTCGCCGATTTCCGTACCGCCAGGTTCTCGGGTAAATAGGACGTCGTGTCCCTCGCTCTGGAGTTGTTCGGCCAAACGCTTGGCCTGTGTGGATTTTCCTCCCCCTTCGGGGCCCTCAAGCGTAATGAAGAAGCTCAATCGCGGAAGATCCTGACTCGTCGCCGAGGTTCTTTGCCATAGGAGTGGGAGACGAGATCCGCCTGACGTGCCATCTCGTGCTGCAGCCTGCGTACGTAGGAGGAAGCTGGTTTCAGGTCGACCGACCGGGCGCCATTCAACACCTTCTCGATCGCCTGCTGGGCGTCTTGCGCGCCCTGCGACAGGGTCGGATCGCCTGCTGGTTCGCGGTCCAGTCCAAAGAGGTCCACCAGGAAGCTCTCCATCTGCGCGACCGTGTTCGCACGCAGCACGTAGATCGGCATGCGCCGGTTTTCAGCATCCGCAATAAGTTTGCGATGCCTTCGGTAGTACGAACGAAGCGTCACCATCACATCCGCCTGGCCAACGTCTTCCGCGATGAACGCTGGAACGTGCAGGCGCTTTGCGGCCTGCCGCAGCCGGTTCCGGGCTACGCCATACGGGTAGATGCGGATCGTTTCCAGCGGTTCACCTGGAAGCCGCGGCGAGGTCGGAGAAAACGGTAGCGAGGAATCGTCCAGGGCGGGGACACTCGGCAGTGCCGATTGCCTCCGATATCCAGCGGCACCTCTCCTGGCTACTCCAGCATCGCTATTGAGTTTGGTGATCTGGATCTCACCCTTTTCATCGCGCGAACGAGATTCCGTTGCAGGCGGTGAGCCGCGCAGCAAGGAATCGACCGCTGCCGACACGTCGTGATGTACCACCAGCCTCTCCCGGTCCTGTATCTCGATCAGTACATCGAAAGTTGGCGCTGCCCGACGCTCAAGCACCGTCTTTTGAGTGCCTCGGCGGCGGGCTTCTTCATCCGAGAGGGTGACCGACTCGATCCCGCCCACAAGGTCGGAGAGCGTTGGATTCAGCAGCAGGTTTTCAAGCGTGTTGCCGTGGGCAGTGCCCACCAATTGAACACCCCGCTCAGCGATGGTTCGTGCCGCCACCGCTTCCAGTTCGCGCCCGATCTCATCGATCACGATCACTTCCGGATTGTGATTCTCCACCGCCTCGATCATGACTTCGTGCTGAAGGTTGGGTCTACGCACCTGCATCCGGCGCGCCCGCCCAATAGCGGGATGCGGAACGTCGCCGTCGCCGGCGATTTCGTTCGAGGTGTCCACGATCACCACTCTGCGCTCTTCGGCAAGTATGCGGGCCGCCTCACGCAGCATGGTGGTCTTGCCCACACCGGGTCGTCCGAGAAGAAGGAGACTTTCACCGCTGTTGATCAAGTCCTGAATGATGTCGATCGTTCCGAAAACTGCACGTCCAACGCGGCACGTAAGTCCAACGATCCGGCCATGTCGATTGCGGATAGCTGAAATTCGGTGAAGTGTGCGCTCGATCCCGGCCCGGTTGTCGGCGTCGAAATCACCGATTCGCTCAACGACGTAATCGAGATCTTCCCAATCGACCTCTTTATCGCTGAGCGTGACTTCGTCGTCGATATAGCGGGCGGTCGGAACACGTCCGATATCCAGGATGACTTCCAGCAGTTCATCCGGACGGTTGATCTCTATTAGCTGTTCGGTGATGTGAGGGGGAAGGACACTTCGCAGAGTGTCCAGGTCGTCAGTGATACGTTTTCCTGTCATTTCGAGGCACCGGCTGGATCCTCGATCCGAGCAATCGGTGCAGTTGGCTCCGGATAGGTCCCTTCTACAGCAGGTAATGGGCTCGCAGCTTGCCTGCGGACGCCTACAGCCAGCCGTTTGACCATTACGGCCTGGTCGACGGCGGGTTCAAACGACAATCGCTCCAAGGGTCTGCTCATCCAGCTCTGGTAGGAGCGAACACACACATATACCGGGCGATCGCGCGGGACCTCGTGCAAGTAGCTACCGAGCAATCCCTGAAAGCCCTCGACGGCTGGGTGGAAATACGGCTGGACCCAGGTGCCGAGCGATCCACCTTCAATGTCGAGATATCCAAGCAGCTCGCCCTCGCGCCAGTAAACCAGGTTATGTCCGGGGCGCGTTGGCGGTGGCTCTACCTGCTGGACAAGTCCTGGAACAATGTTGTGATACAGCCGCTGCGCCGCGTGCGCATCTTCCGATCGTTCAATACGCCAGATGTCATCGCCGGCATGCTCGAACTCTTCATCGGTGGACTTCAACTGCCATATCCTCTGGCGAGCGTAAATTGCGAATCCAGCCATACGCAATCGCTCAAACGCTTCGCTTCTCTCGTCCACCTCTGCAACCAAATTTGGCGCGCCATGCTGACCCACCGCAGCCGCCAGCGACTCCAGCAGCTCGATCCCGGAGTCGTGGTCTAACGCTTCCTCAGGGCCAAAGAAGGACAGACGCGCATTTGGGGCATCCGACCGGTAGATACACTGCCCAACCGCATCGATCTCGCCATTGCGTGAAACAAGGGTGACGGCGGTTTTTCCTGGGATAAAAGGATCCAGAAGTACGTTCTGCATGGCGTGGGCGCCCCGAGTGAAGGCCAGCTGAGAATCGGGGCACAGGCCATGGTCACGCACCCGGCGCAGGAGCGGGAGATCTCGCCAATCTAGCTCTCGAATCATCAGGTCAAGGACCAAAACCGCGTCGATTCTATGCAAAACGAGCGGGTGAGCGATTCTACCATGTGGGCATTTCTCAAGCTCTTTCAAGCATTTTCGCGCCCCAAATATGCCCAATAGGTCGTTTCCTATGCCTAGGGTACAATCAATTTTGGTTGGCCCGGAGGGAGAAAAAGAGGGGATGAGAGCCAGATTCGTCTCGATCACAGCGGCAAGCATTGCTATCGTCTTCATTTTTGTGCGCGTGATACAGGTCCCCATCCCCGCCACGGGCGGCTTTACCCACATCGGCGCGGTAGCCGAAATCTTTATTGCCCTGGCGTTTGGGCCTATTGTTGGGCTGATTGCTGCGGGGGTCGGTGCTGCACTGGCTGATCTGAGCTTGGGCTTCGGACAATTTGCTCCACTGACGTTGCTGGCACATGGGTCGCTCGGCGTACTTGCGGGGTATATCGGATGGGCAAAGAGTTCAGGGAGGATGGTGATAGCCTGGTTAGCCGGTGGCGCTGCGCTGGTACTGATTTACTTCGCAGGCGAATGGCTCATCCCCAGCCTATACGGTGGTCCAGCTGCAGCGGTGGTTGAGCTGCCTGCAAATATTTTTCAGGTAAGCCTGGGAGTACTTGGTCTGCTGCTGCTTCGCCTGACGAAAGCCGCCTACCCTCAGATCGATCGGTTGGCGGAGGAAGTCAGCTTCGAGGAGGTCTGAAAGTGCAGGGTCTCCTTTCCCTTGATGTTTGAGGCTCCCCTCGCTCCTTAACCCCACCATGACGATCCACATTGAAGACCTCAGCTATGCCTACCCCGAGAGCGATTGGGTGCTGCGAGACATCAACCTCCAGATTGAACAGGGAGAGTGCATTTCCATTATGGGCGCCAATGGAGCAGGTAAAAGCACCATGTGCATGGCGCTCAACGGGATCGTTCCGCAGGCCACTGGCGGTCGGATCCGCGGCAGCGTCACAGTGGCCGGACATGACACCAAAGCGACTCCGGTGGCAAATCTGGCCCACACCGTGGGGATGGTCTTTCAAAATTCCGAAGCGCAGCTCTTCAGCACGAGCGTTGAGGCTGAAATTGCCTTCGGCCTGGAGAACCTTGGCATCGACCGTAGCGAGATGCGGGAACGAGTGGAATGGTCTCTGGATTTGCTAAACATTATGCACCTAAGGCATCGATCCCCTTTTAAGCTTTCCGGAGGCGAGCGGCAGCGGCTGGCCATCGCCAGCGTGATGGCGACCTCCCCGGGAGTCCTTGTCCTAGACGAACCCAGCGCCAACCTGGATCCATCGGGGGAGGCTGAACTGCTCGCGGCGCTGCTCGACCTGAAGAAAGCGACGGGATTGACAGTCATCCTGGCAGAGCACAATGCTGAACTTGTGGCGGAAATGTCCGATCGAATCGCGATTCTCGACCAGGGCATGCTCATACGAATAGACACTCCAGAAGAAATTTTTTCCCGCGTCGCCGAGATGCACGAACTTGGCCTGGGCGTCCCCCAAGTGAGTGAATTGGCCGATTGCCTCAACCGGCATTTCAATCAGGAATTGGCTTTTGCTACGTACGTGCAGGCGACGAGTGTATTAGAGGCACTTGTACGGAGGTGAGCGACCGAGATCTGCTGACGGCGATCGAGACGCGAGAAGTCTGGTTTGCCTATCCTGAGGGCGACGATGCCTTGAAGTCGGTGACACTGCGAATTCAATCTGGCGAGTTCGTCGCTCTGGTAGGGCCAAATGGATCTGGAAAGACCACCCTGGCCAAGCTCATGCTCGGTCTGCTGCGCCCACAACGGGGCCAGGTGAAGATCCAGGGCGAAGACATCCACGAGCGAGCGGTAGGCGAGGTTGCCCGCAGCGTCGGGTATGTCTTTCAGAATCCCGACCATCAGATTTTCGCTGCAACCGTTCGTGAAGAGATTTCGTTCGGACCACGCAACCTTCGACTCTCGGAAGCGGAAGTTGAGGCTCGCTCTGATCGGGCAATGGAGCGATTTGGCTTGGCTCCGCTGGCCGAACGACAGCCTGCCATGTTGAGCCAGGGAGTAAGGCGAAAAGTAGCGCTGGCGTCTGTTTATGCCATGGATCCGGAGATTTGGCTCCTTGACGAGCCCACTGGAGCGCTGGATTGGCTCTCGGCGCAGGAGACGATGGAGCTGCTGCAAGAGCTGAACGGGGACGGCAAGACCATTGTGCTCATCACCCACGACATGCGCCTGGTTGCTGAGCACGCCCGTCGGTGCGTCGTGCTGTCGGGCGGATCGATCGCCGCAGACGATGAGACCCGGAGCGTCTTCGCCCAGAGCGAACACCTTGGGATTAGCCCGCCTGCAGCCTGGAGGATATCGGCAGCGCTCAATGAGGGTCCGTCCGCCCTTACGACACAAAACTTATGTAAAGTTATTGGCGCTATGCTGGCGGCAGAGAGCGAGATCGATGTCAGCCGCTCCTGAGTTTTTCATCCCCGGTACAAGCTGGCTGCACCGGTCCGATCCGAGAGTCAAGCTGCTCCTGCTCGGATTGATCGTCGTGGTTCTTCTGGTGATTCAAAACTTGTGGGCAATGTCCGCCGCAGTCCTGATCCTGTCGATAGCGCTCCGATCTGCCGCTGTGCCGGCTGGCCGGATCCGGTTCCTGATCAGAGCACTCCTGCCGATCATGATCTTGATGCCGCTGGTTTGGGTCATCTTCTATCCCCAAGGCCAAACCGTCGTGAGCCTGGGTTTCTTCAATCTCCACGTTGAGAGCCTGGCCAGAGGTCTCACGGTAGCTCTCCGGATTCTCGCCATGACATTTGCCATCTTCGCGTTGCTGTTCACCACCGACACCGATACGCTCATTCAGGGGCTGGTGCGGCTGAGAATGCCCTATTCATGGGGACTCACGCTGTCTCTCGCACTGCGCTACGTTCCGATATTTGCCGGCTCCTACACCTCTATTCAAGAAGCCCAGCAGGCGCGCGGACTAGAATATGGTTCTTCTCGAGGCCTGAAAAGGGTGCGAGAGATGATGCCAGTTCTGGTACCGATGATCATTGAGTCGTTTCGAACCAGTCAGCAAATGGCGATCGCGCTCGAGGCGCGTGGTTATGGGGCTTCGGGTGTGGTGAGGACTTACTACAAGACGATTCAGATGCGCACCCTAGATTGGGTTCTCATCGCAGCGGGATCAACACTGTTCGCAGCGATACTCTTCTTGAAAGTCAGCAACGGATTCGGGAACGAACCGGTTTACCTCTTTTAATCATGAAGAAACGATTTCCGGTTGGCAAACTACCCGCAGCTCTCCTGACCGAGCTGCTTTCTGGGGTTACGGACGTCGATCCGCGTGTCGTCGTTGGTCCCGGCGTTGGGATTGATGCGGCAGTGCTGGACATGGGCGATCGCTATCTGGTAGCCAAGACCGACCCAATTACCTTTGCGACTGATCGGGTCGGATGGTATGCGGCCCATATCAATGCTAATGATGTGGCCTGCATGGGAGGATCCCCGCGCTGGTTCATGNNAAGGTCGGGCTGATGAGGAATTGGCTCGGGGCGTGTTTGATCAGATCACGCAGGCCTGCGAGACACTCGGCGTCGCTCTGGTTGGCGGGCACACCGAAACCACCTACGGCATCGATCGACCCATTGTGATGGGATGCATGCTTGGGGAGCTGGAGCCTCAGCAACTGATCACCCCAGACGGGATCGAGGACGGGGACGCAGTGATCCTGGTAGGGGGAATACCTATCGAAGCCACCGCAATCCTGGCACTTGAAAAAAGAGATGAGCTCAAAGCGGAATTCGAGCCTGCTTTTCTGTCTCGCTGTGCAAGCTTCCTGGATGACCCGGGTATCAGCGTTGTCAGCGCGGCCAAGATATGCCGGGAAGCCGGAGATGTGCATGCGATGCACGATCCGACAGAAGGGGGCCTTGCGACCGGTCTATGGGAGCTAGCGATGGCATCAGAGACGACGCTCCAAATCGATGAGGCTTCGATTGAGGTGCTTCCCGAAGGTCGCATCCTCTGCGATCACTTCGGCATCGATCCTCTGGCAAGCATTGCCTCCGGGGCATTGCTCGTTGCGACATCACCAGAGACAGCCGATCAGGTCATCGACCACTTGAGGGCTTCAGGAACTCCAGCGGCGCGGATCGGAGAGGTCTCGGGCCGGGGCGAGGCCAGCGTAATCCTATCTTCCGACGCAGGGGACCAGCCTCTACCGTTCCCGGAACGCGACGAAATCGCCAAGCTTTTCGAATCCCAAAGCTAGTCTCATACAATAAAAACAATGGTACAATAGTACATTGCTACAATGCTACAATATTTTTGGGGTTGCGGCAGACTCGACCGATCGGATGGATGGGTCGCGTCGGGTTTGTTAAAGGAGCTTGCATCGGCAGGATGGGCTGGATTCGATGGTTGAGTTGAATTTCAGGAGCGGTGAGCCAATCTACACGCAGATTGTGGTGCAGCTTCAGCAACGGATCGCCTCGGGCGAGCTGCAGCCGGGCGACCAGCTCCCGACCGTCCGCGAGCTGGCGGATCAGTTGGAGGTAAATTTCAATACGGTCGCGCGCGCCTACCGCATCCTGGACGAAATAGGCGCGATCTCGACCCAGCAAGGGCGCGGCACCTATGTCATCGAACCGGGCGGCACCGATGCCCCTTCGCTGGAACAGGTCGTTCGCCAGTTCGTGCTGCAGACCTATCGCCTGGGATTCGAACCGGAAGAGATTGCCCAAGCTGTAGGTTTTGCGCTTGGGCAATGGGAGCAGGACGGGCAACCAGCTCTGGAGTAGGGATGTTCCACGTGGAACATTCGCTCCGGGGCGTGAATGCCGCAGTGCGAGATCTCGATCCGGGAGCGCCAGGGTGAGCGAACAGGGGCGCTTATGGGGCTGCCGCAGGACATCGACTGGAACCAGTGGGAGGATCGATTTGCAGTATATCCCCCTTGAAGAATGATCAATTTGTGGGGATTACACGCGTAGGCGTGAGGTTGAAGAGCGTCTGAATGGATATTGCAGTTCGACTGGTGAACGGCCTTCTCATGTTGGTCCTGCCGATTGTGCTTGGGATCTGGATCGCCCGTCGATTGGGTCAGAGGTGGCTGTTCTTCCTCGGAGGCGCAGTCCTGTTTGTAGGCTCCCAGCTGCTGCACATTCCCTTCAATCTGATTATCTTGAACCCGATCCTGGTGCAGCTGGGATTCGGCCAAGGAGTCTTTGGCATTGAGCTCATTCTGGGGGGGTTGCTGGTGGGGTTGTCGGCCGGCGTCTTTGAAGAATTTACCCGGTGGCTCGGTCTACGATTCTGGCTCAAGGATGCCCGCTCCTGGGGTGCATCGCTGATGTACGGCGCAGGCTGGGGTGGAGTAGAAGCTTTTCTCCTGGGATTGGGTGTGCTGTGGTTTCTTGTACAGGCGCTGTTGTTTCGGCAGGGTACGCTGCAGAGTTTGATACCGGCTGAGCAAATGGAGCTGGTGGAAGCGCAATTCAGCGCATATTGGGAGACTCCACTGCTGGTCAATCTGCTTGGCGCTGCAGAGAGAGCTTTCGCGCTGATGATTCACTTGAGCCTCAGCGTAATGGTGATGCGAGTCTTCACGCAAAACAATCGACTCTGGCTACTGGCTGCCATTGCTTGGCACGCGCTCGTTGACGCCGTTGCCGTGATTGCTATCTCGCAGATCGGCGCCGTGGGAACCGAAGCGCTCGTAGGTGTCATGGCCGCGATCAGTTTGGTGATTATTTCCTATCTGCGGGAAGATGAGCCCGATCGAGAAGACACGCCACCTCCTCTACAGGAAACCGATTATGATCCAGCCCCAGTAAGGGTCACGGACGATAAGCTCGATGACTCACGATATGCGAGCTGATTAGGAGTAAACAGATGATCACGATTGAGGGATTGACGAAGAAGTTTGACGAAGTCACCGCTGTGGAGAACCTGGAACTGGAGATCCGCGCAGGTGAGGTTTTCGGCTTTCTGGGGCCCAACGGCGCAGGAAAAACCACTACCCTGCGCATGCTATGTGCACTAATCAATCCAACAGCAGGGATGGCTCAAGTTGCAGGCTACCGCATCGGCGAAGACGACCAGGCTCTTCGTCGCAATGTCGGGATTCTCACCGAAGCGCCCGGAATGTATGATCGGCTCAGCGCCGAGCGGAATCTTGGCTTTTTCGCACACCTCTATGGCGTGGACGACGTCGACGCGCGCGTCGAGCGATACTTGAAGCTGCTTGGTCTGTGGGAGCGTCGCGCGGAAGCCGTCGGTACTTTTTCGCGCGGCATGCGCCAGAAGCTCGCCATCGCTCGGGCGATGCTGCACGAGCCGCCGGTCCTTTTTTTGGACGAGCCCACGACCGGCCTGGATCCGGAGGCTTCACGTTTGGTTCGTGAATTCATTGAAGAGTTACGGGGCGAAGGTCGAACTATCGTCCTAAATACCCACAACCTGGACGAGGCGGACCGGCTGTGTGATCGAATTGGTGTACTCAACACGCGATTGTTGGCGTTAGACACCCCGGCGGCCCTGCGCCGGGAAGCCTTCGGCCGGAAGGTTGTCATCCACCTCGCCGAACTGCTGCCAGAATACGAAGCGAAAGTGTCGGACTTTCCCTTTGTCAAGGAGGTGGAGAGCATCGATGGCAGGCTGGTCCTTACTCTGGACGATCCCGAAACGCACAATCCAACCATTATCGCCGAACTGGTCAACGCAGGCGCCCCGGTGCAGTTTGTGGGTGAGATCCGGCAATCATTGGAGGACGTATATCTGCACTTGGTGAGCAACGATAGCAATCATAGCGAGGAAGGAGGTGCGGTGTGAATCGCGTCTACCAGATCGTGCGTAAGGAGTGGTCGGAGGTCTTCAAGAATCGCTTCGTCCTGTTTACGGTTGCGTTCCTGCCGCTTCTTGCTGCTCTGCTCCCCCTGGGGATCATCTATGCTGTTGGCGCATCAGCCGATTTTGCCGCCGATCTAGCTGAGGACGTCCCGCAGGAATTGGCGGTCCTCTGTGGAGATTTAGTGGGGGACGAGTGCATGCAGTACTTCCTTATCGGCCAGTTCATACTGTTGTTCATGATTCTGCCGCTGGCGATCCCGATCACGATCGCTTCCTACAGCATTATCGGAGAGAAGACCACGCGCACGCTTGAGCCATTGCTGGCCACGCCGATCACGACCACGGAGCTTTTAGGAGGGAAAGCCGCTGCGGCCGTGATCCCAGGAGTGGTTGCGACCTGGCTGGCATACCTATTGCTAATAACTGGCGCCGTCGTGATGGGCCTCAGTAACGCAATACTGGGCAGTCTGCTCGATCCATTTTGGCTGATTTCAGTCTTCATTGTCGGTCCACTCCTGGCTGTAACCGGTGTGAGCGTGGCGGTGATGGTCTCCTCACGGGCATCCGATCCGCGCACCGCCGAGCAGACCACTATGCTGGTCTTCCTGCCAGTGCTCCTGGTATTTTTTGCTCAGCTGGGCGGCTTGATCTTGATTGATGCACAGTTGATACTCTGGATCGCAGTTGCTCTCGTCGCCATCGATGCAGCCCTGCTGACGATGGCGGTTCGACTCTTCCAGCGCGAGACTATTCTCACTCGCTGGAAATAGCGGCAGCAGCCAATTGAGCGAAGATCCTATTCCCATTTGCGATTATGAAGGTTCGGACTACCAGGATCGATTCTGGGAGCAAGAAGATCGCGAATATGAGGACGGCGTCGAAGCGGCTGCCTTGCGACGGTTGCTCCCCACCTCCGGAAACCGCTTGCTGGAGCTAGGTGCGGGTGCAGGTCGCCACACATTGCGATACGCCGGTTTCCAACGCGTGGCGCTGCTCGATTACTCCTTGTCGCAACTCAAGCTTGCCCGGTCTAAACTGGGCCCAAACGTAAAGCACTTCTTTGTTGTGGGGGACGTCTACCATTTACCTTTTGCGCCTGATTCCTTCGATTCAGCCACGATGATCCGTACTTTTCACCATATGGCGAAACCCCAGGCTGCATTGCGAAGCGTCCGGCAGGTGCTACGGTCTGAGGCGAGCTTCATCTTGGAGTATGCCAATAAGAGAAATTTGAAGGCAATTGCAAGGTGGATCCTCCGACGTCAGAAATGGAACCCGTTCCAGCACGACCCAATTGAATTCGTGGAGCTCAATTTCAACTTCCATCCTCGAACCGTCAGGGCCTGGTTGGGGACTGCGGGTTTTGCCGTTAAGCGCCAGCTGACCGTGTCCCACTTTCGCCTTCCCTGGCTAAAGCGGCGGATTCCCACCCGCACCCTGGTTGCCCTGGATTCAGCCTTGCAGCCCACTGGTCGCTGGTTTCAAACCTCTCCCAGCGTCTTCGTGCTGGCCCAGGCCCGGCCTCTCGAAGACGACCAGTCCTAGCTCCGGCGAGCTGCGTTAAACCCGTCAGTCTCATATCGGTCTATGCTGTCTTGGTTTCGTCTGCGCTCCGGGAGTATCTGGCCGGCTGTGCTTTACCACGCAGTGCACAACACGCTGATCGATTCTGTTTTTCCGAAGGCGACCGTCGATGCAGATCTGACGCCCTATATCGGTACGGAGTTTGGCGTGGGTCTGGCAATCAGTGGGGTGATCCCCTTTCTGCTGTTCTGGTCTCGGCGTGGTGTCTTGGATGGCAGCGGCGAATCGGTCTTGCCTGAGGCTGCCTGATACGGTGGTCTAGCAGAGCCTCCTGAATGGGCACAGACTTCTGGCGCATGACTTGGGTTTGGAGTCCTAAACGCGCCAGTACTTTCCAACCTCGCGATCCAGCAGCCCCGCCCCGACCATTTCACGCCGGAGGGTGGCGGTATCCGGGTGGTGCCGCTCAAGGATCTGGTTGACGCGTTTCTCGCTGTAGCGAACGCCGCGCCGGAAGTCAGCCACAATGTGTCGGAGAATGACAAGCAGCTTCTTTCGCTGCGCGGGAATGGTCTTCAGTCGACCGTCCGCATCCGTGAAATCCGCAATGACCTTCCGGTCGTATGCATCGAGATCGACTTGAGCGGCGATCGAAGGCAGTTGGTCGGTTGATAGCAGCCGCTGGGCCATCTGCTCCAGTGTGTGGGTCTCCAATTCGTATACGCTATAATAGCCATCGGCGCGGGCGCTCACGAGATCAGCCCGCGCTAGTCGCGAGAGATGGTGGGAAACGGTTGAGGCCTTCAAGTCCAGCATTGCCGCAAGCTGCTCGACCGTGTACCCATTTTGGGAAAGCAGCCCGACGATCTTTAAACGATTGGCATCCGCGAGCGCCTTGAAAAATTCCAACAGTTCGTCCGTTACTGATTCCATAAATATCTAACTAATTCGATGAATATCGAATTAGTATGGCGTGGAACAGCCGATTTGTCAAGAGGGGAGACTTATGTCTGAATCCCGCGAAACCCATTCTGTTGAAATTGCTGGTGTCAAGAGAGAGCTACCGCTTTTCGAAGTTGCACCAGGCCTTCGGATCGCGGTGCTCAACATCCTGGGGGATACCGAGTTGGTCGATGCCTGCGGGAAAGAACTAGGTGACCGGTTGGCTGGGGTCGATTACGATGTCCTCGTCACGGCCGAAGCCAAGAGCATCCCGCTGATCTGTTCCTTGGCGCGAGAGACCGGCAAGGATTACGTCGTGCTGCGCAAGACCTATAAACCCTATATGGGAGATACCATCGAAGCCGAGACGCTATCCATTACTACGGGTAAACCGCAGGGCCTTTATCTCGATGAGAAAGATCGATCGCTCGTGAGCGGCCGTAGGGTGGCACTGGTGGACGACGTGATCAGCACCGGTTCGACGCTAAAAGGTATGCGGAAGGTGATGGAGCTCGCCGGCGCTGAAGTTGTGGCGCAAGCTGCGATCTTCACAGAGGGTGATCCAGGGGATTGGAATCACATTATTGCCTTGGGCCACTTACCCCTATTCAGGGACGTCTGAACCTTAACCGCAAATCGCCGGACCCTCATCGCTCCAGGTGGCCTCGAATCGACCTTCGACCCGGTCCACCTGGTCGAGGTTGAGCCAGAACCAACCCCTCGCTAGCTCCCCCTCAACGTAGCTTTCCAAGCCCACTTCGCCATCCTTGGCGGGGATCCACTCCGTGCCACTGATATAGGCCGATCCGTAGCCACTGCGGCCCCCAAGTTCGATCACGCTCTCATCAATTGGGAAGTCATACTCCCAGATCGAGATGCTGACCTGCGCGGGGAATGCGTCTCCCAGCCGATAAAGCTCAAAGCGTGTGCCGGGGGCATCGACTGGAGAACAGCTTGCCTCGAATGTTCCGGCGTATTGCGGCGCACCGTTGGCCACGGTGCCGCGTGCTGCGCAGCCTGCTGTCAGGCTCACAAATACGAGCAGGGCGAAAGGGACCCCCACGGATGCGGAGGTCCCTTCACGAAAGGTTCTCATGCCTATGGCCAGAAGTAGCGAACGTCGTAATCCAGTGTGATCTCTCCATCGGCCGGGATCCTGACCCGGAATTCGATGGTGGAGGAGTCTAGCTCCTCAAAATCGTGGCTGGATTGCAGGATCCTCCACTCGCTCCAGCGGAAGAGGTGTTCCACCACCCGAATCTCAACCGGCTCATCCTTGTGGTTTCGCAGCGTGATTTCAAAGCTCTCTTCCAGGGTTTTTTCTGAAGGGCGCCTGAAATCGGTCTGGATCCGTTCACCCACGATGTCGAAGGCATCTCCGACGTAAAGCCTAACCGTTTCGCCTTCAGGGGTGTGATCGATGTTGTCCTCTCCGATCAAGAGCGCTGCGCCGTCGATATCTTCCTGGTAGACCCGTACCCGACCCTTGGGAAGATCAGCCTCAGCCTGCTCCGTATCGAACTCGAGCAGCACCATCACCTTGGGATTGGAGGCGATACCGTAGGAGGGATCGGTCTGAGGGTAGCCGTAGAAATTGCAGTACCAGTAGTTGTAGCGGCACTGGAGTCCGTCGTAGACGAAGAACTTCTCCGCGGGCACCTCGTTGACTGAGACAAACTCAATCTGTTTGTTCTCGTTGTTCCTCACCGTAACGGGGCGCGGAACTTCGTATAGGTGGTACTCGAAGAACTCTCGCTGTTCGACCGGAGCGGCAGCCATCTCGGCCTCCGCTGCGAAGAGCATGTCCTGGGCGGCAAAGCCGGGCTCAGCCAGGCGCTGAAGGTCTCCGGCGATGAGTTTGAGGTGCGCATCTTCGTAGGTCGTCCCGCTGTTGTTGCGCATCGTGATCCAGCCATCGAGATCGATTGCCTGCTCATCGCTAGCGAGCAACACAACGTAGTCCGATTGCCACGAGATTCCACCGGTCAGGTAGGTGATCTCCACGTCCTGCGCGCCGGTCTCTTCAGACATCAATTGCCAAACCAAGGTCGGCTTGGTGATCAAGCCGTCGGGAAGCTCGGGGAAGGAAATCTCTTTCACAGTTCCGCTGATGACCGATACCTGCCCATCATCGTCCTGCAGGATGATGCCTCCCTGAGAGCTCAACAACTGCCCCTCGTAAAGCGTGCCATCCTCAGTCACCACCTGGATGGTCTGGTCAAGGTATTTTCTGAGCAGCGCATTGGAATCCACCAGGTCGTACTGATAATTCTGCTCCAGGATCGAAGTCCCTTCCGGATCTGTCAGTGATTTAAAGAGCACGCTGGTGGGATCGATCGAAGCTGCTACGTCAGAGAAGGCGATCTCGTTGAAACCGCGGGCGAAGTCAAATTCGCGCGTATCCCGTACCAGCGCGGTGCCTTCGTTGTAGACCGTCAATGCGATCGAGGTTTCTGCGGCCTCTGCCCGGGTCGCCTGCGTCGGAGCCGCGGGTTTGTCCGTCGCCTGCTGGCCGGTGCAGGCAACTGCCAGGACCGCCAGACCCAGCATCACCAGCACCGTGCGTCGGCGAAGCGGCGGTGGCTGCTGCACCAGATCTTGAACAGCCGCCTGAAGCTGGCGGAAACCCTTTTGAATTAAGTTTGAGAACTTCATTATCTAATCCTTCCTTCCCTCTTGTGCAAATAGACGTCGGCCAGGGCACTAAGGTTCCCTTATGAACCCATCCACACGTCCTAGGAACTTGATCGTCTACTGGGAGCTAGGGCACCCCAAACAGACTACGAGTCAGCCGGGTAATCTTCCATAGCCGGGCGGTACCGAAGAGGGCATTCTTGAGTACCGCCTGATGATCGGCGAAATGCACACCCCGGGATTCCTGTTTTCTTGGCGCAGCGCAGCTGATTGCCAGCCGGGCGGACGCTTGCTGCCCCATCACGCGTAACGATTCCATAAGACCCCCTTGATATAATCCGCGCATATATTCGGGAGATCGAACTTGGTATTTGCACGTAGAAAAGACGAGCAGCGCTACAAGCAGGAGGGCAGGCTTCCGCCTGGACAATCGCTTACGAATAAATTTCCAGTGCTGCACTATGGACCGGTGCCGCGTTTCGACCCAGAGACCTGGGATCTACGAGTCTTCGGGGAAGTAGAGGAGGAACGGCGCTGGAATTGGGAGGAGTTTCAGGAACTGCCCAGAACGAAACTTGTGATGGACATCCACTGCGTCACGCGGTGGAGTAAGTTCGACACCGAGTGGGAAGGGATTTCAATCAGGACGCTGGTGGACGAGGGAATCATCAAGCCAAAGCCCACTGCGCATCACCTGCTCCAACATTGCGAATACGGATTCACCGTCAACATCCCGCTAGAGGTCGCCCTGGCCGATAATTTTCTGCTCGCCACACATTTCGATGGCCAACCCATCAGCCCAGACCATGGATACCCCTTGCGCGGGATCGTCGGATCCATCCCCGGTCGGGAAGAGCTTCTTCAGCCCTACTTCTGGAAGGGCGGCAAGTGGCTTCGTGGTTTGGAGTTCCTGGATGAAGACAGGCTCGGCTTCTGGGAGCAAGCTGGCTACCACAATCGGGCCGATATCTGGAAGGAAGAGCGGCTGGCTTACTAGCCGCTGACGCGGGTCAGGCTGTTCGGTAACCCAGTAGCTCCGCGACCCTCACCATCTGGGGATAGGTGATGTAATCCGAGACGACGGCCCGGTCCCAACTGCGCTCATTGCGCAGATCGAACCATCCCACATCTTCGATTACGAATTCATCAGGCCTGACCTCGGGTTCGGTGCCCGGACCTGCAGTTCCTGAAATGGGTGTACAAAGATAGGTCTTTACCATTCGATAGACTTTCTCAGATCCGGTATTTTCCTCCATCAGAAGCCGGTCCACCCGAACATCAAGCAAAGTCTCCTCAAACATTTCTCGCCTGACACACTCTTCTTCGGTTTCGCCTGCAAAACGCCCGCCACCCGGGAACAACCAAAAAGACTTGCCCTCGATGTGATCTACACCTCTAAGCAGTAGAAGGTGATGATCACGGACGATCGCGCCCTGGTAGCGTGTATCCCGGTGTGAAACAGGTTGACCTGAACCTGATCCGGATTCGTAGCCTTGAATCAAGTGTCGAGCCTCACCATTAAAAACGGAACAAGCATTTCCTCGGAGGTCACGCTTCCATGCCTCCCAAGAAGGGGATTCTCCTTGTTGGCCCACCACAGATAGCCTTCCCCTTGACTCACCGCCAGGCGATCGCCAATCCGACTTCTGGTGGATTTCGCAGGCTTCCCTGGGCCAAATAACCCTGCCTCAAGCGCATGACCGGAGTGGAGTATTTGAAACATACGTGGCCACGTTCGCGTGATGTATTCCTCGACTGCATCGGTCTGCCCAGGCTTTGGATAAAGGTACGCCAGACGATTTTCTCCCGATGGTTGCATATGCAGGCGTCTGTCCAAATCGGGATGATTTCGAATCTCAAAGTGCGGATCCTTCCGAGTGGAGATTTGCCCATGATCCGCCATCAAGATCAGGAGGGTCCCCTTTGCAGATACTCGATCGACGAAATCAGACATCAACGAGTCGGCGAACGCGGTAAATGCGGCCTCAACGCCAGGGTCATCCGGCCCGTGAAGGTGGGCGAGGTTATCGACCTCCCCGTGATAGGCCCAGATGTACCGTTTCTCTCCTGCGCCACTTCCGACAAGCTCCCGCAGGCGAACCCACAGATCCGGAAGGTCCGCAAATGCGCGCTGTTTCACTCCAGGGTAGTGCATCCGGGATAACCCTGACCCAGCGATCTTCTCGTGTAAAAATGCGTGCGTGTCCACTCCTGCCGCAGAAAGGTGAGGGCCGATCGTGGGTACCGGCAGGAATGTTTCGGGGTCGAATCCCGCATGGGACAAGGATCCTGCCTCTGCGTCGTAGCTGGCCGGAACGTGCGTGATCATGTTCGCCACCAACCCGTACTCCTTCAGAAACAACTCGTAGCCAAGAATGCCGTGCTCCGCTGGGGATCGGCCAGTCCAGAGGGTCGTCAGCGCCGCACTGGTTGTGGAGGGGACGACCGAGGTCAGTGCGCCAAGCACTCCTTGTCGGATGAGATTCTGGAGCGAGTTGGCTGGCCCGTCCACCCAACGCTGAAATAAGTTCAGACCGACGGCATCCATCAAGATCACAACGATCTGGCTTGCACCTTCTGCAAGATCGTCGTACCCCTCTAGGTCGATTGGTGGATGCGGTAACGGGGGTGCTCCAAGCCAGCGACTGAGGCTGGAAGGCACATTGAGGATAGATAACCCCTGGTAGGCGGGGTGAACCGCGTTCGCTCCCAAATCCAGATGTGGAAGGTGATGGTCCTTGATTCGCTGGAGTGCGGTTTCGAGTGGGCTTGTCACGAGGTCTGGAGGGATACGCCGGAATATGAGGCCGTACTCTCGAAAAGTCTCACGGAGATTCTCGGAGGACGAAATCAGCTACGAGAGGTAGGTGATCGTAATACCCGACCGCGGCATCGAGCACTACGTCGTCTCTCTCCAGCCCCAAAGATTCTAGGGCCCGGTCCGTAAGCGCCATCGTGTTCAGCACAAAAGCGTTTGAGACTTCAAGCACGCTGTCTGAATAGATGATCCGGTCCAAAGGTCCAGGATTGAACGGGTCGATGTCGTTGCGCCAGGTGTAGAAGTCATCACCCAACCCATTGTGGCTCGGTAGCAAATCCGTCAGAGCGGTTCCATCCCAGTCGGGTTGGATGTCCTCTCCAAACCTGCCTTCATCATAGATATCCCCACGCACAAGCGTCCGCAGGTGCAGGTGTGGATCCGTGTCGTACACGTTGAAGTCGCCCAATAGCACATATGGAGTTCCCTCCTCCAGATCGATTTCATCTCCCGGGGTTTTGAAATCCCGTACCGCATGCATGATCGCGTCCGCTTGCCTGCTTCGCAGCAGGATATCCCCTAGAGTCCCGGCCGCTTTGAAATGCGAGCACACCATGTAGAGGTCGGAGTCCCCGTATAGTTCATCTGGCAGGTCCACCAGAGCAGCGGCCTGAAGTAGATCGGGACGTACACTGCCCGTCGATAGTTCATAACCTTTCTCAACCAGAGCAAAACGTGTCGCAATTACGTTGTCGCGCTCGATAGCGATATCCCAGGGCTCGTCCGAGTCCATCACATCAGCCATGAATTCGCCCATGGCCTCTCTGCCTCGCAGGTAATTGATCTCCTGCAAACAGACGACATCGGGTTGGACGGCGCGCATCACTCGCACAAATGCATCTACCCGCTCAAATTCCCTCAATGAGTGGTTCATCGGATCGCCATCAGGAAATATCGAATCCCAGTTGATGTTGTAGCTCATCACTCGGAGCGTGTTCGGATCTGGGCTTTCAACGAATTGGGTTACGTCGCTCAGCGATGCCTCAAGGGGTTCAACTGGAATGACGGTCGGCTCCACCACGATCTCCGTCTCCGTGGGCTGAGGAGGCGGAGATTCAGTAGGGGCCATCGTCGGGACGACTTCAGTGGGCGAAGCACAAGCAGCCATCGCCGTCAGCAAGGTGGCAAACAGGAGCGATTTCACGCGGCCTATTTTACGACCTCAGATAAGAAAACAATCTCCCACCGAAAGGGTCTGGCGGGAGATTGCTTGAATTTCTACCTGTACAAGCTTACTGCGTGTCAGCGACCGCCTGGGCCGCGTCCGCATCCAGTTGGTCCAGGATGGCGATCACTTCGGCTTCATCTGCAGCATCCAGGATCGCGAAGAATGCATCCCGGATGAGGCCGCGCACCGAGCCGTGTGCTGCCAGGTTGGGTTCTGATCGATCGCCATAAGCCTGGATAAGCTCCAGGGCTCCGGCGTAAATCGGATCATCTTCCAACTTGGTGCCAAGATCGGTCGTGGTCTGGGACGGATAGTAGCCAGTCCCAGCAACCCATTCAGTCTGAGTTGGTGCAGAAGTGATGTATTTCAGGAACAGCCATGCGGCTAGGTCCTGATCTGGATTGGTACCGACAATTCCGACCATCTGACCGTGTGGGTTGACCGCCAGCGTGCCGTCGGGTCCTGCCCAGGGAATTGCACCCCAGACATCCGTGCTGCCGATGGCTTCGTTCGCAGCCTCCTGGAACGGCTGACCGGCGGTCGAGCTGCGGTAGGTCAGCGTCTGGCGAGCGGCGAATTCTGGGTTAGCGAAGCTAGGTGTGAACATGATGCAGCCGCTGTCTGACAGGTCCTTTAGGAACAAGGCTACATCGATTACGGCCTGGTTGTTCAGGTCGTAGCCGGTGCCGTCTTCATTAAGGATGTCACCACCGTGGACCCAAACCCAGGGAGTGACCATCGATGCATCGGGGAAGTACTGGTAGCCACCGGTTCCATCGTTGTCTGGATCATCGTCCGCGTCATTGGCGGCCGCAGCAGCGCACATCTGCTCCTTCCACTCTGCAGAAGTTGCAGGCGGGCTATCAAAGCCAAGCTCCTCAGCCCATGTGAAATTGTAGAAGTGAACCGAAGCGGACTGGTGCATCGGGATACCAACCTGCGAACCGTCTGCTAGCGTTCCAGGCGAGTACGTGCCGGGGAAGATCGCCGCCAACTCGTCTGCTGTCAGACCGTACACAGGATCGTTGATGTAATCTTCGATAGTCGTGATCACATCCAGGCCGTTCCACAACACGAGCGAGTTCGGGAAGCCCTGAGTCATGTTGGGAAGTTCGCCCGTGGCGATGGCTGCGTTCATGGCACTCTGAAGATCGCCCTGTCCGCCCTGGGAAACCTGCTCAACAGTGATGCCCCACTCGTTTGTGGCGTTGAAATCCGCCACCATCTTCTCAACGCCTTCCAGATTGGCGCCGCTGCTCATCGCATGCCAGAAGACAATGTTCTGTCCGGTCGGGTCTCCTTCGAGCATCGTTTCCGGGCCCATGTCCTCAGTGGGCTCTGGTTCAGGCTCGTCGGTCGGCTGAACCGCGGGAGCATCTGTGGGTGCAGGAGCTTCCGTAGCCTCAGGGGTTGCGGTCGCGCAAGCCGCTACCAGCATCGAAGCCAGTAGTCCGAGCGCGAGCAAACTCATCCATCTCTTTCTAGTCATTTACTCCTCCTAAAGTATTTTGGGGTTCCTTTGCCCTAATTGGGCATGAAACAGCTAGATAATCTTGGGGATGTTCTATTTCTTCAGCACCTCCTAAGGCGGGTATTGTAAACAAACTTTCGGGCAGTCGAGAGCTATCCCTTTAATCCGCTGCGGGCGATGCTCTCAGTAAATTGCCTCTGGGTAAGGAAGTAAAGGACGAGTATCGGAATGATGGTGATGACGGATCCGGCCATAATGAGGTGGTTCTCTCCGCCCTCGTCGGTTACAAAATTCATCAGACCCACCGATATCGGTAGCCACTCCTCTGAATTGAGAACCAACAACGGCCACGCGAGTGCTCCCCACGTGGAGATGAAGGAGAGAACCAGGATCACCATGATTGGAGCTGCAGATAGCGGCAGGACAACTCGAGTAAGGATGCGCATATGGCCCGCACCATCGATCTTGGCCGCATCGAAGAGCTCATCCGGGATCTGGGCAAAAAATTGGCGCAACAAGAAGATCGAGAACACGCTGCCCATAAACGGGATGGTGAGCGCTGGCCAATTGTCGATCCATGCAATTGGACCCACCCGGCCAAGCCAGGTCACCGTTAGCAGATTCGGGATCATCAGCACCATGGCTGGGATCATCAGAGAGCTGAGCAAGATACCAAATATTAGATTTCGCCCGGGGAACCGCAGTCGCGCAAACGCGTAAGCGGCGAGAATGCTCACCGTCAATTCGCCAGCCAATGTGATGCCTGTGATTACCACGCTGTTGATCATATAGCGCGAGAAGTCCGCTCCGGACCAGGCTTCAACAAAGTTGCCAAACTGCAGCTGGCCGGGTATCAGCTTGCCCGCAATACTCTCGCCTAATGTCATCAGCGAGGTGCTGATCATCCAGAGAAATGGAACGAGCGAGATCGCGGCGCCGACAAATAGGACCCCGTAGCTGAAGATCCGCCATCCATTGATGCGCGGAAACTGAAATCCGGTTCGCTCGGGCGCTGCTTCAGCCATAGAACACCCGCCTACCCTGAACCCGATTGTTGATCAACGTCAGAGCCAGGATGATGCCAAACAATACAAATGCCATCGCTGAAGCGTAGCCGTAGCGAGTCTTAATAAAGAACTCCTCGAAGATCACAACACTTATGGTGCTCAGCGTGCCCACTGAGGTGCCCACCGATTCGCGAAGCAGCCAAAGCGTATTGAAGGCTTTGAACGTGCCCATCACTGCGATGAGAGATAGGAAGTAGGTTGTGGGTGACAGCAACGGAAACGTGATGTAGCGGAAGACGTCCCAACGATTCGCGCCGTCGATTTCGGCTGCTTCGGTCAATTCGGTGGGTATGTTGCCCAACCCGGCGAGGTAAATGACCACGTTGTATCCAACAAACGTCCATACCGAGAGCATGATCACAACCATTAGCGCTTGACTGGGTCCTGTCATCCAATCTGCGATGAGTGCGGATAGATCCTCGGGTAGGAAGGCAGGAAGGATGGCATCCGGATATCCCTCTATCCCAAGAGTATTGGCCAGCATGCTGAGAACGCCTTCTGATTCACGCAGCCAATCCTGAGCCTCGATTCCAAGCGCAATCAACAAGCGGTTTACCGGCGCATTGGGCCGCTCCGAGAACATCAAGCGGAAGACCGTTGCGGTTGCCAACACAGGTGTGATGTAAGGAAGGAAATAAATGATGCGAAACGTGGTCGCGCCGCGCATTTTCTGGAAGAGAATTACAGCCAGAAATATCGCGATGGTGAGCTGTACCGGTACGGTTCCGAGGGAGAAGAAGACAGTGACTTTCAGTCCATCCCAGAGGTCCTTATCGCCCGAGGCTACGATAGTCGGGATCTCTGTGATCAATAAGACTGCACCTACCATCAATACAATCGCGGCGAAAATGCGCAGGGCAAATTGAGCCTGCGAAGTTTGCTTCGCCGCGTTGCGCCAAGCCAACCATGCGATCCCCAGCAAAATTACGCCCGAACTAATCACGATTAGCTGAGGCCAGATGCCTGGATCCGTATCTGTTTCGAAAGCGAGCGCATAGACCTTCGCGACCTCGCTGTATAGGTAGTACAGCATGCCTGCACCGATGGTGAGAGCGAGCCACATGAAGGTGAAATTGGCTTGATATCGTGCGCTTTCGCGCACGCGCCATAAAATGCTAAAGGCGATGCCTACTACAAGCGCGACAAGCAGAAGCAGTA
>JABAOE010002940.1_pt2 | contig 22856 bp, 23 predicted proteins | sample 7062141 | NCBI WGS metagenome assembly JABAOE01 (sample SAMN14538627, study PRJNA623070) | marine sediment metagenome | biome: marine biome [ENVO:00000428]; feature: marine pelagic biome [ENVO:01000023]; material: deep marine sediment [ENVO:00002113] | place: India: Gulf of Khambhat ... | reverse complement strand
ATAAACTGCCACATGGCATTCAACATGAGATCCTCCCTTAATGGAAAATTATCTGCGAACCATGTGTGCAATACAGTTGCCAATGCAGGATCGCTTATAAGTTGCAGAGAATCCTGTTTATTTGGGTGAGAGAGTCTTCTCGCTGCGGTGGACTGGCCGCGGGGAATAAGGTCTATTAGCAAAACAACCGCGGTCTAGCTGCCTCATAATGAAATACATCACCACAGTTTGCTCTTAGTACGTGTAAACCCTCGTGTTCTACTAGTGTTAATATGGGACCCACTGCTCACCGGTTGGGGGTGTGTGCCGATTGGGGTGGGTAGAGGTTGCGCCTGGATTGCAGGGTTGCGGCTAGATGGTACTAATTTGACCTATCCTTGTCCTTTTGACCATCAGGATTGATGCGGCTTTCCTGTGTTCCTGCATCCCCCGGAAGTAGCTCATAACCCAAAGGTCGGAGGTTCAAATCCCCTCCCCGCAACCAACCATTTCAATGTGTTCGTTTAATCGTCTCTTTCCTTCCAGAATTTTATCTAACAATTAGCTAACAAGCTGGCACTACTTTCTCTTCACCCCTTGTGTCACTGTCGCGTCGCTCCTAGAATACACCTCCCTACGATGCTCTTAGGCCGTTCTTTCATAGCCACAGCTCTCATTAGCAATTCCCTGATTAAAAAGAGCGTTTGACTATGCAACTCGTGCACGGACTCCATTTTAGGAATCTTAGAGGAGACCTATATGGCGGCCTAGTCGCCGCCGTGGTTGCACTACCACTGGCGCTTGCTTTCGGGGTCTCGTCTGGACTCGGACCTATTGCCGGGCTATACGGCGCAATTTGTGTGGGGTTTATCGCTGCGTTGTTCGGTGGGACACCGGCTCAGGTATCTGGCCCTACAGGACCCATGACGGTTGTCATGGCTGGGATCATTCTCCAGTTTCAAGATGAACCGGCCTTAGCCTTCACGGCCGTGATCTTGGGTGGGGGGATGCAAGTCTTGCTGGGGGCCACTGGTATTGGGCGCTATATTGCCCTGGTGCCTTATCCAGTCATTTCCGGTTTCATGAGCGGTATCGGTTGCATCATCATTATTTTGCAACTTGGGCCGTTGCTCGGCCACGCAGCAAGACGGGAAGGAGTCTTGGCGACGCTGACGGCAGTTCCCGGCTTCCTTACCGATCCAGTGTACGACGCAGTCATTCTAGGCCTGCTCACCATTTGCATGGTGTATCTGACACCGGAGAGCATAGGCAGAGTGGTTCCTCCTCCACTGCTAGCCTTGCTGGTGACGACTCCTCTCGCGGCCTGGTTACTCCCAAACGCACCGGTCATTGGAATGATTCCCAAAGGGTTTCCAACTCTGACCGTACCGACCCTCCATCTTGACGCCATGACCTTGGCAATCGAGGAGGCAATGGTTCTGGCTCTGCTCGGCAGCATTGATAGTCTGTTGACCTCACTGGTCTGCGACAACATGACTCGGTCTCATCATGACTCGAATCGCGAGCTAATTGGCCAGGGACTCGGCAACATGGTCGCCGGTCTCTTCGGAGGGCTTCCGGGAGCGGGAGCCACCGTGCGATCGGTGGCCAACGTACGCACCGGTGGACGCACCCCGATTTCTGGCATGTTCCATGCGCTGGTGCTGGTTGCTATTTTAATTGCGATCGGCCCTTTGGCAGAAAAGATTCCTTTGGCTGTACTTGGAGGAATTCTCTTTAAGGTGGGCGTGGACATCATTGACTGGCGGTTTCTGAAGCATATGGTTCAAGCTCCTCGACCTGATGTGCTGATAATGGGAATCGTTCTGGTCACAACGGTACTGATCGACCTTATTGTGGCAGTCGGCTTCGGGATGGTGCTGGCAAGCTTGTTCTTCGTCAAGCGCATGGGGGATCTTGAGCTTGCCAACTTGAGGGTGATCACAGCATCGACCGAAGAGATGCCATTAAACAAAGAGGAGGCAGAAATTCTGAGCCGCAACAAGGGCCGAATCATCTTGATTCATATCGACGGCCCGATGGGATTCGGATCCGCTAAGACCATGGTGCGTCGACTAGAAGGTATCCGCCAGTTCGGAAGTTTCAAATGTGTGGTGCTCGACCTCGCGAGCGTACCAGTTATCGATGGCACGGCCGCTCTTGCAGTTGAGGACATGCTGCGCATGATCGAGGCACATGACCAGCATCTGTTCTTCGTCGGCATGCAGCCGGCTGTGACGGAGGTGCTCGAGGGGCTAGGGGTGCTCAAGTTGATAAGGCGTGGACACCACTACCCGCGGCGGCTAGAGGCATTGCGTCACGCTGCAGAGGTCAGCGACTTCACATATCCTAAAGGCGCCCAAACGGAGGCTCAAGACACTAAGTATCTATTCACTATGGAATCAAAGACCGAGAGCTACGACGTACAGGCCTTCGTCTTATGCTGCTTCGATCACCGGTTTTGGCAAACAACAAAGGAGTTTCTTAAGTTCATGGGCCTTTTCCGCGTCAATCCCATCACAGTGGCCGGAGGCGCGAAGGTGTTCGCATCACCTCACAAGGAACAGGACTTCGATTACATGATGCGGGAGCTAGAGAGGTCGATCCACCGCTATAAGACTAGCCGGTGTTTGCTCTTCACGCATCATGATTGTGGGGCATACGGTGGGTTTGGGCGATTTCAAAATGATGTCGAGGAGGAATTTACATTTCACCATAAGGAACATCACGAAATCAGACACAACATCATCGCCCGGTTCCCGAATCTCAAAATCGAAACCTTCTTCATCGACACGAACGGTGTAATTAGAACTTTGTAATATTTCGCGCAAGAGGAATCTTAATCATGAATTTGTCAATAAGGGCTCGTGTACCTGGGATCAAAAGTGGGGACCTGGGTATACCATACTTAAACTATTGATGATCCCTGACGACAGCTGGGTTTTGGGCTCTGCGATGGGCGATAGTGGTGCCCGGAAACCCGAACTCAACCACAAAAGACCCAACACCATACGGTGTTGAACACGCAGCGATCGACCCCTTTGGCATTCTCGGTGGTCCACGCAAGGGCGAGCTGTTTTTTGTCTGCTGATTTTCCCCTGCAAGATGCTTTCAACTCTCTGGTACGACCAGGTTTTTCACAGACAGCAACTTCCGACCTATAGGTGTCTCAAACGCAACACTCAACAAGTACGAATTGGCACCTGCGGGGGAACTCATGGGGACTAGTTCTGACACACGAAAGCGGAGGCGAGTTTGGAGAGCTGCTTAGACACCACAAGTGGAGGCCTTGGAGGGGTTTTAGGCTTCCCGCTCATCGCGACGGGCCTGCTCACCACCCTCGCCCTTAACCTCGCTTCCAATGAGTGTTCCTCTCACTGAACCCTCCGCTCACTTCTAAAGTAACCGTCTTTTCGGAAAGGTCAATTAAGGGTTCCGAGGTGGTCATTCGTTCTTCTCCACGGCACATTTGGTAAAATGATTGGTACACCCATCTTCCCATCTCTCCGAAAACAAGCCGGCCCGCGAGGCTATCCGGTCCGTCCAACTTTGCCCCTCTTTCGGTTTCCTAATGATAGGCTCACAGAGCAGGCGGGCTCATTCCACAGCCACATAGCACCTGTGGAACTGATCATGCTGTGCGCTCGGCTCTAGCCATTGGAGATCCTCCGTTATCGGTGGCATGTTTGCTGAACGGACACCGCGCAAGCTATTTGTTTTTGGTGGGACCTGCTCAGAAACGAGACCGATGCGCTAAGCCCCAACCCCATGGGTGGATCAGTCCTCAAATTCCACAGTTTCCTTGGCAAGTGAGATCGAGTCATACGGATGAGACCGTGGAAGTCCCTGTTGTGGAAGGCATATCCTTCTCCCCGTCGTGTGCCACTGGCAGAGGAATGACTTATGCTTCTCTGTGTGGTGGAGGAAGTCCTCTTATCCGTCACAACACGTGGTTTGGTACACATCTGACAAGGAGGTTCGCCATGGATCCGATGAAGATCGGGATCATCATCTTAATTGCAATCATAGTCGTAGTGGCAATCATGATGTCTACCTCCGGCGCTTAAGGTTAGAGCTAGCGGCATCGACTAGAGATGATGCCCCTAAAACCAAGTCAGTGTGCACAGCAACTTTCCAACGCCGTAGGGGTGAGTCACCGCAGAGGGGGGGGGCGTGCGTTTGATCTCGTGCTAACAGACAGCCACCAACCAATTACGTACGGCATCGAGTTTTGACGTGCAGCCTCACTATGAGCCTTCTCCCCACCCCTAGTCGAGGATACGCCCTCTCCAGGCCAGTTCCCGCTCTGTGCCAATTCCAGGAGCGGTTGGACGCCAAGGTGCACAACTGTTTGTCCTCCTCGGAAGTTTTCTTCGGTACGCTAGCAATATGGCTAGGTGACTGCTCCTCGGATAGCGCCTAACATGGAGAGCGTACATCGTCCGTATCAGAGGGGAGGTGTCCCATGGAGCAAGCAAGACGCATCGTTCACGACGCGGTTAAGGAGTTCGGTGGGGCCTGTCCAATGGAGATGGTCAGTGCACTCTGTCCAGAGCTGAGCGAAGTCCAGGTGGTCCTCGCCATTGATGAGATGAGCCGGTCGGGTGAGATTCGTCTGAAGCGAAATACCGAGGGGATGTATTTTGTGACAACCTGCCGTGTTGTGACACAGAATGCCGAATCGATATCCTATGTTCCCTGAGGAAAGCTCAAAGGATCTCACGCCAAGGAGGAAGCGGTCATGAAAATAAGAGTGACAAAGAAACCGCGAAGCCGAAAGGCGTCAGTCCCCCTACCGAATGGAGAATTGTCACTCTCGGCGAGAGAGCACCAGACGAGTCACGGCCAACCCGTGTCGCCTTGCGAAGATCTCCATGTCCAGATTGCCCGGCGGGCCTATGAACTGCATGCCGAGCACGGCTATCAGCACGGGTGTGCGCTCGATGACTGGCTTCAGGCTGAGCAGGAGATTCTCGGACAGCGAAAACCCGGACGCTAACAGCGAAGTTAGCAAACGATCGGAACAGCATTACCCACGCTACTCAGTCTTTGCACCTTCCTTCGTTTCCCTCCTAGGATACGCCTCCTCCTTTCCAGTAGACTTCCTATACGTAGCGACTTAGATCTGTGACTAGGCAGGCATAGCCCATGAGTGATGATTGGAACCTGGAACGTTTTCTTCAAGCACAAAAGCACGTTTATGAAACAGTTTGTGATGAACTACGAGCTGGGGCTAAATACGGACATTGGATGTGGTATATATTTCCTCAGCTCAAAGGTCTTGGGCACAGTGCAACGGCACAGAAGTTTGCCATTACCTCTCTCGAAGAGGCCACGGCCTACCTGCAACACCCTGTCTTAGGTCCAAGGCTCAGAGAATGCACCCAGCTTGTCATTAACGGGCCAAAGCACAGCACTGAACAGATTTTCGGCTATCCAGACAATCTTAAATTCCGGTCATGCATGACGTTGTTTAAGGCAGCCACCGCTGACAACAATGTCTTTACAGAAGCCCTCCACAAGTATTTTGAAGGCAAGCTTGACACCTTGACTCTTGACCTTTTGCACAAAGAATGAGGAGCCGGTCCCTCCATCCAAGATTACGCGCCAGATGGCTACCCTCTTTTCTCTCCGGGGTGCATTCCACCTATGGGATCCATAGCTCACGAGTTGAGCGTGTGTCGCGGGAGTGGCAGAAGCAGAGATAAATAGAGCGGTTTTCTCTCTTCAGCACTATGGTCACGGGAATCGAAAATGCCGCTAAAATCTCCTCCCCGAAACCAAGAAATTCTCAGGGTTAGATGGTCAAGCCTAGCCCATTTCTTTTTTCAGTGAACAGCGAGTGACCGAAAGCTCGTCCCTGTGAGCCTCCCATGCCCATCACGTTTCGCCCTTCCCGTCGCTTCCCCGTGAATTGCGCCCGACTCACTTCGCAACTAGGACAACGTGTTAAGGCAGGTCAGCTGTTGCGTCAGTAACTAGGAATTCCCCTGTTCGATCACCACGACCTTCTGATGCTTGTTGTCTGAAGAGACCGTAAATACCGGCGAAGTCGCTGTTGATCCCCACTCGGTAGGCTGATGAATTCCACACGCAACCTCTGTTGGATAATCCAGCGTACGGCGGCTACTTCGACCATTAATGGTGTGATCGGATCTTCACCATCAGGTAGATAGAGCTGTAGCGACACACGGTCCCCTTTTCCGATGTTCACCTGACTCGCAACCGTACAGCCTCCCGCTGACAGGTCATAGCCGGTGCCGTCGCCGATCTTAACTCCATCTCGTAATAACGAAATTGCAAATTGAGCTGCACCACGTGGGAACTGCCGTTGCCCGTCCCCCATCATAGTCTTTCCCACCTGTGTCACGACACGATTCTGTGTCGCTCCCGGGATAGGCAATACGACGTCTTTTTTAGTCTTCTCCCCCTGCACCTGCGTCAAGACACGATCCAGCGTTGCTCCCAGTGTGGGCAACGCCAATTCTTTTTCGAGGAATTCGGCCGCACCAAACTCACGGGCTTGTCTCTCTCTCTCCTCCGTTCCCCACCCTGTCAGCATGATGACCGGCGCCCTTGGATCGAGGGTCCGAATCTCCCTGAGAACCGCAAGCCCCCCTAAATCAGGCATCAAAAAATCCAAAATCGTCGCCTGCGGTCGCTTTTGTTGGAACAACTGGACTCCCTTTCGACCGCGTTCCGCCAAGAAGACCTCATGCCCATTGTCTCGGAGCACATTGCCGAGTAGAGACAACATGCCTTGCTCATCATCGATCACTAGAATTCTGGCCATTGGCTAGCCCTTTCTCCTGGCCTCTGTTTCCAGTCCGTTCGTCAAAACCTCGCTTAATCATCATAATGATCGCCAAATCCTGATCACCGCCACGCGATACTGACTTACCACTCTTGAGTATAGCTGCTCGCAATTAGTTAGCGACTCATTAATCGATTTCCTACAAGTGGGCATCGGCTATTAGGGCAGACAGTGAAAGGTAGGTCAAAGCTAAGGAAATTTGTTGCCCTCCGCTTCGGCCAACAAACACCCCCTTTTTGTCTCCGGGGTGCATTCCTTAAGAAAGTCCCATGCCAATTGAGGGAGGGGAAACATCCGTAACCGCTGCTACCCTGAAAGTTGCAGAATCGACTATAAATAGTAGGCTTTTCCCACTTCATGGCGATGCCTACGGCAGTCTGAACTACCGCTAAAAGCCTCTCCTAGCATTACCCCCAATTTCCTCTCATCTCGTAGAGAGCTGTTACCGACAGTAGAAATACCTGGACAAGCTCGACATTTGTCTCTAGCTTGGGATCACCAAGCAACCGTATTACCTCATTATGCAGAGTTATTCTGGTAAGACCTCCACTGCCCGGTCTGCTTCCCTCTTGCAGCTTCACCTTCACCTGGTTAAAATAGGTCTTTTAACGGGATGATAGAGGATGCTCTAGGAGAGCTGTACGCGCTCCAATGCTAAAGTCACTTTAAGTCCACAGAATAACCCTGAATATACCCCTACTCGTGGTACAAAGAGGAGGCAAGTTATGTCATTGCTGATTACCGAGGAATGTATAAACTGTGGCGCATGTCTACCAGAATGTCCGAATGAAGCAATATTCGAAAAACGTAGTGACGCAGAGGCGAAGGGTAATCATGTAGGTGACGGCCAAGGCGTTGAAGATAATATTTACGTGATCACCCACGATCGCTGCACCGAGTGCGTCGGGCATTTTGACGAACCTCAATGCGCAGCGGTCTGTCCTGTCGATAATTGTTGCATCTCTGATCCGGCTTATCCGGAGACGACTGATGTACTGTTGGAAAAGGCTAACAAACTCAATCCTGACAAGGCCATCGATCCAGCAAAAGTTTGGAGTGGTGTCCGGAACTAACCTTTTCCTTTCGAAGAACGGTACCTCACTCTAGGCGGATTGTGCTCATTTTGTGCGCAACTCCACCTCACTCAGACTCAGGGCGGCCTACTCCAGACAAATTTCTGGTGCATCCGGCGTCTGCCTTTAGCGGATCCTCCATCGTTTTATTAAGGCCTTTGAAATCAAAGAGGCGGTGGTCCATTAATAGNNAACATCTCGGCGACTCCTGATCCCATTCACGAATAAACGCCTTGACTTTTCTCCGTTTCAGATCGTCCTGGGACCCGCAGAGATCGCAGGGAATAATTGGGAATCCCCGCAATTCTGCATACCGCGCTAGATCCGCCTCTTTCACAAATGCTAGCGGCCTGATAATAAGATGCCGTCCGTCCTTGGAACGAAGTTTCGGCGGCATCGCCTTCAATTTTCCAGCATAGAATAGATTTAAAAACAAAGTCTCAATGATATCGTCACGGTGATGGCCTAACGCAATCTTCGTGGCGCCAAGTTCTGTTGCAACTCGATAAAGATGGCCCCGACGCAAGCGTGAGCATAGAGCGCAGGTCGTTTGCCCTTCCGGAACAATTCGCTTTACAATCGCGTAGGTGTTACGTGATTCAATATGAAAGGGAATGCCCCGGCTGGTCAAATATCCAGGCAGAACATGCGCAGGAAAACCAGGCTGTTTTTGGTCAAGGTTGACGGCAATGACATTGAAGCTAATAGGAGCGCGACGTTGGAGGACGAGCAGAATATCGAGCAAGCCGTAACTGTCCTTACCCCCAGAGAGACAGACCATGACTTTGTCACCATCCTCGATGAGACGATAGTCGGCAATGGCTTGCCCAACTAGCCGACACAGGCACGTCTGGAGTTTCTCGGTTTCCTGGTCGAGTTTGTGTCGACGATCCATCTGGGCCATCGAATCGTACATGGCCAAGATTCTAGACGCTCTGACACACGCCTGTCGACAGTTAGCCTCATAGGAAGTTCACGAATGCGAACATGGCTCGCTTGATTCTTTTTGTCTGCACCGGAAACATTTTTCGAAGCATGGTGGCCGAGTATGCCTTTCGAGCACAGATCGGTCCACAGCCTCGCTACTTAGTTGAATCAGCCGGCATTGAGGCAACACCCCAATCAATCCATCCCGTGATTCGTGCCAGACTTCTACAGAAAGGTGCCGACCCCTCAGCGCACGTCCAACGGGTGTTGACAGAGGAACTAATCGAGCGGATCGATCTCATCATCGCTATGGGCCAAGACCATCGTGAATTCATCCAACGACGATTCGGCCGTACAGTCCCACTTTTTAATGAGGTGTCATTCGGCGAAAACATTCCGATTCAGGATCTTCGTGAGGTTCTCCCCGATTGGAAACAAGATCTGAAACAGGCCCGCGACTATGTCGAGTCGGTCGTGGACCACATTTGGGGTGCAACACCAGCTCTAATGGAGCGGTTGCCGCATTTTCTGTGAGCCAATGCCCTCTGGCTTATCAAAGCGTCTAAGGTTTCGCATAACACTTTCTCAATCCAACATGAGCAGGCTCCAGCAGACCATCTACGGACGAACAATCAACTTGAGCATCGGACAAGAGGTTCAGTTTTCTGCGCCTATAGAATCTATGCGAAGGGATGCCATCACATGACACCCGCACAGGCTGCAACTGAGTTGCTGCGCAAGATGCCCCTACCGGTATCCATCGCGCAGCTTAAAGAGTACGGCATCGACGTATCCGAATCCGGGGCCCAAGTCGTTTCTCGCGAGATCTTGTCATTAAACCTCTATTGGATCCTCGCTGCCATCGATTCGCACATTCCTTCAAAATATCAGACTGCGATCAGTGACCTCCTGTTGAGGTCGATCAAAACGGGCTGGTGGGAATCAGGACAACTCGGCGGCGGCACGTGGGAAGACTACCTGAGCGAATTTAGCGAGCGACGCGCCTTGTACGGACGGCTGGTCGATTGGGAGGGGAAGAGCCACATGGCGGTCAGCGCCGAGGCAGCTACACTGATCGAGGATCAGAACATCGTGTCATCCGAGGATCGCACAAAGCTACTGGTGCTATTGATCGACTACGCTCCGGCAGAGGAATACGGCAGCTTGCTTGACGAGGTGGGGTAACGAGGCGAGCGTTCACAAAAAGTAAGCCAGCGGCGCATGAAGTGCGGGAGAGGCGCACCTCGAGAAGACGAACTTGCACCCCATCTAACTTCTTTCGCACGGCTCGCGTGGAGAAGGGGATTCATTTCGCACATTGCACTAGAGATACTGGTGAGAGAGCACCTTGCCGCTTTTGTCAAGTTCGTAGAGCAGCGGCACACCGGTCGGGATGTTCAGCTCTAGCACCTGTTCTTTCGACAGTTGATCCAGCTGCATCACCAGCGCACGGAGACTATTCCCATGCGCCGCAATCAGGATCGTCTCGTCCTTGAATACGTGGGGTTTGATCTTAGATTCGTAATAGGGCAACACCCGCTCAGCTGTGTCCTTGAGGCTTTCCCCGCCCGGTGGTTTCACATCATAGCTTCGCCGCCAAATCTTCACCTGGGCGTCTCCATACTTTTTCGCCGTCTCTGCCTTGTTCAACCCCTGTAACTCTCCATACATCCGTTCGTTGAGGGCCTTATCCTTTTCGATGGGGATTGTCGTTTGTCCGATCACCTCAAGCACCAGCCGTAGGGTCTCGTTCGCGCGAATGAGCACGGACGTGAACGCCCGATTAAAAGTGTAGCTTCGGAGTTTATCGCCGGCATTCTTGGCCTCCTGAACGCCACGAGGAGAAAGCGGAATATCTACCCAACCTGTAAAGCGGTTTTCCAGATTCCACTGCGATTCTCCATGACGAAGGAGGACCAACCGACCCATCGTGCATTCTCCTAGATCAGATGATAAACCGCTCTAGTCTCGGCTGACCTATACCGGGTTGCTGCTTCAAGTCACGCCTCAGCTTTCATCCTGAGTGTCTGGCATGAGCCTCAATCCCCTAGGATGAGGAGCTGTGACCTGCACGATGCAGTCGCGCTACACGGTTCGCGCCACTGCTTGCTTGGCTGGCCGGCTCGGCCGCTGGTCAAAATCCTGTGGGCCTTCCTGGACCATTTTCATGAGTGTTGCTAGAAAGATGACGTAAAAAGCGACGCCGACCCAGACCACATACGATTGGACGCCGCCGGCCTCTTTGAGGGCCTCGTCTTGTGCCTGTTGGTTCACCCAGTCTGCTTTCTTGATCGCGGCAATCTGTTCTCTGCAATACCAATAGTACAAATAGTTTGCGGTGGCCCCCGCCATGATGCTCCATATCATGCCGGAACTGAAATCTCCCGTAAGATAGGTCGAAATCATGGGCCCCACGGCATACACGAAGGCATGGAGGTACATCTTCCGGTAAAGAAACCAGAGAAACGAAACGAACAAAAAAGCGGGCCAGTTCCAGGATAGAGCGAACCTTGGTCGGCCGTCAGAGGAAAACTTCTTGAACTTCATCAGAAATTGATCGGCGTTGGGACCGATGAATTGTCGCCACAGAGCCTCTTCACTCTGTGGCGTGGAGGGAGGGGAAATATCAGCGGCGGTTTCCGCTACGACCGTGGCTGAACTGAATTCAACGCCGCATTGATGACAAAAATTGGCGTCGTCAGGATTCTGTTGATTACACCGGCTACAATACTTCACTGTCCAGTAGCTTATCACACTCAGAATCAATGCAAACGCCTAATCTTGTCCATTCGTTTGTCAGGCGCGTGCGCGGTGATGCTTGACCTTTTCCTTGGCTATGGCCCTTATTGCTTTCACCCTAACCCTGTGCTAACTTCCCTTACTTTCTAAGGAGATACGTTGTCGTGCCTACCGAAGAAGTGAAAGATGGCGCAGCCAAGTACTTAATGCAGACCTACGCTCGTCAGCCGATCTCGATCGTCCGGGGTCGAGGCTCGAAGGTCTATGATATGGAAGGGCGGGAGTACATCGATTTCGTTGGGGGGATAGCGGTCAACGTTCTCGGTCACGGCCACCCGGACCTCGTCCAGGCGATTCAGCGCCAAGCCGCCCAGCTAATCCACACTTCTAATCTCTACTACACGGAACCGCAAGTAAAGTTGGCGCAAATGCTTGTTGACCATTCTTTTGCCGACCGCGTGTTCTTTTGCAATAGCGGCGCAGAGGCCAATGAAGCGGCAATCAAACTAGCAAGGCGCTATGGCCACAAGAAGAACGGAGCAGGCCGATACGAAATCATAACGATGAAAAATTCCTTCCACGGACGGACATTGGCGACGATTACGGCCACAGGACAGGAAAAGGTTCAGAAGGGTTTTGAGCCGTTGGTACCAGGATTCACCTACGCCCCATTCAACGATCTCGAAGCCATCATGGCTCTGATGAGCGAAAAGACCGCCGGGATCATACTCGAACCAATTCAAGGTGAAGGCGGCGTCAACATTGTGGATCGGGAATATCTCAAGCGCCTACGAGAATTATGTACCCTCCACGATATCCTTCTCATTTTCGACGAAGTACAGACGGGCATGGGAAGAACCGGAACGTTGTTCGCCTATGAACAATTTGGGGTTGAACCCGATATCATGACCTTGGCCAAGGGCCTTGGGGGAGGTGTGCCAATCGGGGCTTGTCTGGCACGAGATTCAGTCGCATCGGTTTTTACGCCGGGGAGTCATGCCTCCACCTTTGGAGGCAATCCGCTGGCCTGTGCCGCGGCCTTGGCGGTTTGCCGAATCCTCGTTGAAGGTCGTGTCTTGGAACGAGCTAATAGGATGGGAGAATACCTGGCGAAGGGATTGGAGGAGTGCAAAGATCGCCACCGAATCGTTAGGAGTGTTCGGGGTCTTGGTCTCTTGCAGGGCATGGAGCTGCAAATTGACGCGAAGACGGTGGTGGGCAACGCTCTCACCCGTGGTTTCCTCATCAACGCTGCAAACGAGCGCGTGCTGCGCTTTGCCCCGCCGCTCGTTATCACCCAAGGCGAAATCGATAGGCTAACAGAGACCCTTGACTCGATTTTCAGTCAGCGGGTCGTAACGGAGAAAGACACTCATCACTGATGCCGGTAAAGGCACGTCGCATGAATCGCGCACTCCGATATGCCAAAGACCTTTTGGACGTGGCTGCGCTGCCTCGGAAACAGATTGATGAATTGCTGCGTCTGGCGGTATCCCTAAAGGCAAAACAGCGGCAAGGAACTCCGCATTGGCTACTACCCGGGAAAACGCTCGGGCTGCTCTTCCAAAAACCTTCGACTCGTACCCGCGTGTCGTTCGAAGCTGGCATGAATCAGCTCGGCGGCCATGCGTTGGTGCTTCCCATGGGAGACATTCAGCTTTCGCGCGGAGAGACTGTATCGGACACGGCGCGTGTGTTGTCTCGTTACCTAGACGGCATTGTGATCCGAACGTACGACCACACTGTTGTCGAGGAATGGTCAGCTGAAGCCGGTATGCCAGTCATAAATGGGCTGACAGACCACAGTCATCCATGCCAAGCGCTTTCCGATCTCCTGACGATCCAAGAGATCAAAGGGAAGCTAAAAGGTCTCAGCCTCGCATTTGTCGGAGACGGGAACAACGTCGCCAACTCCCTCATCGAGGCGGGATCCAAGATGGGGATGCGGGTAATGGTGGGATGTCCCGCCGGTTATCAACCAGACCAGCACGTGGTCGATCGAGCGCGTATGGAAGCAGAATCCACCGGTGCCGTGATCGAGGTACTGGAAAATCCCCAAATCGCAGTGAAGGAGGCAGATATAGTCTACACTGACGTATGGATCAGTATGGGGCGTGAACGGGAACAGGGACGGCGGATAAAGGCACTGTCCTCTTATCAACTCAATACGCGTTTGCTTCAACGGGCGAAGCCGGACGCCATCGTAATGCATTGCCTGCCGGCCCATCGTGGAGAAGAGATTACGGCAGACGTTCTCGACGGACCCCATTCGGTCGTGATCGATCAAGCGGAGAACCGGCTGCATATGCAGAAGGCGATATTGGTGCAATTGCTCAGCCGAAAAACTAGTGTTCGGTAGAAAAATGACCGCGAAACACAAACCGATCAAAAAGATTGTGCTGGCCTACTCAGGAGGGCTTGATACCTCCGTTATCTTGAAGTGGCTCCAGGAAACCTATCAGGCTGAGATCATCGTTTTCTGCGCCGATCTTGGGCAAGGCGAAGATCTCACGACCATCAACGCAAAGGCGCAAGCCTTCGGGGTGAAGAAAGTCTATGTCGAAGACCTGCGAGAAATCTTCGTCAAAGACTACGTCTTTCCAATGCTTCGCGGCAATGCCATATATGAAGGCTGTTACTTGCTGGGCACCTCGATCGCGCGCCCACTCATCGCCCGCCGCCAGATTGAGATTGCGATAAAGGAAGGGGCTGACGCGGTGTCGCATGGCGCGACGGGGAAGGGAAATGATCAAATGCGGTTCGAGCTGACTTATATGGCACTCGCCCCAGATCTTAAAATCATTGCCCCCTGGCGTGAATGGACGATGCGGTCCCGGCGTGAATTGATTGAGTATGCCGATCACCATGGGATTCCTATCTCAGCGACGAAGGCCAAGCCCTACAGCATGGACTTGAATCTCTTCCACATCAGCTACGAAGGAGGTACCCTTGAAGACCCCTGGGAATCGCCACCGGATGAAATCTACCAGATGACCGTTTCTCCCGAGAAGGCACCGGACAAACCGCTGGTAGTCGAAATCGACTACGAGGCAGGCAATCCTGTGGCTGTCAATGGCAAGCAAATGAGCCCGGGGACTCTGCTGGCGCATCTCAATAGAATAGGCGGCGCGCATGGGATCGGCCGCATCGACCTGGTTGAAAACCGCTACGTCGGCATGAAATCTCGTGGAGTCTACGAAACGCCAGGTGGGACCATCCTCCACATCGCACACCGAGGGCTTGAGTCCTTGACGATGGATCGCGAAGCACTCCACTTCCGGGATAGTTTAATCCCCCGATTTGCCGACCTGATCTACAACGGTTATTGGTTCAGTCCAGAGCGTGAGATGGTACAGGCGGCGATAGATGAGGCGCAGAAAGATGTAAGTGGCACGGCACGTGTGAAGCTCTATAAAGGAAATTGCACGTTGGTAGGACGAAAATCAAAGAACTCGCTCTATCGCTTGGACGTCGCCACGTTTGAAGAAGATGAGGTGTACAACCAGAAAGACGCCGAGGGCTTCATCCGCTTGAACGGATTGCGATTGAAGATTAGGGCACAGCGGCGGAAGGCATCGTCCTGATGGGTATGGACAAACGGAGGCCTCGAACCGAGGCAGCCATTGGCAAAGCCTGGGGAGGAAGGTTTGGGAAGAGCACAAACCGACTCGTCGAAGCTTTCACCGTTTCGGTGGAAGTGGATCAACGGCTTTATGAGCACGACATTCGAGGTAGCATCGCCCATTGCAAAACGTTGGGGAAGGCGCATGTTTTGTCCACCAGTGAGGTGAGAACCATTGTGCAAGGGCTTGAAGCGGTCAGGACCGAATTCAATCGAGGGCAATTTCGATTTCAGTCCCATGACGAAGATATTCATATGGCTATTGAAAGAAGACTGACCGAACTGATCGGACCTTTGGGCGGCAAGTTGCACACGGGGCGCAGCAGAAACGACCAGGTCGCGTTGGACATCCGGCTCTATCTCCGAGATGAGCTACCCCAGCTAATCGAGCAATTAACGGAGTTCCAGCGCGTCCTCGTTGCAAAGGCCAAAGCCAACCGTGCGGTTATCATGCCGGGCTACACGCACTTACAGCGGGCCCAACCCATTCTGTTTGCGCATCACTTGCTGGCATACGTAGAAATGGCCGAACGGGACAAAGGGCGCCTCCGCAACGCTGCAACCCGCCTCAATGTCATGCCGTTAGGGTCCGGAGCCTTAGCCGGCACAAACTATTCGGTAGATCGCCGGTACACGGCTCGGATCTTAGGCTTCTTGTCGGTTACAGCCAACAGCATGGACGCGGTGTCAGATCGCGACTTCATAATCGAAACGGTATCGGCTCTCTCGATGATCATGATGCATTTGTCTCGTCTCAGTGAAGAATTGATCCTGTGGGCAACCGAGGAATTCCAGTTTGTAGAACTTCCGGAAGGGTTCTGTACGGGCAGCAGCATGATGCCGCAGAAGAAGAACCCCGATGTACCTGAATTGATACGCGGGAAAACTGGGCGTGTTTATGGTCACTTGGTACACCTACTGACAATGCTGAAGGCCCTCCCCTTGAGTTATAATCGTGACTTACAAGAGGACAAACCCGCATTGTTTGATGCGCTCGATACGACTGTCTCTTCCCTTCGAGTTATAACGGAATTGATGCGCCGTCTCAAAGTGAACCGCGAAGTCCTCAAATGTGCATTACAAGGAGGCAGTCTGCTCGCGACCGAATTGGCCGATTACCTGGTAACAAGAGGAGTGCCCTTTCGAGACGCCCACGGCATTACCGGGCGCATCGTACGCGCAGCGCTGGATCAGGGACGTGACCTGACAAGTTTTTCACTTGATGAATTCCAAAGCTTCTCTGAGCGGTTTGAGAAAGGAGTCTTTGCACAATTGACAGTTCCCGCTGCAATCGATCGCAAGAGACAAATAGGAGGAACCGCCTCCGAGGAGGTTGCGCAACAGATTAAGGGCTTCGAGCGCTTGTTGTCATGAGAAATGTGGTGCTTCTGTATGCAGTAGGGCTGCTGACTTCATGCGGCGTCGTGGGAGCTCCAGTTCCTCCTGAAACCATAGGAGTCGCCCCCACGATTGAGCGACAGGACAAACAGCGGGAGGCTACCGAGGCTGAGCAGCGAGAGGAAACTGTGGCACCAGATCCGGCGCTACAGGGGGAAGATGAAATTCTACCTCCCTTGCAACCGGTGGGAACGAGATGACCCTGACTATTCGTCACGGCAATGCCCATGCTGCAGGAAGAGAAGAACTCATGCAACCGATTCAATTCACACAGCGGTCGCTCGAGATCCGGACAAGACGCTGCTATCGTCAGTGGAATGCCCTCCACGGTGAGGATTTGTACGATGCATGATTTCGAATATCGCCATGGCGAATTGTATTGCGAGCAAGTCCCAGTCAGCCGAATTGCAAAGGAACTCGGTACCCCGTGTTATGTCTATAGTCACGCGACACTCGTTCGCCACTTCCGGGCTTATGACAGCGCCTTTGAGAACATCCCTCACCTGATCGCTTTTGCAATGAAAGCAAACTCCAGCCTTGCCATCCTACGCTTGATGGCAAAGGAAGGCAGCGGGGTGGATATTGTTTCTGGCGGCGAACTCTTCTGCGCTTTGAAGGCTGGGGTCCCGGCGTCTAAGATCGTGTTCGCCGGGGTAGGTAAATCGTCCGAAGAAATCCGTGATGCCCTGAAGGCCAACATTCTGATGTTCAATGTGGAGTCGCCAGCTGAGCTACATGCGATCAACGAGGTCGCGGCTTCGGTCGGACGAAAGGCCCGCGTCGCGCTCCGCATTAATCCCGACATTGATCCCAAGACACACCCCTACATTTCTACAGGCCTGAAGAAGAGCAAGTTCGGCATCGCGGCCGATCGTGCGATAGATGAGTTCGCGTCAGCATCCACGCTGAAGCACATCGATGTTGTGGGAGTGCATACGCATATCGGATCTCAGCTGACTGAGATCGCGCCGTTCATTGAGGCTTTGAAAAGAGTCGTACGACTAATTGAGGCATTGAAAGGGCGTGACATCCACATCCGCTATCTGAACATTGGGGGTGGGCTCGGCATTACATATTCGGACGAGAAGCCGCCACTTCCAGAGGACCTTTCGAAAGGCATCCTGCCGCTTGTACAAGATTTGGAGCTCACACTTGTGATGGAACCAGGTCGTGTGATCGTGGGCAATGCAGGGATTCTCGTGACAAAGGCGCTCTACCTGAAAGAAGGAGAAGCCAAGAGTTTTGTTATTGTCGATGCCGCCATGAATGATTTGATTCGTCCGAGTCTGTACGGGGCCTATCACGAAATACGTCCGATCGACGAAGAAGCTCTTCTTCGGACCAAGCATCAGGTTGACGTTGTCGGGCCGGTCTGCGAGTCAGGAGACTTCTTGGCGAAAGATCGAATGCTGGCAAGTATAGAGCCGGGGGAACTGATGGCAGTGATGAGTGCAGGGGCCTACGGATTCGTGATGGCGTCAAATTACAACTCACGCCCCCGAGTAGCCGAAGCCCTTATCAAGGACCGCGAGATCCATGTCATTCGAACTCGTGAAACGTACGATGATCTGATAAGTCGTGAGACAATTCCAGACTTCTTGAACTAAGAGAGGCGGGTATGTTTACTGGTTCATTGGTCGCCATCGTTACTCCTTTTCGTAAGGGAAAGATCGACGAGCGGGCTCTGGCGGACCTGATCGAGTGGCAAATCGCTAAGGGTACCAACGGCATTATCCCTTGCGGCACCACAGGCGAATCGGCCACGCTTTCGCACGATGAACATAACCGGATCATTGAGTTGGCAGTGCAGGTGGTGAACAGGCGTGTGCCCGTGATCGCCGGCACTGGATCGAACAGCACCGACGAAGCCATCGGGCTCACGAAACACGCGAAGCAGGCAGGCGCCGACGGAGCATTGCTCATCACACCTTACTACAACAAACCCACGCAAGAGGGGCTGTTTCGTCACTACAAAGCGGTGGCTGATGCAGTTGAACTGCCGTTGGTCTTGTACAATATTCCCGGACGTACGGGGGTCAACATGCTCCCCTCAACCATCGGCCGGCTTTCCGCAATCAAAACGATCGTCGGAGTCAAAGAAGGCAGCGGGTCGGTCCAGCAGGCTTCGGATGTCGTGCAGATGTGTGACAACCGCTTGACAGTTTTGGCTGGTGACGATTCCTTAACTCTGCCGATGATGGCGGTGGGAGCAAAGGGTGTTATTACCGTGACAGCCAATGTCATGCCTTCAGAAATGGCGGAGCTTGTAAAGATCTTCTTCGAAGGGAAAGTCGATGATGCCCGACGGCTACATTTCAAGCTCTCGCCCCTGTTTGCGGCGCTGTTCTATGAAACCAACCCCATCCCGGTCAAAGAAGCGCTAGGGATGATGCGTAAGATTGATCCTGAGTTGCGCTTGCCGCTTTGTCCAATGGGGCAAGAAACGCGCGAGAAACTGTCTCGGGTGATGAAGGATATAGGGCTAATTTAGCTTTGGGCACTGTTGGTGAAATAGACAGCAGTGAAGATTCCATAGTATCAATTTATCTGCCAAAGGGTAGGATGATGCCCTCACGCCGCACCCTTCACTGAGTATCTCGGGTATCTTATGATTAAGGTAATTGTTACAGGAGCTGCCGGACGCATGGGTTGTCGTTTGGTCGCTCTGATCAAGGAGACAACGGCCTTGACCCTTGTGGGTGCCTTGGAGGGAAAGGGACACCACGCTTTGGGTGAAGACGCAGGAGAAACCGCCCGATCGGAGCACGCGGGTGTACTCATCACAGACGATTTGCCCACGTTAATAGAACGAGGCGATGTCATCGTAGATTTTTCCTCTCCCGAGGCAACGCTGGAACATTTGCGCTTGGCGGTGCACCATCGGCGTGCGATGGTTATCGGAACCACAGGACTTTCCATTTCCCAGCTTGACGAGCTCAAGTCTCTTGCACGACAGATCCCCTGTGTGTTCTCTCCAAACATGAGCGTCGGAGTCAATCTGATTTACAAAATTATCGGTGAAATGGCAAAAACCCTGAGCGACGACTATGACATCGAAGTAATCGAGGCCCATCACCGGCTCAAGAAAGATGCGCCTAGCGGAACCGCTCTAAAAATGGCCGAGGTTCTCGCTCGCGCAATGAACCGTGACTTGAATCACGTCGGAGTCTACGCGCGCAAAGGCATGATCGGCGAGCGAAGCAAGGGTGAGATTGGGATTCAAACCATCCGCGCCGGAGATATAGTGGGAGATCACACAATTCTGTTTTGCGGCATGGGGGAGCGTCTCGAGATTACGCACCGCGCCAGCAGCCGCGACACCTTTGCCCGCGGGGCCCTGCGTGCTACACGGTGGGTCGTGCGTCAAAACCCAGGCCTGTACGATATGACAGATGTTCTAGGTCTTCGTTGACGATCAACTCTCCCTCGGCCCTCTGTTACCTGAAAAGCCGCCAGTTCCCATGCTCTCCCACCGAACGGACTTATCCCTTACCGAAAAGCTGCGACCCGTGCATCATTCAGTGAAAACCTGACCAATGTCAATGCTTAGTTTATCGAGTAATTGGGCCGGTCAGGCCCAGAGAGACCAAATTGAAGGGTCGTGGTCAGAAAGATTCAGTAGTAGGACCTACCAGATCACCACGGTGCAGTCTTACGATTCGGCCGTCGGACACTCGACGTACGACTTTGTGCAGGGTTCATCTCGAGCCTTCGAGCCTCCAGCCCGCGTATCTAAATTGCGGGAACAACATTGCTCTGGAGCTGTCATGCCGGCTCATTCACGTTGGGGTAAGCCCCGGACTCGTGAAAAGGCTGATTCAGCAACCTTTCCCGTGTCGTGGTGAGTGATATTACGCTGCTATCAGATGCGGTTAATGTCGAGCCGTGATTGGCCGAGGTTCCTGGTCCACTGCTTTTCGCCGTCCACAATTCAAACAGGCAAATACAGTAATCGCAAGGCCTGCGTCGAGGTCCACCGCCCTCTCAGGCAACATCGTGCCGCGGCATTTATCGCATATCTTCATGGCCGGACTCTACCATCAATCAACTCTTGATCATATCCTCCGGAAGTACTGGCTAGGAAGGAACAATATCCCTATAACTTACTGATCGCAATGCCCTATTTGAGCACATCTGTTTTGAATTTGGTCGCACGAGGAAGCTGGCGGTTCCCTTGACAGGCCCTGCCCCCTCCCATAGGATTGTGGCCAGGTAGGTGGGGGGGCACTATGTATAGGCTTTTCCTTATCCTCGCGCTGCTTATCGTTCTCTATTTTCTGCTGAGACAGGTATTTCGGGGATTCAAGGCTAGGATGTTGGAGACTGACGGAATGCCAGCAGACCAGGATCAAATGATTGAAGACCCCATCTGCCATACGTTCGTGCCAAGACGGATAGCCGTGGAGGAGAAGATCGGCGGGGAGATCTACTGTTTTTGCAGCAAGGAATGTGCGAGCACGTTCCAACAACGGCAACCTGGTCAGCAGCCCGAATAACTGTAATCAGAAAGTTTCTCTTCCTTATCAAACTTGAGTGTGATCTGGCATTGATTCGGAGAGAAGTTGAAGAGGGGGGGACCTGATTTGCCCCCGGCAATACGATAGTACGTCCAGGTTTCACCGCCGAAGAAACGAGAGGCTTTGCCGTCCGGAACGCCCCAATGCTCCTCAAACCACATCTTATCCTTCCCCTGGAGTTCCGCTGGTTTGAGTGAGGCTTCAAGGTAAGGGTTCCCCCCTCCGCAGGCCGGAAGGCCAAGAATGAAGAGTAGGAGCCAAGCAGAACGTCGCATAATGAAATCTCCTGTTCAAATGCTGTCGGCAACGCCCTTTGTTGCAATCCATATACGACAAGATTCTAGCCCCCCCTCAGGGGACTGTCAAACCGATCGCCAGATTTATTGCAACAAGATTGTGTTCTTCATAAAACGACCGATATAATGGGAACGTTGATGATGACCGTCGTCACAGATGAAAGGAGCAGGCCATGAAGTTTTTTCTCGATACGGCCAACGTAAAGGAGATTTACGAAGCGAACAATCTCGGTATGCTGGACGGCGTCACGACCAATCCCTCACTCGTCGTTAAGGAAGGCCGAAGTTTCAAGGAAATGTTGCAAGAGATTTGCAAGATCGTGGATGGCCCAATCAGTGCTGAGGTTGTCAGCGTCGAAGCGGAAACGATGGTCAAGGAAGGCAAGGAGCTGGCCAAGATCCACAAGAACATCGTGGTCAAGTGCCCGCTGATTCCTGAAGGGATCAAGGCCACGAAAAAACTTTCGTCGGAAGGCATCCGCGTAAATGTCACTCTTTGTTTTTCGCCGACACAAGCGATGCTGGCTGCGAAAGCCGGTGCCTGGTGCGTGTCGCCATTCATCGGTCGCCTGGATGATGTCAGCTCAGACGGAATGGCGCTGATTCGCCAGATCGTCTCGATCTACAAGAACTATGACTACAAAACCCTAGTGCTGGTCGCCAGTGTGCGACATCCCCAGCACGTAGTGGAAGCCGCCCTGGCCGGTGGCCATATCTGTACGATGCCCTATGGCGTGTTTCAGTCTCTCTTCAAACACCCGCTGACTGACGTCGGCTTGAAGAAGTTCCTGGACGACTGGAAAGCAAAAGGTCAACAGTAGTGGAAGGGGTCGGTCTGAAATTGGCCACTTGAAGCGGCAGGCATCCTCTTTGTCGGCACGATGCGCCGGATCAGTCTCCTCTTTGGTTTGACAGAACGGTGAAAGACAATCCCCCGCCTACCTTACAAAACAAAGTACCTCTGCTATGCCAATCCCTCGGTGTGCATCCTTCCAGTCGGTTTCGAGGGGCATGAAAGTCAAGCGCGTTCGATGATTTCTCGCGCTTTCCTGAATACCGCGTGGAACATGGGGCGAGTCAATTTGCCAGTGAAAGTATTCTGCTGGCTCGGATGGTAAGAGCCAATCAAGGTCAGGCCCCCCGGTAGGTAATAGGTCGCTCCGTGCCCGAACTTGGGGACCGGAGAAGGACTTGCCCGCCCTTCAATCCGACAGGTTTTCAGGTAGTGGTCGAAAGCGATCTTCCCCAGCGCGACCACTAAGCGAATGTTCGCGAGGAGACGTAGCTCCTGAGACAAGAACCATCGGCACTGTTCGAACTCATCGGGCAACGGCTTGTTCTTAGGCGGTGCGCACCGCACGGTGGCCCCAATGTAGCAATCCGTGAGCTCCAATCCATCCCCTTGGCATGTCGAAGAGGCCTGGTTGGCGAATCCGTACCGATACAAGGCCTCGTACAGCCAATCTCCGCTACGATCGCCCGTAAAGACTC
>JABAOE010003505.1_pt9 | contig 22959 bp, 24 predicted proteins | sample 7062141 | NCBI WGS metagenome assembly JABAOE01 (sample SAMN14538627, study PRJNA623070) | marine sediment metagenome | biome: marine biome [ENVO:00000428]; feature: marine pelagic biome [ENVO:01000023]; material: deep marine sediment [ENVO:00002113] | place: India: Gulf of Khambhat ... | reverse complement strand
TTGGTCAGAGTAGCGCCACGGCCGACGGGGGTAGCAGTCCTTTGGTGGCCTGAGGCTCCTACTGCCTCGACTCTACGCAGACTCTGCATAAGAGTCAATCCACTTTACACTTAAAAAAGGTACTAGTTGGGAGCATTTTCACTTACGGGGGAGCAAGTTGCCGGTGTTCGGGGCCAATCGGCTATAATCGCTTGCGTCATCCCCGCTTCGTACAAACAGGGATTATTTTCAGAATGGACCGCCGGGTAAAGCTGATCTTTAACCAACACGCCGACAATGGGCAGGGTTGGCGCCTGGCTTCATCGCTTCAGGCCACGATAGAAAAGATGGGTGGCGCGGAGTGGACGGGAACCGATTACCCCACGCACGCCACGGAGTTGGCACAGGAAGCTTCGGAACAGGGATTCGACGTCGTTGCCGCCATTGGCGGCGACGGCACCGTTCACGAAGTCGTCAATGGGCTGATGCAGGTCGACGCCAGCAAGCGACCGATGCTAGCTGCGGTTCCCATCGGCAACGGCAACGACTTTTGCGCCAACGCCGGGGTTGAACCCGATCCAAACCTGGCCATCCAGCGTGCGTTTTCCGGAGAGCCGCGCAGCGTGGATATCGGAGTGGTTCAGGACGGGTCCGGTCGGGTCGAGTATTGGAACAACGTGCTCGGCATCGGATTCGATGCAGCCGCCACGATCAATTCGTATGAGATCACCAGGCTCAAGGGCCACGCGATGTATTTTCTTGCGGCTGTGAAGACGATCCTGCGCGATCACAATGCCCCACACTTCAAGATTCGCACCGACGAGGAAGAGATCGACGACGATTTCTTACTGGTTGCGCTGTGCAACGGGAGGCGTGAAGGCGGAGGCTTCATCATCGCGCCCGAGGCGATACCCGATGACGGTGTACTTGACTATGTGACTGTCAGGTCGTTGTCGCGCGCCAAGATGTTTCGATTGATCCCCGAGTTCCTGCGCGGGACGCACCCGCGCTTCAAAGAAGTTAATCTGGGCAGTTTTCGGGAGCTTGAGCTTGAGGCAGATGCCCCGCTGTTGATCCACACGGATGGCGAGATTTTCGCCAACGCCACCAGTGACGTTCGCAAGTTAAGCGTGAAAGTACTCCCCGAAGCCATCCGCCTCGTTAGCTAGGCGGTCCCCGGTGCAGACGCTCGCACAATCGCTACAAGACCACGATCGTGGTCACCTCAAGATAATCGCCTACCTCTGGGGTTTTGAACTCCCAAACCAAGCCCACCCCCAGGTCGTCGAAGAGCTTGCGCGTGCCATGCTGGAGGGGACTCCGCTGATCCTTGACTCCCTGCCTGGCGAAGCTCACAAGGCACTTGAGCATCTGCTGGAGAACGGCGGCAAGGCTCCATTGGAAACGCTCGTGCGCCAGTACGGTCCGATCCGGGATATGGGACCGGGGAAACGGGATCGACTGATGCCCTGGAAAGAGCCTGAGTCGCCGTTGGAGATGTTGTGGTATCGCGGGATATTGGCAAAGGCCTTCACCGACGCAGACAGCGGACCCCAGGAGTATGGGTTTGTTCCAGACGACCTGTTGGCCAGGATGCCTGAAACCGTCAAGCCTGACCGGAGCCCAATGGGGGAGTCGGTCGCGGCACCGAAAGCCGTCGTGCGATCGGGGACTGCAATTGTCGATGACGCAGCCACGGTTCTGGCTGCTTATCGGCGGGCAGCAAGCGTTGACCGGAAGTGGCTGCTCAAATTCCTGCAGCAGCCGGAATCATTGGAAATGGTTGAAGAGCTGCTTTACGAAGCAGAGATCATGGAGGATCCCGAGCGCATCCGGGATTTCCTGGAACTGCCGGTTGGGGAAGCGGCTGCGCTCCTTTACAACGCCTGGGTCAGCTCGACCGCCTGGAATGAGCTTTCCCAGGTACCTGGCCTGGCGAGCCCGACCGGGAAGTGGCCTAACGAACCATTGGCCAACCGCCGGGCTGCACTCGGATTTTTTCAGAATATTCCGGGCAACACCTGGTGGTCGCTCAGCAGCTTTGTGGAAGCGGTGCATGCTGCGCAGCCGGAGTTCATGCGCCCTCCGGGAGGCTTTGATAGCTGGTACCTGCAATCCGATGCAGATGGCAGCAATCTCAGTGGTTTCGGTGCGTGGCACGAGGTAGAGGGCCGCTACCTGAAGTTCCTGATCGTTCGCTCAATGTTCTGGCTTGGGCGGGTGGAGCTGGCGCAGGACCAAAGCGCCTTTCGGATTGTTGAACCAGCCATGTCGTCGACCGGGGATGATTCGGCTGTGGCTTATCCAGATGGAAGAATCCGAATTGGGCGGGCCGCAAATCGGGCGCTACGGTACCAGATTGCCCGCCTGTGCTCCTGGGAAAAAAACGAAAAAGAAGCGTACACCTACCGGCTGTCTGCCAGTTCACTCACGGCGACAAAAGCCCAGGGTCTGACCGCTTCGCATGCGGGCCAGGTTCTGAAGGAGGTGGATGCGCCTGAAAGCTTGCTCGCCGCCGTCGCCCGCTGGCATACGAAGGGGGAGGAGGTCAGGGTCGAGCGGCAAACTCTGCTTCGTGTCCGCGAAGCGAAAACGCTCACGATGCTCACTGAGCACCCCACGACCCGACGTTACATCAAGGAACGTTTGGGATCGAGCGCAGTGTTGATTGAGGAGCGCAACTTGCACAAACTGCTTGATGCGGCTCTGCGACTTGGACTGATCATCTCCGTGCCAGGCGATGGGGAACAGGCTCAGGACAGGCCCTGATTGAGATCAGGACAGGCCCTGATCGGAATCAGGACAGGCTCGCCTCCAGGCTGATTTCGACACCCGCCAGCGCGCGCGAGACCGGGCAGTTCGCCTTGGCCTTTTGAGCGTGCTCCAGGAAATCGGCCGCATCCATCCCAGGGACATCGCCCTTTGTGGTCAGATGGATGCGGGTAATCGTCCAGCCGGTCTCCAGCTTTTCGATGTGGACTTGAGCGGTGGTTTGGATGGCGTTCGGCGGGCTGCCGGCGGCCGATAGTCCAGATGATAGCGCCATCGAGAAGCAGCCCGCATGTGCTGCTCCAATGAGCTCCTCGGGATTCGTCCCGTCTGCTTCTTCAAAGCGAGAGGGAGCCGAGTACGGGCCCTCGTAATCCGCAAACTGCATGTGCCCATGGCCTTCTCGAAAGCTGCCATGCCACAATGCGGTGGCTTCTCTAACAGGCATTTGTATCTTCTCCTTTGGTTATTCGGGGAGCACTTTCGCAATCACTGCTTCGAGTTCCTCGATGGTGACCGGTTTTGAGACAAAGCCGCTGGCTCCAAGTTTCATGGCTTCGTCGACTCGAACGTCTGAAGCTTCGGTGGAAAGCATGATGACACGCAGATCCTGCAGCTCGGTTCGCATGTTGAGGAATTCAAGGAAATCCATTCCGGTGACTTCCGGCATGTTGATGTCCAGGACGATCAAATCCGGTCGCTGACCCCCCAGCAGAAGCTGTGCGGCGGTCCGAGCATCCCGGTAGGTAGTCACGTCAAAATCCAGCAGCTCGAGCATCAAGCGAACTGCATGGCTCATCTCGTCATCGTCGTCAATGATCCAGGCTATTCTCATGGGTTGCGTCTATGTTTCTCCCCGATCACCGCTAGGCGATCTCAGCCTTGACCCGCTCCGCAAGCTCACGGTTGATTCCGGGTACCGCTTCGATGTCGTCCACTGCTGCCGACCGGATGCCATCCAGATCACCAAAAGTCTCCAGCAGTGCCTTACGGCGAGCCGGGCCGATGCCAGGTATGGTATCGAGCTTTGAACCGATACCACTGCGCCGGCGCTGGGTGCGGTGGTGGCTCAGCGCAAAGCGATGTGCCTCATCACGCACCCTTTGAACAAGAAAGAGCGCTTGCGAGTTCCTGGGAAGGATTATGGGATCCCGCCCATTTTCTGCAAACAGCTCTTCATGTCGTTTGGCTAATCCTACAACAGGAACTTTATCTTCGAGTCCAAAGGATTTCAATACTTCAGCAACTCGCCGAAGCTGCCCCTTTCCGCCGTCGATCAAGACCAGGTCTGGCAAGAAACCAAAGGCTTTGTCGAGCTTCGCCCCCGGTCCTTCTGCGGCTTCCTGAGAAAGTCTCCAACGCCGGAAGCGTCGGCTGAGAAGCTCTTCCATGCTCGCAAAGTCATCCTGACCCTGGACCGATTTGATGGTGTATTTGCGATAGAGCGACTTGCTGGGGGAACCCTGTTCGAAGACCACCATGGAACCCGCGGCTGCGGTGCCCTGAAGGTTGGAGATGTCGTATCCCTCGATGCGGTTGGGCGGACCATCCAAACCCAATGCTTCCTGAAGCTCGGAGAGTGCCTTCACATGCTTGCTCCGGTCGGCCTCCCATTGCGCACGTAGCATCGTGAGGGTCTCGGCCGCATTATTTGTCGCCAGCTCGACCAGCTCCTTCTTGGCGCCGCGCTGCGGCACGGTGATCTTCACCTTTCGCGCTTTACTTCGGCGATTCAACCAGCTCTCGATGATCTTGGCCTCCTCGATTTCCATCGGGAGCAGCACCCTCTGTGGGAGCGTGAGCGAGTTTGCATAAAACTGCTTCACAAACGCACGGACGACTTCCTCATCCTCCGCCCGTCTGGTTCCTTCCAACACAAAGTATTCTCTGCCAATCATCTTTCCACGGCGGATAAAGAAGACCTGGACGCAAGCGCTCCTGTCGTCCCTGGCTAGAGCAATGACATCCGAATCTATTTTGTCCTTGGATACAACTTTTTGGCCCTCAACGACCTTCTCGATCGCGGTCAGCTGATCCCGAATCGCGGCGGCCTGCTCATATCTCATTTCGGAAGATGCGCGCGTCATCTCAGACTCGAGCCGCTCAATGATGGGTTCCGTCTGCCCTTCCAAGAATTTACATAAATCTGTGATCATCGCACGATAGGCCGTTTGGTCAACCACGCCGATACAGGGTGCCATGCACAACTTGATGTCGTAATAGAGGCAGGCTCGAAGATCTTCCCCGGTGATCACCCGATCGCAGGTCAGGTAGGGGAAGATCTTGCGCAGGACGTCCAGGGTTTGGTGGACGGCCCAAACGCTGGTGTAGGGGCCGTAGTAGCGGCTGCCGTCGTTGACGACGCGCCGGGTCATGCTGACTTTCGGGAATGGATCCGCCCAGTGCACCCGAACGTAGGGGTAGCGTTTGTCATCCTTCAGGTGAACGTTGTACTTCGGTTTGTGTTTCTTGATCAGATTCATCTCGAGGATGAGAGCCTCGAGTTCAGAATCGACGACGATCCATTCGATATCTGCGATCCTGGCTACCAGTTCCTTTGTTTTTCGATCGTGAGCTGCTGAGGCGTGAAAGTAGGAGCGGACGCGGTTCCGCAGGTTGACCGCTTTCCCCACATAGATCACCCGGTCGGCCTTGTCCTTCATCAGATAACAGCCGGGCTTTGCGGGAATTCCTTCCAGCATGACTTGAGCCATCTCGGCGCGATTGTAGCATTTATAATGACCGCCAGCCCTTTGGGGGTCATCTACGTGGGTGGGCTGCGCTCTCCCCAATATTTCCCCTTTCGCAAACGAGTACAAGGCCGTATTGTGAGCCGTACTTGAAGCAGGCGACACCCCTGTCCGGCCGCTTTCGGAGACTGTCCTCTGACAGAATACAGACGGCATAAAAGCCACCTCAACGCGCTTCAGAAGGCAGCCCTCACCGCAGCGGATGCGTCCGCGGCAGTGCGACAGCATTTGCGATTAAGGGGGCAAACGCTTTATGTCGGGAAGCAGAAGGTAAAGCTGCACCCGGAGGCGAAGATTTATGTGGTCGCCATTGGAAAGGCCGCGCCGGCGATGGCTTTCAGCCACTTCCGCCACCCTGAAGAAAGCCGTTTCCGAGGCTATCGTGACGCAGCCCAAGTTTCCCCCGAACGTGGGACGCAGCCGGACCTACCGGATGTCGAAAGCGTTCCGCTCAGTAGTCACGGAGCATCCACTGCCGGGGCCTGGAAGCTTGGATGCCGGTGTCACCGTCGCGGCCATGCTGGCCGAGACCACGCGCGAAGATCTCGTATTGTTCCTTGTCTCCGGTGGAGCTTCTGCCATGATTGAACTGCCTCGACGCGGGATATCGGTTGAGGATCTCGGGGTCACAAACCAGCTGCTGCTGGCTTCAGGAGCTCCGATCGGTGAGATCAATCAGGTTCGCAGCGCGCTTTCACAGCTGAAGGCTGGCGGACTGGCAAGGCTGGCGGCACCTGCTCGAACGGCAGCGCTCATTCTGTCGGACGTTGTCGGCGATCGATTGAGCGCCATTGGATCGGGACCGACCGTGTTGCGCAAAGGCGATCCAGAAGCAGCCAAACAGATCTTACAGGACTATGGAATCTGGGGGTTGGTACCGAATTCGATTCGCAATACGCTCGCAAGGCCGGTCGAAAAGCCGCCGTCGGCAAGACGGCCAATCAATCTGCTGGTTGGTACCAATCGCATGGTAGTGGAGGCCGTGGCAAAGCAGGCCAGAAAACTCGGCTTGCGACCTCAAATCGTGACTGACAAGATGCAGGGCGAGGCGCGCCTCGCCGGTTGGAGGCTGGCCTCTCTCCTGAGGCAGGCAAAGCCTCGCAGCTGCTTGATCATGGGCGGCGAAACCACGGTGCAGATCCGGGGGGATGGTTTGGGCGGACGCAACCAAGAGCTGGCGCTCGGCGCAGCGACCGCGCTTGAGGGCGAGAGTAACTTTGCTGTGTTGTCGCTGGCCACGGACGGGATCGATGGCCCCACGGATGCGGCCGGGGCCCGCATAGATGCCAACAGCCTGAAACGCGCCCGGAAACTCGGATTTCACGCGGATGCGGCACTGGCAAGGAACGATTCCTATCCTTTGCTGGATGCGATCAACGCATTGATCAAGACCGGTCCAACCGGCACGAATCTCAACGATATTGCCATCGGAATCAAATACCGCGGTTAGAATCCCCAGCCGGAGGAACCTAAATGCCCATATCCTTTGGCACCGACGGGTGGCGGGGAGTGATCTCCGATACTTTCACCTTTTACAACGTCCGACTGGTAAGCCAGGCAATTGCCGATGCCGTAGCAGCCAATGAATGGCTGAATGGCTCACCAGCTCCAGCTGAACGCCGGGTCGTTATCGGTTTCGATACACGTTTTCTGTCCGATCGTTTTGCGGTCGAGGCCGCCCGTGTCCTAGCCGGTAATGGAATCAAGGTCTTTCTCACAAGCGCCGACGTTCCGACTCCCTGTGTCTCCCACGCCGTGCAAGATCTGGAGGCGCTGGCCGGGATCATGATCACCGCCTCCCACAATGCGCCTCGCTACAACGGCGTAAAGCTCAAGGCCGCCTACGGAGGAGCGGCGGCTCGCGAACAATGCCGCCGGGTCGAGTTCTACTTCAATGACAACGAATCGCGAGGTCGTGGCCCTAACCTGATGGATTTCGACCAGGCGAAAGACTCAGGCTTGATCGAGCGCTTCAATCCAACCCCGAGCTACCATGAGCACTTGCGCAGCCTGATCGACTTCAGCGCCATCGCTGAAAACCCACAGCACCTGGTTGTGGATTCGATGTTCGGCTCCGGTCGAGGCCAGATCAAAGGAATTCTTCAGGGGACCGGGTGTGAAGTTACCGAAGTACGTGGTGAGATGAATCCTGGTTTCGGCGGCATTCACCCCGAGCCCATAGCCCGCTACCTTGGTGCATTGGCGGGCTCGATTGCCGCGGGCCACGGTCAGCTTGGTTTGGCAACGGACGGCGACGCCGATCGAATTGGCGCCATGGATGGCCGCGGCGAGTTCGTCGATCCCCACCGCCTGATGTCGCTGGCGATGAAATACCTGGTGGAGGTACGCGGGTGGAGCGGGAAGATCGTAAAGACTGTATCCACCACCCAGATGCTCAATCGCCTCGGCGAAAAGTATGGCCTGGAGGTGGTCGAAACTCCGGTCGGGTTCGACCACATTGCTGACCTGATGCTGCGTGAGGACGTCTTGATCGGCGGCGAGGAATCCGGCGGGATTTCCTTCAAAGGTCACATCCCGGAGGGCGACGGAATACTCATCAGCTTGCTNNGTTGGAGATGGTCGCTACTTCCGGAGTGGCGCTGCAGGACCTGGTCGATGAGATCCTGAAGGAGGCCGGGCCTTCGCACTATGGGAGATTGGATTTACGGCTGACCCGACCGATCCCAAAGCAAGAGCTCTCTTCCCGATTGGTCGATGGTGCGCCAAAGTCCATCGGAGCGCTCAAAGTCGATCGAGTTAGCGACCGGGATGGGGTCAAGTTCCACATGGACGACGATTCCTGGTTGCTGATTCGTCCCTCGGGCACCGAGCCCTTGCTGCGCGTATACGCCGAAGCGCGTGAGGAGTCGGACCTGGATTCCTTGCTCGAATATGGGCGGGAAGTGGCTCAGGCAGACTAGACTCTCTTCCCATTTCACCTGCCTGTACCCTGCATGCTATAATCCGGCGCGACGGTTATGTTGAAGCGTTTGCGCGATATTTTCACGGGTAGTCCCACTCCGGCGGCCCCCGCAGCAGCTCAGACAGGGGCCGCTGCTCCGTCCTCCCCCCCTCGCGCTGAAAAGAGCGAACCTTCCCCTCTCGAGAATCCAGAAGAATATCTGCAACGTGTACAGGCCAAAATCAACAAACTTGCTGAGGAATTCGCGGCAGGGGAGATCAATCGGGCTCAGTTTCAAGAGCTTTACGACCATTACCGGAAAGAGCAGCAGACCGTCAAGCGCTATTTAGAAATGTCGCCCGATTCTGAAGAGTGGAGGGAGGCCACAACCGAAGGCAAGAGCGTGGTTATCCGGCAGGAGAACGTTGCCAAGGTGCTTGGCTATGCGGTCTACGACAACGAGTCGGGAATGCCGCTGAATACCATCGGCGAGTTTCAAATTGAGGCCGAGTTGGCAATTCCGATGCTTTCCTCCTACCGTGCGGCTACGAAGGAAATCTTCGGTGCAGGAATGCAGTCCACGCAGATTGAGGGGGGTCAGTGGGTGGCCTATATGCCGGGCGAGTTTACGACCCTCATGACGCTCTTTTCGACGGATCCAGCGAGCGACCAGCTGGAATCGCTCGAGGAACTGCACCTGCTCTTTGAGCGTGCAAACCGAACCCTGCTCGGCAATCCTCCGGTGGATCCGGATGAACTCGTGTTTCCTCACAAATACTTCCTCGGACGGCATCAGTAAACCTTGAGCAGCGTTCCCGTTCTTAAAGTGGTGATAGCTGGAAATGGCAACGTCGGCAAGACGTCGCTAATCCGGCGGTATTGTGAAGGCAAGTTTGAACAGACGCGGGTGGCTACCATCGGCGTCGATTTCCAGACTCAGACGGTCGAATTACCCGAGAAGACGGTAAAGCTCTCTATCTGGGATATGGCGGGGCAAGATCGTTTCGAAGTCATTCGGGCCGGCTTCTACCGCGGCAGTCGCGCTGCGGCACTGGTTTACGACGTTACCGAGCCCGAATCGATCGCCAGCCTACCACGATGGAAGGACGAGATTCTCGGGGTGGTTGAGCAGCAGCCCCTTGTAATCGTCGGCAACAAGATTGACCTGGAGCGAACGGTCGATCCGGCTCAAGCCCAAGAATTCGCCAACATTCTGCAGGCTCCGTACCTGGAAACCAGCGCGCTGGACGGCAACGGAGTCGCAGCACTCTTTGAGACCCTCGCGAAACTCAGCCTGGCGGGCTAATTAGCGCCTCTATCTGAATCAAAAGGGAGCCGCAGCTCTGCAGCGGCTCCCCTGTCGTCTTAGCTGACTTCGCTCGATCAGCCCGCCGGTGTTGCTCTTGATCGCAACCTGCGACTGAGGAAAATGGCTACCAGGAACAGCGCTGCAAGACCAGCAAGGCCGGGCAGCCCGACATCGTCGGCAAATCCAGTCGAGGGGAGTGCAGTAGCCGTCGGCGTTGGCGAAGCCCCACCACCGGCGATCGCCTCCGCAGTTTGTGTCAGCTGCGCTTCAGCAGTTTGCGTCAGTGGCGCCACGGTCGGAAGCGTCGTGAAAGGCGTCGCAGTGGGAGTATCCGTCGGCAGGACCACCACCTGCGTAGGAACAGGTGTATCCGTCACGGTTGGCGACGGAGTAAACGTCGGAGGCGGTTCGGTTGGAACCGGTGTGAAATCCGCGGCCTCTTCTGTTTGTGTCAGGGCAAGCGCCACCGCTGTGTTGGTCAACACGATGCTGGTGGGTTCCTGCAGAGCAGCTTCCCGCTGCCGTGGCTGCAGGATCAAGGCGTACACCCCCAGACAGACCAGGCTCAATACGATCAAGCCTCCGAGCCCCGCAGCCGCAATTACAAAGGTGCGATTCTCGTCGTCCTCGGGCAGCCCCCCAGTCACTTCAAAGTCTTCTGCCATTATTTCCTCCCCTCACGCTCATATAGATCCGCGTGAACGCGTCGCTTCGCGATCGGGTACGCTACAGGTTGCAAGTTTTGAACCATAACTCCTCTATGCAAGGACTTCCAGGTTGCTCAGCGGTATAGCCACAGAGCCAACCCCCTCAATATCGACCATTGCGCTGCGCGCGATGATGCCGCTGGGGAAAGATTGAACCCCGGGCATCAAATGCAGCAGGCTTCCGACCGCTCCCGCATGCGGTGCACGAATTGCGCGAACCTTTACTCCAGGTCGGAGTTGCATGATCCGTTCCGGCCGCTGAATGTCGGAAGTTGCGGGAAGCGGAATCAGGATCTCCGGCATCTGCGGGTCGTACGGTTTCAGGAGCGTTGCCTCTAAACTCGCTTCCCTTCCTGCGTTTGTGCTCAGCAATTCGTAGCTTGGCGAGTTCATGGGTACCGCTCCAAATCCTTCCGTGACCAGAATCGGATACGGCATTCTCAGCGCAGTTGGAATGAGATCGGAGGCCATGCTTCCACAAACCAAGCCCCGGATTGGTATTTCGGTTGCCTGTTGAAGCGCTTGAGCGCTGTCAACCACGCCAACCAACACCACTGCACCTCGCAGGATCATATCGAGCTCGCTCGGATCGAGCCGGTCATCGCGGCTCTCCCCAACATCGCGCAGGACCCCCCAACCCCGCCGCCCGTTACCCCAAGCGCCTTGGATAAGGGCACCGACTGCGTTGATCGTGATCAAGCTTGCCCCATCTGAACCTGCAATTTCTCCAGGAACGCCGGCATGGATTGGGCGTGCCTCATCGTATGCTTCGAACAGCACCCTACCCCTGGATAACGAAAGTACTTTGCCGTTCGCAGGTGCACGCACGGTGCGTCGTGCAATGCCCGCCGGTCCAGCCAGGACCTGCCCGGCTTCAACGCGGCTGCCGAGATCCACCCTCAACAAGCGGGCCGCTTCCGTGTCAGAGACGCCGAGCGCTGAGGCCAGGTCGAGAAAATGATGCCGGGGTTGCGGCTGGACTTCGGCGATCACGTCGGTGGATTGGACTTTCTCCCGCACGCGAACCGTCAACACCCCGGGTCCCTCAAGCCGGCGCTCACGCTGTACCCGTGACATTGGCAGTATGTGCCTGATGCGGGAGATATGGTTCGCAATCATGATTCCGGTTTAACCATCGCACCCAGGTCGTAGAGCCACTTCTGATTAAGCTCCCTGCGACGATCGGGGTCCTTGTCCAATTCAAGCGGCCTGCCTCGGGCATCAATGATGACACCTAACGCTCCGCCGGCTACCCGCAACGCACCCGCCTTGCCTCGCCCTCCAAAGCCCACATCGAACCCGCGCTCTGGCCGCAGTGTCATGCGGGCGTGCTCCCCCTGCCGCAGAGGCAGTAATATCAGCTGCCCGTAGCGCACAATGCCTTCGATCGTGTCGCCGCCGCTCTCCGGTTCAATCCGGATACGAAGCACGGGGCGGCCTTCCCGACTCTTGCCAACGGGCGATACGACCGTCCCCAGACTGACAAAGCTGCCAGACTCCAGCACCTGAACGGTGACCATCGGGAGCAAGCTGGCCGCCGCCCCAACTGCTGGGATCAAGTTGTAGGGATCCAGAACAAGCGTGGTAATTCCGCGTGGCTGCACGGCATCCAGCAGAGCCAGCGCAGCGTAGCCGGGCCGTGGCGCACGTGCGATTGCGCCACCACTGGCAATGATGGGTTCGAGGGCTGGCATCAACTCCGATGACCCCCCCAACTCCCAATCAGTTCTGGATCGGGAAATCCCGGCCCGCACGAGCTCCCGCAGGAGAGCGTACTCGATATGCAGATCATTGAGCTCTGCTGGGATCGTGCCGGGGTAGATGGCTTTATTGAAGATGTAGTCCCGCACCTGGGTCGCCGAAACCTCAACTGGCAGCCAGCGAGTAACATCTTCGATCGGCGTATGGCGCAGGATTCCCGGAAGCGAAATCCCTAAGCCTAGATCCGAGTAAACCTTACTGCTCAAATTACCGTCGAAGGCGGCTGCGACCGTGACGTGTGCCGCACCGACGTCGATCCCGAGCACCCCTTTATCCGGGTCATATACCTGACTGAGGTAGCGCACCACCCGGCTGAAGGCGTCGGCAGTGAGCATCGTGTAGCCGCCAGACCATCCGTGAAGATCGTCGAATCCGGCGATGCGTTGAACGCGGAGCTGGTTGACAAGCTCGCCAAGTTTCGCGCGCGCCGGCCCGAGAACTTCCTCTGCCAGATCGGGCCGAATGTTCGGAATCACCGCAACCGCCGAGGTGTCTTGAAAGCGTTCCATCACCGCCGCGCCCAGGCTTGTATTTCCGGCGAAAATCATTGCCGGGCGTTGGGTAGTGGGCAGCAGGTTGGCAGCCATGCTGACCGTCTCGATTTGTCGAATCACACTTGCAGTCGCACCGCCATCCGTTCCGCCGACCATAAAAACTAGATCTGGTTTTGCGTTAAGGATCAGGTCCATCTGGGCTTCCTCGCGTCGTCGATCCATCAGTCCGATCTCATCGATTACTTCCAGATAGGTCGAACCTGCGAGGCGGCGGGCACTTTCCAGCGAGACTCCCGGCATTAGCCCTACCAGGAGCGTCCGGAGATGAGGGCCGGCAGAAGCGGTTGACACAAAGGCATCCACCCCAGCCCCTCCCGCAGTAGTAGGGATAACCAAGGTCTCGGCTTCATCAAAGAACGGTTTCCCGGTGATGTTGCTCACTTCGTCCAATGCGACGTGCATACCTTCACGGACATCAAAGAGCGGTGCACCAGCGGTCGACGATGCACGGCCGGTGGCAATCATCCGGTAGCGCCCGTCCACGACATCGAAAAAGCTGGCGCGGGTATTTACGGTACCCACATCCACTGCAAGAATGGTATCGGCGTCGTGAACCGTGCTCATCGTTTCATCCTATGCTTTCGATCACGCCAGTCACGGTGTCCCAGATAAACCGCACCCGCTCAGCGAGAATAATCAACGTCGCGGCGACAGCGCCGGCATACATCACTCCAAAGGTGATCGCAATAAACCCGGCGCCAACTCCCTTGAGCCATGAGAGCGGTCCCGGAATTTTGTAGCCCGCCACAATGGCAAACGGTGTCTCAACATCGGTTTGACGGACTGAAAAGCGGAAATATAAGAGTGTGGTCAGCGTGCCGATCAACACAATAATGACCGTCAAAAGACGTTCTACACCAGTCTCACCCGTGAGCTGGTTGATTACGTTGGGATTCAACGACTGCATTGAATCGTTGGTCAACGGAATGATGGTTCCTGTAATCGCGCCTCCCACGATTACGGCCGCCCCGACGCCGACGAGGAGAACTACCGAGATCGTCCCGTAGCGAGCCGTTGATGGAGCGACCTTCATGAACAGCAGTATGGTCAATACAAGCGGGATCATCACACTGACGATCAACTGGGAGTCGAGCAGACCGCTCAACCCGGCATCGAGGATGGGTTGAATCAATCCGGGGATCAAGACATTATGGATCGCCACTGCGCCCGCGTAGCCAGCAGCCACCCCGATCAGCAGGTGCATGGCAAGTTTGAACAGCGGATTATCTCCGATCAGATAACTGAGCACCATGATCGTGAGCACCGATGCCAGAAAACTTGTGATCAGATCAGCCGTATCCATGATCTGTACCTAGCTCCTGTTGCGCCACCATAGGAACAATCCATACCCGGTACCTGCAAACAGCACAAACTCTGCGGCAAGCATCGCCGTGCCAAATGCGTCCCAATGCACCTGGGCCAGGCCCAGGCGCCCATTACGCAGTTCATACGCGGCAGCCGCCGGCAGTCCTGCGAGGATTCCGCCTACCTTGGGATCCTCGCTCTCGAAGTAAGGGCGCACCAGTGGTTCCGCCCCGGCCGAGAGAACCGCAACCATTGTCGAATCGCCCAAATTTGGACGAGCCTGCTCAGCCCATACGCGCGCCGTCTCGCTATCGGCCGCGATGACGACCAGCATTCCGAAATCGGAGAGGGATTGAACCTGCTCAAGCACTGGCGTCTCCCAGACGCTGAGATCCGACTGCTCTATCTCTTCGGGCAAAGCAAATCCCTCAAGCACCACATCGCGTGGGCTGACGGCAAACAACTGAACGGCAGTTGAGCCGCCAGATAAGTAGCCAAGGTGGACGATATTGCGGCCATTCTCATAGGCGTAGCGTTCGACGTAGGGAGCGAAGGCCCGTATGGCAAGAGCTGATCCAGTTGGGTGAGTCGATAGGCTGGCTACCGAAAGTCCGCGCGTCATGATGTGATCCAGGAGCGCGCCCGAAACAGCCTCAAGTTCGCCTGAGTAGCCGGCCTCATAATCGAACACAACCAGAAGTGGTTTTTCGGCCGGCAGACGTTCGATCAGGTCGAACAGCGAGCCCAGCTCCCGCGGCTCCAGGCTTGGCAGTGCAAAGGATGGAGCTCCCGTGACAATTGGAAGCGAGACCGCCACCAAGACAATTGCAGCGATTGCCCAGCGAAAGACAGCCAGGCGCGCGCGCACTTTCGGCTTGGAAGGTGTTTCGCTCTCTTCCTCACCCACAATTTGTTGAAGCAGTTCGGCCTGTGCATACTGGCGCTCTGAAACGTCCAGCTGCATCGAGCCGACGCTCGACGTACGCGGCATTGCGACAACAGGCTCGGCCAGCAGCACGCCGCTAAGTCCAGCCAGCGGCCCTACCGATTCAACCGCCTGATCGTCTTCTGCATCGATTTCGACCACCGATCGAAAGGTGTCGACTGGACGCATGGCTTCCAGCCAATTTGGCAGGGTCGCAGGGGCCAGGTCCGGTCCCTCGCCCGGTACCGCCTCTTCCGGTTCTTTGTCATCCGGTTCGATTTCGCCCAGCCAATCGGGGATCCCCAGATCTCCGAGGTCAGCGTCTGCTGCTTCTTCTTCGCCCCCGATCAGCGCCGGTACATGCGGCAGTTCGTCCTCGGCAGCTGCTTCTTGCTCACCAGCCTCAGACAGCCATTCGGGCGATTCTGCTTTCGGCTCGGGTTCGTCTTCAGGCGTTGATTCAGGGAGGTCGAAGTCTTCCGGCTCAGGTTCTGCCGGCGGCTGCATCTCATCCGGGGGCTCGAACTCGGCTGGCGTTGAAGCATCCTGCGTGAAACTGAAATCGTCTGCTTCGGCTTCAAATTCTCCGGCCGCCGCCCGCAGCGATTCTTCGAATTCGTCACCGGCTGCTTCCGACTCCTGGCCCGGTTCTTCAGCTTGCTTGTCCCGGATTCGCTGGAGCCACTCTGGGATTTGCTCTCCCTGTGGTTCCTCGGCTGCGGGGGCAGGAGGCGGGGCTTGCTCCACTGCCCTCAGCTGATCGAAATCCATCTCAAATTCGTCCTCTGCCGCATCAAATTCGGACTCGTCAGCGTCAGCACCGGAGAAGCTCACCCCTTCCCCAGCTTCGTCGCTGATGCGATCCAGCCAATCTTCAGAATCGTCTGCACTCTCGTCCGCCACCAATGGCTTGAGACGAGCTCCGCAGTGAACACATTCTTCGGCATCCCCGTGGTTAGGGTTGCCGCACATTGGGCAGAGAATTTCTTCCACTAGCTACGATCCATATGGTCTATCTGCACCTAGCAGCACCCGCAATCCGGTGGTCGTCGCACCAAGCGCAACGCCGAGAGCGATGCCGCGCGCGCCTCCAGCGGACCAAACTTGTGCGATCCAGGCCCGCAAATCGCGCAGGACGACAGTGACTGACCCCTCGGAACCTCCCAACGCGGGCCCGGTTCCAAGCATGACCAGCAGGGCAGTTAACAGGAACATGACACTGAAGGCGTCTCTGCGCCGTGTAACCAGACGAAAGCCGGCAACAAGCAACGTAACGGACAGGAGTGCCATTAATCCCGCCTCGAGCGGAAGCTGAAACGTTTCAAAAATAAAGAGGGCGATGTCACCGTCAGGTCCGAAAAACAGAGCCAGGATGAGGGTGACCAGGAAAGCAAGTACAAGCAGAGAGCTGTAAATCCAGCCCTCCTCGGTTTGGCTGAGCTTGCGCCAATGGACCTGCGTCAGGTTCGCAAGACCCACCAGCAATGCCGCAGCGGCCAGGATTCCTGCCCATTGAATGAAGAGCGAGCGGATATTCAAGAGGAATTCGATCTCAACGAAGTATCCGAGCAGCACGAAGATCCCGATTGCTGCAGCCACCGCCGCCCATATCGCGGAGGGTCTGATGATCCTCACAGCAAGTCCTCAAAAGTCGCCATGATCACACCGAGCAGGATCAGGATGATGAGTCCGATGCGAATGATGTCTTGCGCGCGCAGGCTGGCTCGGTGCAGTTCATTCGCGCCCAGGTAGGCACCGCTGGCAAATACTTCTTCACCGATGAGCGGATTCTGAGCGGTCACGTAGAGCAGCGCCTGCGACTGAACTTCATTGGTTCCGCCGATGACGAAGGCTCGTGCACGCTCGCCAAATTCAGCTGCCAGTCCGGCTTCGAAACCGTAGAAACCGCTGAGCATATGTACCGAGACGCTCTCGTTAGTCAGTACCGATGGCAAACCGGCTACGTAGGAGAATGGCGTTGGCCCCAGGAGCCTGCCGGAGGTGGGATCGTACAGATCGGATGCCCCGACCTCTCCATAGGAACTGCGCAGAGTGTCGCGAGCTAGAATGGCCATAGCGCCGTCGCCGGCGGTGACGACTGCAGGCCGATCGCTCATGGAGGTTGCCCTTGCGATTCGGCTGAGTGCCGCAAGACCTGCAAAGGCAGGAGCGCTCTCCGGACCGACTACAGATCCTGTTCCAAGGGAGAGATGCACTCGCTCGCCGGCCTCAACCGCGCGCTCAATGGCTTTCCCAAGCGCGTCAAAGGCGGCAATCGGTCTAAATGTGGCTGGCCAGCGTCGGCTGATTGCGGCTGCTCCCAGCATCAGTCCAACAAATGCACCAAGCAGCAGCAAGCCCTGGATATTGATGGCCGTCATGAGCCTTCCCTTAACTCTTGAATTAGGCCCTCAGGTTGCTCTAGCGATCGCCCCAGCTCATTTAGGCCGTCACCGAACAACGGCTGGGCCATATAGCTGAGCTGTGCGAAGAGCATCGTAAAGGGGCCAGCGGCCTCTAGGATGTCCGCCGCCAGCGAATCCAAACCAAGCTGGCGCAACAAGACCACGGCGCGATGCGTGGTCTCTCCTCCGGCATCCACAGCGCGGCAGTATAGCACAACCGCTTTTTAACGCTATGCGCATTAATTTCGCAGGGGGAAACCCCTTTGTACAGGGGCGCTCACGGCAGGCTCTTTCGCGATGGCGAAGGGTGCTGCAAAATTTTGGCCTGGTCAGCTTGCTTGACAAGGCCTATTCCCTATCGCAAACCTCCTTCCATCAGCTCTTTTGGCAGCGAGAAAGTGATGCGGGTGCCCCCCTCTGCGCCGCTTTCGGCCCAGATGTTGCCCCCGTGGGCTTCGACTAGCTCCTTGGCAATCGCCAGGCCAAGGCCAACTCCCCGAGCTTCGTCACTGGCACGTGTGCGGCTCTCTTCACTCCGGTAAAAGCGCTCGAAGATGTGGGGCAGACTGTCCTCGCGAATACCTTCGCCGGTATCGCTCACTGACACTTCGACCGATCCGTTTCGTTCGACCGCCAAAACGGTGATCTTCCCGCCGGCGTCGGTGTGATCGATCGCGTTGTCCAGCAGATTTTGCATCACGCGCCCGATCTTGTCGGGCGCAATGGGAATCAGCGGTAGCCCGGTGGGTTTCTGAGCAGAAATTTCCACGCCCTTCGATTCTGCTCGCACGGCGGCTCCATCCACCGCGACCTCGATCACTTCGTTGATGGAGTTGAACGACCGCTGTAGAGGGGCCGCGCCGCTATCCAGGGTGGCAAGCTCGACCAGATCGTCCGTCAGATCGCTCATCTGCGCGATAACGAGCTGGCTGCGGCGTAGATAATCCGATGGATCGTCCACCACGCCGTCGGAAATCGCCTCCAGCATCGCGCGCAGCGATGACAGGGGAGTGCGCAGATCGTGCGAAGCGCCCGCGATGAAGTCGCGCCGGGCTCTGTCCAGCATCTCCGCCTCTTTTTCAGCCTGTTCGAGACGCGCAGCCATGCTGTTGAAAGCCTGACCCAGTTCAGCGACTTCATCTACACCATCGACCGAAACCCGTACGGAAAAGTCTCCATCGCTCAACTGGCCAGCGCCGCGATCCAATTCCTTCAGCCTTGCAGTGATTGAGTTGGAAAAGAAATAGCCGAACGATACTGCGACGCTGCTGGCAAAAAACAACAGTACTCCCGCTAGCGCCAGGTCATGCTCGCTGATGAACATCAATCTCGCCGCGAGCAGTACGATGACCAGCCCCAAAAGGGCTGCTAGCAAGTGACCGATCGCAAGGGTCTGTGTGAGGCTCTTTGCCCGCCGCCACCAGCCGGCCTGCACCGCCAGGAATCCAGCGAGGGATGCTCCGAGGCCGGCGACCGTGAACATCATGGCCAAGTCCAGCAGTTCCTCCCGGCTTGGCTGCATGATCAGCACTGCTAACCCCAAGGTTGCAGCGAGCGTTATTCCTAGCGTGATGAGGAAGGTACGTCTGCGGTGAATCACGTCTCGAATCGGTAGCCTACGCCCCAAACGGTGATTAGATGCTGCGGGGACGATGGATCGGGCTCGATCTTCTTTCTCAGATGCCTCATGTGAACCGTCACCGTTGAGGGGTCGCCGACAAAGTCCTGACCCCAGACGTTATTCAGTAGCGATTCACGGCTGAAAACCTGCCCGGGGTGGCTCGCCAGGAACCACAATAGGTCGAACTCCCGCGCGGTGAGAGCCACTGGCTCTCCCGATCGCTCGACCTGTCTGGACTCCTTCGAGATCGTTACTTCACCGAAAGCCAATTCCGTGACCGTGGGTTCGCCGACTCGGCGTAGTACGGCGTGGATGCGGGATACCAGCTCGCGTGGGCTGAAGGGTTTCGGTAAATAGTCGTCAGCACCCCAGTCGAGGCCACGTATCCGGTCGCTCGTTTCCCCTCTTGCCGTCAGAATAATGATGGGGATGCCCGAACTCTGCTGTACCTGGCGGGTGAGCGTGAGCCCGTCGATACCAGGCAGCATAAGGTCCATGACAATGAGATCGGGTTCCTGCTGCTGAATGGCATCCAGTGCCGCGTAGCCATCCGCGGCCTCGCGTACGCTGAATCCCTCTCGCTCCAGGTAGCGCGTCACCACCTCTCGGATGTTCGCTTCGTCCTCTACAACCAGAATGTCTTGCTGTTCGGTCATGTCAATTAAGCGCGATCAGGGTGGAGTCAGAGGGGCAGCGTTGAACGGAACTCTGAACGGTACACACCACACGACAACCGATCCGAAGTCAGCCAGATCCAAGTCGTCTGGAATTTCGTAATTCTGGTCACCGATGTTCCCCTTTAATGGACCCAGGTCGAAGTAGCCGGGGATCTCTCTGCCGACAGTATCCGGAACTGGATCGGGTGGAACGAGCCATACGTGCAACTGAGGCCCATTCAAAACTTCGAAGTTTTCAAATCGAAGGACACGGGAGCTGTCCGAAAGCTGATACACCGTAGCGGTTCCCATGCCAGGATGATTTCCGAGATCATAAAACTCACCCTGTGCCACGATTGTCATCGAGTCCATGTCGGGTTCCGGCATTGGGTCATCCATCATTGTGTCCGGCATGGCCGCAGCTGCGGACATGGTCTCGGTAGCTGCGGGGGCCAGCGTCGGAAAGGCCTCATCGACTTCGCGATCAATGAATAAGGGAGAAGCGAGATACCAAACGATGGGTAGTCCAATCAGCACCAGAATACCCAGACCAATCCATACTCTGCGACTCATGCTTTATTCCTCTCCTTGCTCACCGCCATAGACTAACGTGTTGGGGAAGAACGCGAACCAGCCAAACCAGTATGCGAGGTGCCCATTGATTCGCGGCGCAAGTTCGCCGTCCGGGCCTACCAACGCCTCCTCGGTGACTTGCCACTCCCTCCCCTGCGTATCGATCACGACATCTGGATCCTCCCTTGCAGAGAATACTTCATCTCCACGATCATACGCTCTCACTTCACCTCCGGCTTCGTAGAGAACCTCACCAACGCGCTGGCTCTCCCCACGCACCATCACGCGCCCTCGGTTGGCTACCAACACCACGTTGGTCTCTCCAATCTGGTCGTTGATTACGCTCTCGAAAGCCAGATCATTGAGCGGATATGCCTTCGGTGTACCGTCGACTCGGAGCGCATACACTCGGTCCTTGGTATCGAGCTGCTCACTTCGCTGCCAGACCGGGAACATGGTCGAGGTAGACGAGAAATAATCCCCGTAAGCGGCTCCTGGAAGATAAAAGCGTTCAAAGACGGTCTGCAGGCCCAGCACCTTGGTGTTCGGATGCTGCGCAAGCCAGTCCTCCCATTTCGTCAGTACAACCGGCAGTAGCTCCAGAGCGATTCCCTTACCAACGAGCTCGCCGAGGACTGGCTCGCCGGTCAGCTGGTTCCAGAGCGTGCGGGTTTGGCGGTCGTACATGAGCTTGTTGCTGCGATACAGGAAGCCGGAAGATCCGAAATCGTACGTCTCTCCGTTTGCTGCACGACCATCGAACGCGATTCCCGCTCCGCAGAGCGTGCAGTAGGCCAGCGACATCGGCACGCCGCCCACGACGTCATTCGCCATTTCGTGCCAGTCCAGGATTCGGAGCGGGTAGGCCCTTGCATCGCCGTTGATGGATATTCCAAACACAGGTTCTGTTGGGATAAGGTAGGTGGCTTCGTCCGGCGAAACCATGGGTGCATTATCGAGGGCTGCGATGCCGTCAACGCTCACTCCGCCCCATTGGATTTCTTCGACGCGGATGTTTGAGGGCAGATCGGCCTGAAGGAAATCCGCAAAGAGCGGATCGATGAAGCTGAGCAGATCCCCTTTCCAACCGGTGAATCCTGGTGGAGGGGAAAGCTCCGTGGCTCCATACCACTCTACCCACTCCGGCCAGTTGGCGCCAAAGGTTTCACCGCTCAGGGTTTCCAGGGCAGAGATGCTTGTCTGATAATCCGTCCCCAGAAACATCCCAATTTCTGTCCCGCGCATGACCTCGATCAGAACCGGGATGAAACGCTTGTCTTCCGCTTCGAGTACTGCATCCAGAACCTGCTGGCCCAGCTCCCGATCCCGGCTTGAGAGATCATACATATAGGCCGTTGCGACGTCGTCCGGAATTGCTGGAGTTGGTGCTTCGGTGGCCGGCTCATCGGTTGGACGCTCGGGTTCGGGATTCGAATTGAGCTCGGCCGGTGGTTGCTCGGCAGTTGATGCGCAGGCAGCCAATAGGAGCAACAGCAGCAGTGCAGCACGTTTCCAGGAATTAGTGAATTGCATGTGCTGAAGTTTCTCCCTCAAAGCTTAACTGTTTCTTACCGCTTGTTCTGTAAACAAAACCCGCCCAAATGGTGGGCGGGTTTATTGAGCGGATTGGTCTGTTACTCTGAAGCGTGGGGATCACCCCTCCGGGCGATAAACTCTTCTACCAGCAGTAGCTGATCTCCTGCGCGCTGGACTGTGTGGAGCAGCTCACTCATGGTGGCAACCTCTTCGATTTGTTCCGTGGAGAACCAGTTCAGGAAGTCCTGGGCAGCAAAATCCTTTTCCTCCGCGGCAAGAGCCTGCAGCGCGTTGATCTGTTCGGTAACGGTCTTTTCCCAGTCCAATGCCATTTGCACGGCCTGTTCAGCAGAACCTACATCCTTGGGCGCGGCTTCCAGGGCGGGAATCTGAACCTTACCTCCCGTATCCAGGATGTAATGCACAAACTTCATAGCGTGCACTCTCTCCTCATCGGATTGACGGAAGAAGAACCCAGCCAATTCCGGCAAGTCTTCGCTCTCGAAATAGGAGGCCAACTGAATGTATTGATTCGAGGCTCCTAGCTCGCTCCCGATTTGAGTATTCATCGCTTCGTTCAATTTATCGCCAATTAGCATGTTCCTACCTTGGTTAACATCGTATGAATCAATGATACACCGTAGCCAGCTCGATTGGGGTCAAATTACGGAGTCGATCCGACGAAATCCAATGCGTACAGTGCGTCCTGGTAAAACGGATTGTATTGGAGCGCTTCGCGCCAATCCAAGATCGCGCGGTTTACATCTCCAAGCCGGTATTCCGCCCAGCCGCGCCAGAGCAGGGACTCCTCAGCCTTATAAGTTCGGAAGAGGGTCGCGTCTGCGAGATCGATCACGTCCTGGAAGCGTCCCTGGTTGAAGTAAGCGATGTAAGGACCGAACTGGTAGCGGGTAAACCGCCAGGGTAGCCCCAGCGAGAGAGCATTGTCGAATGCCTGCGCCGCCTCTCCATAGCGCTCGAAGTACACCAGGTTCGTTCCCAGGTTGAACCAGCTGTAAGGATCCTGTGGATCCACTTCGATCTCCGCCTGGGCAGTCTCTATTGCGCGGGTTCGATTGTGGTCAAGATCGGAGTCCGCGCTGAGAATCGATTGAATCCGTGCTTCATCCTGCGGGAGGTAGATGTACATATAGACCCGGTTGAACGCGCGCCAACCTTGGTCGAGCGCATCGTAGGATAAGCTTCG
>JABAOE010006807.1_pt1 | contig 22988 bp, 21 predicted proteins | sample 7062141 | NCBI WGS metagenome assembly JABAOE01 (sample SAMN14538627, study PRJNA623070) | marine sediment metagenome | biome: marine biome [ENVO:00000428]; feature: marine pelagic biome [ENVO:01000023]; material: deep marine sediment [ENVO:00002113] | place: India: Gulf of Khambhat ... | reverse complement strand
TAGCCCGTGCAGCGGCACAGGTTGCCGGCGATCGCGTGCCGAATCTGGTCCTCGGTCGGGTCATCGACCGTGTCGACGAGTTGCTTCGCGGCCATCATCATGCCGCACGTGCAGTAGCCGCACTGCACGGCACCGGTGTCGATGAATGCCTGCTGAATGCGATGCAGGTCACCATTCGTCGCGAGTCCTTCCGCCGTCGTGACCTTGCAGCCGCTCGCGGATACGGCGTATTTCATGCAGGAGTACACCGCCTTGCCGTCGAGCTCGACCGTGCAGCAGCCGCAGCCGCCGGAGTCGCAGCCCTTCTTCGGGCCGACGAGATCCAGCTCGGCACGCAGAACCTGCAGCAGCGTCGCGTCCGGTTCGACGGCGAGTTCGTGTTGTTCGCCGTTAACCTCGAGTTGAATCAGCTTCTTCATGATCGTTCCCGTCAGCCCGTCACGGTCAGTCCAGTCGCGCGAGCGCCGCCTCGAGCGCCCGCCGCGTGTAAATCCTGGCGATATGCCGGCGATAATCGCTCGAGCCACGATGATCGCTCACCGGCTCGATGTCGTTGCTGACGGCCGCCGCGGCGGCCGCGAAACTGCCGGCGTTCGCGGGCGCGCCCTCGAGAGCAGATTCGGCGCTGCTCGCGCGAACGTAGGTCTCGCCGACACCGCCGCCAATCACGATTCGGCAGTCCTTGCACGAATCGCCGTCGCGGGTGAAACGAACCGCGACGTTCAGAATAGCGAGGTCGTTGGCATTAGTCTCGAGCTTCAGGAACGCACTGGCCGTGCCGGCCGGAGGCGTTGGCAACAGGATCGACTCGATGATCTCGTCGGACTCGAGCGCGTTCTCGAACAGACCCGTGAAGAATTCGCCGAGCGGAATTTCGCGTCGCCCGGATGCGCCGACGACCGCGGCGGTGCCGTCGAGGGCGAGCAGCGCCGCGGGTAAGTCGTAGAGCGGGGCCGAGGCGGCAAGACAGCCGGCGACCGTGCCGATATTCTTGATCTGCGCCGGTGGATAGGTCAGCGCGTCGGCGACGGCGCCGCACGCGGCGGCCCGGGCGACGGTCGGGTCGCCCTCCAGCTCGGCGAATACCGTCGTCGCGCCGATGCGCAGACCGTCGGCCGCCGCCTCGACGCCGCCGAGCCCGAGCCTGCCGATATCGATCAGCGCCTCGACCTCGGTCAGCACCCCCCGAACCTCGAGCCCGTGCACGAATGTTCCACCCGCGACGATCATCGCGGCGTCGCCGTATTGCGTCAGCAGCGCGATCGCGTCGTCGGTCGTCTCCGGAACGTGGTAATCGCCGAGATTGGGCAGCGACATGGTTTCCTCCTGCTGCTGGGTTACTCGATCACGCTTCCCGATGCTAGCATGCGGCGCGCGGACGCCCTTTGCCAATGGCGCCCATCCGGTTTGCGGTTTGTTCCATCGTAAATCAGGCCCGATTGAGGTCGGAACTCCATTGCAGAAGCCGGCCCAGATGAACAGGAAATTTGAGAATCAGTGAGGTCGCAACGAGCGCCCGCAAAAGAATTCGTCTCATCCAAGTTTTCCGTGGCAGGAGCCGCTCTGATCGACTATGGGCGGCGGCGGTCCGCCGAGTCAGCTTGCCAGATCAAGCATGGCTATGTGCCAATCCGGCAGGCTTGCCAAATTCGCCGGAAAATGCGCGCGACCCGCCTGTGAACGCCGGTCGTGAGTGTGCTATTTTCGACCGGCAACAACAGGTGGGGGCACAAGCAAAATGTATCCTGCGCCATTCCGTTACCACCGCGCACAGACCGTCGAAGACGCCATCGGGTTACTGACCGATCTCGGCGAGGGGGCACGCGCGCTGGCGGGGGGCCAGACGCTGCTCGTCTGGCTGAAGATGCGTTTCGACGAGCCGACGGACCTCGTGGACCTCGGACGAATACCCGGCCTGGACCAGATCGAGAGCAACGACGGCGTCCATATCGGGGCACTCGCGACGCACGCGCGGATCGGGTCGTCGGATGTCGCCGGCTCGATCCCGATCATCGCGGATTGCGCCAACGGCATCGCCGACAACCAGGTTCGGACCCGCGGCACGATCGCCGGCAACCTAGCGGCGGGCGACCCGAGTTGCGACTGGCCCGCGCTGCTGCATACGCTGGATGCCCGGATCGAGTGCCAGGGTCCGGACGGGCGGCGCAGCGTTGACATCAACGACTTCACGGAAGACCTCTACGAGACGGTGCTGCAGCCGGGCGAGATCATCACCGGCGTGCGCTTCGAGTCGCCCGGTGATGGCAGCGGGGGCGCGTATTGCGTGTTCAAGCGGTCCGCGCCGGCCTACCCGACCGCGTCCGCCGGCGTCCAGATGACGCTCCGGGGGGGCGATACGGTCGAGGACATCCGTATCGCGATGGGCTCGGCCGGCCTGACGCCCATTCGCGCGCGGGACGCCGAAGCGGAGTTGCGTGGCCACGCGCTGACGGATGCCGTCGTCGACAGGGCAGCAGAGGCGGCGATGGCGGCGGCCGAACCCGTCGACGATCAGCGCGGCTCGGCCGAATTCAAGCGAGAGGTGCTGCGGACCCTGGTCAAACGCGCGATATCCGTCGCGCAGCGGCGCTGCAACGGCGAAACGGTCGAGAGTCACCATGAATATTACTGAACCGAATCCACGCATCGCGATCAGCGTCACGGTCAATGGCGTCCACCACGAGCGCGAGGTGGAGCCGCGGCTGTTGTTGGTTCAGCTGATCCGCGAGGAATTGAACCTGACGGGCACCCACATCGGCTGCGATACGACCTACTGCGGGGCGTGCACGGTGTTGCTGAATGGCGACCCGGTCAAGTCGTGCACGGTGCTCGCCGTCCAGGCCGATGGCGGCGACATCCGGACCGTCGAGGGGCTCGAGCGGGACGGCGAGCTGCATCCGCTGCAGAGAGCCTTCTCGGAGCATCACGGCCTGCAGTGCGGCTTCTGCACGCCCGGGATGCTGATGTCCTCCTGTGCGCTGCTCGACAGGAATCCGAACCCGACGGACTACGAAATCCGCAAGGGAATCCAGGGCAACCTGTGCCGCTGCACTGGTTACCAAAACATCTTCAAAGCCATTTCCGCGGCTGCGGAAGATATGAGGAAGAGGTCCTGACATGGCCATCCAGTTCGAAGGGGAATTCGACGTCACGGCGACGCCGGATGAGGCTTACGCCGTGCTGTCCGATACCACTAAATACGCACCGCTCTTGCCGACCTACGTGGCGCACGAGCTGAAAGACGACGGGACGGCCGACGTCACGATCAAGGTCGGCGTCGGCAAGATTCGCGGCAAGGCGGTGATCAACCTGACTCAGAGCAACGCGATACCGCCAAAACGCGCGGAGTATAGCGGCAAGGGCACGGTCATGGGCGGCGCGTTCGTCATGGACACCACCTTCGAGCTGGTGCCCCGCGAGAGCGGCGGAACGACCGTGAAGTGGGCGGGTTCCATGACCATGTTCGGGAAGCTGGTCGCGCTGGCGGGGGGGCTGATTCGACCGATCGCGAAGAAGGACATCGCGCGTCTGATCGCGGCGATCCAGGCAGCGTTATCCCCCGACGCGGAGGCCGCGACGGTCTGAGCCGCGAATTATTTTGGAGACCGCGTAGTTAGTTGAAATCTTGACGATGGTGCGGATATGAGCTGGGTAGGTAAATCGCTGCAACGCAAAGAAGACGACCGCCTGATTCGCGGCAGGGGCCTGTTCACCGAGGACGAGCACGGCGCCGGCATGTTGCACTTGTATATCTTGCGCTCGCCGTACGCGCATGCGCGCATCAACGGCATCGATGCCGCGGCGGCGAAGGCGCTGCCCGGCGTCGCGTGCGTGTTGACCGGTGACGACGTGCTCGAGCATTGCGACCCTTACATGCAGCTCGGTCCGGAGCCATGCGACAAGATCGTCGACCTGCCGCTGGCGACGGACAAGGTCAGGTACCAGGGTGAGCCGGTGGCAGCGGTGGTGGCCGAATCGGCGGCGATCGCGATGGACGCCGGCCAGCTCATCGAGGTCGACTACGACATGCTCGATGCCATCGTCGATGCCGAGGACGCGTTGCGGGACGAGATCATCGTCCACGAAGCGGCCGGGACGAACCGGACGTGGAATGGCGTCTTCGAGTACGGCGACGTCGACGAGGCATTCGCCGCTGCGGCGCACGTTGTCAAGATCGACAAGATGCACTTCCATCGCTATTCGAGCACGCCACTGGAGAACAACGCCTGCATTGCCGAGTGGACGCGCCAAGGCACGGTGGAATTCCTGTGCAACAACTCCTTCCCGGGTTTCGCGCAGCAGCTGCTCGCGCCCGGGCTGCGGTTGCCGACGGAAAGTATCCGCATCCGCACCTACGACGTCGGCGGCAGCTTCGGCAATAAGATCTGGAACTACGTATACATGTCACTCGCGGCACTGGCGTCGAAGAAATGCGACGGGCGGCGGGTCAAATGGTCGGAGCTCCGGACCGAGCACCTGCTCGCGTCCGGCCACGGGAACGAGCGGACCTATCTGGATACGGAGGTCGCGCTGGATGCCAGTGGCGTCATCACGGCGGTGCGCTCGCGGCATATCGACGACTGCGGCGCCTACACGCGGTATGAGCCGCTGGGCTGCGTGATCTGGTCGCAGGTGCTGCCCGCGACCTATGGGCTGCGCAACATCCGCATCGAGTTTACGCAGGCGGTCACGAACAAGTGCCCGGTCGTGCCGAACCGCGGTTATTCGCGGATGCAGCAGCTGTGGTTCATGGAGCGCATCGTCGACATCTGCGCGCACGAGCTCGGCATTGCGGCCGACGAGATGCGGCTGAAGAACTACATCCGCGCTTTCCCCTATGAGACGCCGAACGGTTGTGTCTATGACTCCGGCGACTACCCCGCGATGCTCGAGAAGGCGAAAGAGCTGATCGGCTGGGACGACTGGAAGCAGAAGCAGGCCGCGGCGCGCGCTGATGGTCGGCTGCTCGGCATCGGCATCGGCACGACCCTGGATTCCGGCACCAACAACTTCGGCCAGGCCCAGATCATGAATCCGTACCTGCCGTTCTCCGGCAACTCGGAGGTCTGCATCATCCGGATAGACTTCGACGGCCAGGTCATCGTCACGCTCGGCACCGGGCCTTCGGGGCAGGGACACGAGACGGCGGCGTCCCAGGTCGTCGCGGACGAGCTGAGCATCGACCCGTCGATGGTGCAGGTCCGGCCGGGCTTCGACACTTCGTGGAACACCTTCGTCGGGCATTCCGGCACCTATGCCAGCCAGTTCGCCGTGACCGGGCTGTCGGCCGTGCATGGCGCGTGCGGCAAGCTGAAGGCGCAGCTCAAGCAGCTCGCGGCTTTCGCGCTCGAGGCAGCCGAGGAGGACCTCGAATTCGGCGTCGGCGAGGAAGGGCCGGAGCTGCGCGTCAGGGGCACCGACAAGTTCATGAACTACTGGGCGCTAAGCAACCTGGTCAACAATAACAACGCGGTGCTCGACGAGTCGCTGGCGGACGTGACGCTGAACGTCCGCCACGTCTATCGGCCACCGTTCGATGTGCCGGACACGGAGAAGAAATTCGGCAACCTGACGCTGACGTATGCGGCACAGCTGCACATCGCGGTCATCGAAGTCGACCGGGATACGTGTCACCCGAGGCTGCTGGATTACGCCGCGGTCGACGATTGCGGCACCGTGATCAATCCGCAGATCGCGCACGGGCAGGTGCATGGCGCGACGAGCCACGGCATCGGTGCGGCGATCATGGAGTCGTTTGATTACGATGAGGTCGGGAACCTGCTGACGTCGACCTTCAGCGATTACTGCCCGATCACGGCGATGAACATCCCGGACATCAAGTACGGAAACATCGAGACGCGATCGCCGTTTAGCTATAGCGGCGCCAAGGGCATGGGCGAGGGCGGCGGTGCGCCGCTGCACACGATGTCCGCGGCGCTGCAGGATGCTCTGCACTCAGAGGGCGTCATCGTCGTCGACTCGTTCGCCTCGCCGCCGCGCGTATTTGACATGCTGAATCATCCGAACCGGGAGCAGGCCGTACAGGTCGATTAGGGTCGGACCAGCGTAACCTATTAATAAATATAGGATAACACGCGGGAATCGGCGCTTTCGAGACGCTAAATCGTCAATTCCGCGCCTGAAATGGCTGCCGTAACCGCGGCCTTTGGATTCGCATCATTCGGGCAGGCCCCGCAGCCGCGAAAGCCGGCCGGGGAGCGATAAACGGCACCAAAACGGCGGTTTAAGCGGCTCCAAGTGGGCGACTCTGCTATTTTCTCCATATAAATCAGGCTAGTACAGAGGTCCGACCCCCTAGGCGAGCAGGATGCCGGGTTCCGGCGTGTCCTCCAGGCCCCAGCCGCCCATCAGGTAATGATGCACGATGCGGATCGCCGTCTGGCCGCAGTGCTCGGCGAAGCCATCGAGGTGGCCGAAGCGCTCACCGAGGTTTTTTATGACGTAACCGGCCATCGCGTCGTGCACCCAGATCGGCACCATGTTAACGAAGGCCTGCTGACAGGCGACCTGCATGGCCTCGATGTAATCGACGCCCTCGGCAAAGCGAGCCTTGTCGGTGACCTCGTAGCGACCCGGCACGAACGTCTCGAAATCGAGCTTGAGAAACCCGCGCATGAAAGCGACGAAATTCGTGAAGTGGTAGTCGGGCATCAGGCCGTAGCGTGCGTTCGGCAGGATCGTATCGCTGGAGAAGAACAACTTCTCGTCAGCGAAGTACGCGGACAGGTGGCCGGTGCCGTGCGTCGGGCCGGGGTTCAGAAGCCGAAAGCTTGCGCCGTCGTAGTTCACGTCGTGCTGCGGCCCGCTCAGAGTCTCGGTCGCGGGGAGCTGCCCATCGGCCTTGCGCATGCTGATAACCTTCGCCGTCATGTGGTCCGCGACGAGAGCCGCATCTGGCGCGAAGTCGGCCGCGAAGCCGGCGTGATCGAGATGGTCGTGCGTGTAGATGACCGTGCCGACCGGCTTGCCGGGGATCGCCTTCTCGATCTCTGCGCGGTACGCGCGTGCACGCGCGGGCGTGCCGAGTGTGTCGAACGCGACGACGGACTTGTCCGCCTCGACGAACACCGTCCGGTACTTGCCGTCGCTGGTGGTCCACAGCCGGGGGGAGAGCTGCTCGGTCGTCATGACCGGCTCGGCGCTGAGGAAGCCGCGAACCGCGTCGCTGGTGAATATGCCCTGATGCTGAGTCATGCGCCCCCGCCTCTCACAAAGGGGTGGTATCCGGGGCCCAGTTGCCCTCGATGCCCCAGCCGCCGGTCAGGAAATGCTGCATGTAGCGCGACAGGTTCATCGCGCAGTATTCGTCGAAGCGGAAATACTTCGCATACCGGCCCTCTAGCTTCTCGTTCGTGTACCGCGTGACCTCCGCGAAGTCGTCCGCGTCGACGCCGGCTCCGATCGCCTCCTGCGCGATCTCCGCCATCTCGTCGTAGTAGTCGAGGCTTTGCTGAAATCCGGCGCGATCGGTGATCCAGAAATGTCCCGGCACGAAAGTATCCCAGTCGAGGCTCAGGAAACGGCGCATCACTGGAACGTAAGGTGTCATGTGCCAGTCCGGGAAGAACGTGTATCCGACACCCGGGATGACCGTGTCGACCATGAACAGCAGTTTTGACTGCGGGAAGTAGGCCGCGACGTTGCCGTCACCGTGCGTCGGGCCCGGATAGATGAGTTCGAACTCGACGCCATCGATGACGTATTCCTTACGCTCGCCCGAGAACGTCTCGGTGGCCGGCAGTTGTCCGTCCGACCTGCGCGCTCTGATGACGCGGTCGCACAGTTCGTGAGCAATGATGTCGGCACCCGCGTTCAGGTCCGCCGCGTAGCCGGTGTGATCGAGATGCTCGTGCGAATAGACGATCGTATGGCAGGGCTTGCGCGGGAACACCCGTTGCATCGCCATGCTGTACGCGTTCGCCCCGCCCGGGGTCGAGAACGTATCGAACGCGACCACGCCGGTCTCGCCCTCGACGAAGATCGTCCGGTAGATGCCTTCGCTGACGGTCCAGATATTGTCGCGGACGGGCTCGAAGGTGATATCCCGCCACATCGTCTGAATCGTCAAGGGGCCGGGGATCGTGAAGATGCCGCAGTGCGCATGGGCGCCCTCGGCCCCGTTGTCGGCGTCGGCGTTTGTCAACGGAACTCTCCTCGTCATGGGATTCTTCAGCCTGTTCTAGCAGGAAACCGATTTGGCGGCTTTGCGGATCGGGTAAAGCCTTTACCGGTATTGTCAATCCCGCTATAACGCCCGTTGGCACAATGATAAATCGCGCAGAATAACCTGGAGACCGCCGTGCCGAATCTCGATCCGCTGGACCTGTTCGACGTCAAATCCATGCTCGACGAGGACGAGCGTATCGTCCAGGACACGGTCGCGCGGTTCGTCGACGAGAAGGTGCTGCCGATCATCGGTGACTGCTTCGAGCACCATCGCTTTCCGTCGGAGCTCGTTCCCGAGATCGCGAGCCTGGGCCTGCTCGGTAGCAGCATCGAGGGCTATGGTTGCGCCGGCCTGAACAGCGTCGCCTACGGGCTGATCTGCCAGGAGCTCGAGCGCGGCGACAGCGGCCTGCGCAGCTTCGTCTCGGTGCAGGGCAGCCTGTGCATGTGGCCGATCCACGCCTACGGCAGCGAGGAGCAGAAGCAGCGCTGGCTGCCCGGCATGGCGGCCGGCGAGGTGATCGGCTGCTTCGGCCTGACCGAGCCCGACTTCGGCTCCAACCCCGGCGGCATGATCACGCGGGCCGAGCGCGACGGCGACGGCTGGGTGCTCAACGGCGCCAAGATGTGGATCACCAACGGCTCGATGGNNGCAGCTTCGTCTCGGTGCAGAGCAGCCTGTGCATGTACCCGATCTACACCTACGGCTCCGACGAGCAGAAGGACCGCTGGCTGCCGGCGATGGCAGCCGGCGAGGCTATCGCGTGTTTCGGCCTGACCGAGCCGCAGGGCGGGTCGGATCCGAGCAACATGAAGACGCATGCGAAGCGCGATGGTGATGACTGGATCATCAACGGTTCCAAAATGTGGATCACCAACGGCGACATCGCCGACGTCGCGGTGGTCTGGGCACGGACCGACGACGGTGTCCGCGGCTTTCTGGTCGAGAAAGACATGCCCGGTTTCGTCGCGCCACCGATCGAGCACAAGATGTCGCTGCGCGCCTCGCACACGTCGTCGCTGTTCTTCGATAATGTCCGCGTCCCCGCGGCCAACTTGCTCCCGGGCGTCAGCAGCATGCGCGGTCCGCTGAGCTGCCTGACGCAGGCGCGTTACGGCATCACCTGGGGGCCGATCGGGTCCGCGCAGGCCTGTCTGAAGGAACTGCTCGAATACGTCGAGACGCGCGAGCTGTTTGGCGAGCCGCTGTCCCACAAGCAGTCGATACAGGAAAGGCTCGCCGACATGGCGCGAAGAATCGCGACGGCACAGCTCCTCTCATTGCGGCTCGGCCGGCTGAAAGACGCCGGACAGATGGACCCGACGCAGGTCTCGCTGGCCAAGTGGAACAACGTGCGCATGGCGCTCGACGTCGCCCGCGACTGCCGCGACATGCTGGGTGGCAGCGGCATCAGCGTCGAATATGTTCCGATTCGGCACATGCTGAACCTCGAGAGCGTGATAACGTACGAGGGTACGGAGAACATCCACAAGCTCGTGGTCGGTAAGGAGTTGACCGGAATAGCCGCGTTCTAGACCACGTATCGAACAATGGCAGGAGACAGGTGAATACGACGCGCCGCAGTTTCATTCGCGGCACAGGGCTGGGAGTGCTGAGCTTCACGGTAGGCGGTTCGCCGGTTCTGCTGTCGCCGCGCGAGGCCCGCGCGAAGGGCGCGGATTTCAGAGTGTTGAAGCCGGGAGAAGTCGACTTGCTGGAGGCCTTCGGCGAAGCGCTCGCACCGGGCGCGCGCGAGAACGGCATCGCGCATTTCGTCGATCAGCAATTGTCCGTCGACCCGAACGACGCGCTGCTGATGATCAAGTCGTTCAACGTGCCGCCGCCGTATGCCGATTTCTACCGGGCGGGCCTCGCCGCGCTCGACGGACACTGCCGCGCGGTTCACGGCAAGCCGCTTGTCGAGCTGGACGAGAAAGCGACGACGGCCGTCATGGACGGCCTCGTCGCGACGCTCGGCGGCGCTCAGCCCGAGGGCTGGGAAGGGCCGCCCGCCGTGCTGGTCTATCTTGGCGTGCGCTCGGACGCGGTCGATGTCGTCTACGGGACGGTCGACGGGTTCAGGCGTCTCGGCGTGCCCTACATGCCTCATATCATGCCGGCGAAACCGTGGTGACGGACGGTGGCTGACGCTACCGAAGTCGTCGTCGTCGGGGCGGGCGCCGCCGGCAGCGTCTACGCCGCGATCCTGGCGGAGGCCGGGCGGGCGGTGACGGTGCTCGAGTCCGGGCCGCCATGGAAACTGGTCGATCTCTACAGCTCGCAGACCTGGGGCCGGCGACTGAAGTGGACGACGCCGCACGTCGAGGAGGCGACGCGCGACAGCCTGTTCTTCAACTACAACGCGGGACGCGGGTACGGCGGCGCATCGCTGCACCACTTCGGCGTCTGGCCGCGATTTCATGAGGAAGACTTCAGGGAGCGGACCCTGTACGGCAAGGGTTTTGACTGGCCGCTCGAGTACGGCGACCTGCGCCCTCACTACGACCGGGTACAGTCCGACATCGGCCTGGCCGGCGACGCCGAGGCCGAGATCTGGCGACCGCCGGGGGACCCGTATCCGTTGCCCCCCGTGCCGCGCTTCGCGCAGGGCGAAATCCTCGCGAAGGGTTTCGCGGCGATCGACATGCATGTCGCGCCGGTCCCGATGGCCGTGCTCACCCGTCCGTACAAGGGGCGGGCGGCGTGCATCTGGGACGGCTGGTGCGAGGCCGGCTGCCCGACTGGCGCGCTCGGCAATCCGCTGGTCGAATACATCCCCCGTGCGGTCAAGGCCGGCGCCGAGCTTCGACCCCACAGCCACGTCACGCGCGTGCTGACGGAGAGGTCGGGCAGACGCGCAACCGGCGTCGAGTACTTCGACTCGGACGGCAGTCGCCGCGAACTGCGGGCGGACGTGGTCGTGCTGACGGCGTTCACGGTCGAGAATTGCCGAATTCTCCTGAATTCCGCCACCGACGCGCACCCCGACGGTCTCGCGAACTCGAGCGGGCTTGTCGGTTCGTACATCATGTCGCACGCGTCGGCCAACCTGTTCGGCATGTTCGACGAGGACACGCAGAATCATATGGGCCTGAACGGCGGCCAGCTCATCTGCCAGGACAGCTTCGGCAAGGTGCGCGAGCATGGCCCGTTCGGCAGCCGCCATTACATCGCCGCCCTGGCCACGAAGCCGAATGACCTGCTCGGCATCGCGATGACCCGCGCGGACCTGTACGGACGGCAACTCGATGCGTTCATGCGGCGCGCGGTGCGTAACATGACCAACATGGTCACCGTTGCGCAGGACCAGCCGCGCCGCGAGAATCGCGTCGAGCTGGCGGAGACCGAGGACAAATTTGGCTACCGCCGTGCCCGCATCGTGTACGAGACGAGCCCCGACTGCATGGGTCTCTGGCAGGAAGGGGTCGACGAAGGCAAGCGAATCCTGGAGGCCGCGGGCGCGGAAGAGATCTGGAACGGGCCTAAGGGCTCCCAGCATATAATGGGCGGCACGATCATGGGAGCGGACGCGGGCGAGTCGGTCACCAATCGCCAGTCGCAGACGCACGACGTGGCGAACCTGTTCATCGGTGGGCCCAGCCTGTTTCCCACGTCGTCGGCCGCCAATCCGACGTTCACGCTGCACGCCCTCGCGATGCTGAGCGCCGAATACGTGCGTAAAGAATTCGAATCGCTATGAACGAATCCGTCATCAATTTCTTCGACAAAGGGAGCATCGGCCCAGCCGACCGGCTGGGCCGGCCGCTGCACGACCTGCGCATCTCGGTCATGGACCGCTGCAACTTCCGGTGCCCGTACTGTATGCCCGAGGACAAGTTCCACAAGGAGTTCGAGTTCATGCGCAGCAGCGAGCGCCTGTCGTTCGACGAGATCGTCCGTGTCGCGCAGGTATTCCAGAAGCTCGGCGTCCGCAAGTTGCGCATCACCGGCGGCGAGCCGTTGTTGCGCCAGAACCTGCCCGACCTGATCGGTGACCTGAGCCGGATCGACGGCATCGATGACCTGGCACTGACGACGAACGGCATACTGCTCGGCGCACACGCGGCGGCGCTGAAGGCGGCCGGAATGGATCGCGTCACGGTCAGCCTCGATTCCCTCGACGACGCCGTATTCGCGGAGATGAGCGGCAACCGCGGCAGCAAGGACCGGGTGCTGGACGGCATCCGGGAAGCCGTCAACGCCGGTCTATCACCCATCAAGATCAACACGGTCGTCAAGCGCGGCATCAACGAGCACACGACTCTGGACCTGCTGGACTACTTCCGCGGCACCGGCGTGATCGTCCGCTTCATCGAGTTCATGGACGTCGGCACGATCAACCACTGGCGTTACTCGGACACCGTGCCCGCGAAGGAACTCGTAGAGATGATCGATGCGCGCTGGCCGATCGAGCCGCGGGATCGGAACTACCACGGCGAGGTGGCGAATCGCTATGCTTTCCGGGACGGGGCGGGCGAGATCGGGTTCATTCAGTCCGTGACGCGGCCGTTCTGCGGCGACTGCACGCGGGCGCGGCTCTCGTCCGACGGCAAGATCTTCACGTGCCTGTTCGCGGACCACGGCACTGATCTGCGGGAACCGCTGCGCTCCGGCCTCAACGATGACGAGTTGCTCGAGATCGTGCGCGACACCTGGCGAAACCGCGACGATCGCTACAGCGAGTTGCGTCGCGCGAAGTCGACGCAACACGGCGACAAAGTCGAGATGTATTACATTGGGGGATAGCTCGCGCGCCGAATCCAGTCTGCGCGTCACCGTGCGGCGGGTCGGTGGCGAAAGTGAACTTCGGAGCGGCGATCACGAAATCGACTTCGTCGCGGTCGAGGAACCCCTCGAGATTCGCCTGTCGTTCGGCGTCGATGGGGATGCCGAACCGACATCGCAGAGCATCTCCATCACGATGCGCACCCCCGGCGACGACCTGAACCTCGCCGCGGGTTTCCTGTTCACCGAGGGGCTGATCGACGACGCGATACAGATCTCGGGCATCGGGCACGCGCCGGATTCCGAGTCCGGCGCCGACAGTCCGAATGTTGTCGTCGTCGAGTTAGCGCCGGGCGTGTCGGTTGACACGTCGAAGCTCCAGCGACATTTCTATACGACTTCATCATGTGGTGTGTGCGGCAAGTCTTCGCTCGAGGCGCTGTCGGCGCAGGCATCCTACCCGGTGTCGGGGGATGCGCTGCGCGTCGACCCCGGCGTACTGGCGGCACTGCCGGAGGCGCTGATGCGCCACCAGAAGACGTTCTCGGACACCGGCGGTCTGCACGCCGCGGGACTGTTCCGTGCCGACGGCACGCTGCTGGACGTTCGGGAGGACGTCGGGCGACACAACGCCGTCGACAAGCTGGTCGGCAACGCCTTGCGGGAGCGGCGGCTGCCGTGGTCGAACCTCGGCGTGCTGGTCAGCGGGCGCACCAGCTTCGAGATCATGCAGAAACTGCGCATGGCCGGTTGTCCGCTGGTGGCCGCGGTCGGCGCGCCGTCGAGCCTCGCGGTCGAACTCGCGTGGCAGTTCGACATGACGCTGGTCGGATTCCTGCGAGATGGCCGCTTCAATGTCTATGCTGGACCCGGGCGAATAGCCTGACCGCAGTCCGGGTATCGTCGGACTCCGAACGTGACGGGTTAGCGGCCCGCATTTTCGACCGGTGCTTTGCCCTCGCCGCCAAGATGTGTCGCAACGAGGCCGATGATCGGGCCGCCGATGGCAACCTCGAGGGATTACCAAACATGTCGCAACTCGCGCCGAGTTCCACAGCCATGGAATTGACATAATCCCGACTTGCCGCGTCAACGGGTTGCTCGTTCCGGGGCATCTGCTACGCTGGTGCTAGACATGAAAGCACCCAGCAACTCAGAGACAAGTATCAGGACCCGCGCCGAGAATCTCGGCTACTCGATCCACGAGTGCATGTCCTTCGAGGGCTGTTACTTCATCGTCGACATGAGTACCAGCCTGGTCATCGCGGGCGCGCAGGACTTTCTCGCTTGGGAAGACGTCGTGCGATGGGTCCTGAACGCGGACGGTGCGCAGACCTTGCAGTGATGGTCGTTCCTGGAGACGAGTCACCGCTCCGCTCGCCGGGCGAGCAGTCGGGCCAGCAACGCACGTAATTCGATCGGCGCGTCGATCGGTCGCAGGTCGTTGGCGGCGATTTGCAGAGACATCGCGCGTTCGCCGATCTCGGTCGCGAGTGCCTGCTGCGCATCCGTCAGATCATCGAAGCGTTCCGCTTCGAGCATCGCCTTGCAGCAGCTCGCGTCCGAGCTGAAGACGGACCGGCACGCAATCGGCCGGACGTCGTAGACGATGCACTGATTGTCCACCAGCAGCGGACACGTCCAAGTCCTCGTTTCCGCGTCCTCGTATGGCATGGAATCGATCTCGCGCGCCTGTCGCCGCACCGTCACCGCGAACGCGCGAAACTGTTCCCGGGACATTCGTGCCTCCGCTGCGTCCAGGATCGCCTCGCCGTCCGCGTGGTTGACCATGACGATGAGCTGATGGCAGCACCACGAGCAACCGCGTTTGCACGCGAACGAGTGCGACGCCGTCGCCGCGGCAATGAGTTCGTCCACCTGGGGGCACTCTGCTGTATTGTCGCCAGTGTCGTTTGCGTCAATCATGTCGGGCCGTCACGAAAGAGCAGATTGTTGCCGAGCGATCACTCAGCCGAGTGGATACTTCGCGCGCAGTGCTTGTGTGAGTTCCGGGCCGGCTTTTTCCGGTGAGCCCGCGTCGAAGGGCGGCTGCGGGTCGTACTCGATGATCAGCTGGATCTCCTCGGCCACCGACTGTCCGCACTCGAGCGCCGCGAGCGTCAGCGCCATGTCGATGCCCGACGAGACGCCGGCCGCGGTGATGATCTTCCCCTCGCGCACGACGCGCCGGGTCGACGGCGTAGCCCCAAATGTTTTCAGCAGATCCAGGCCGAGCCAATGCGTCGTCGCCTCGAGCCCGTCGAGCAGGCCGGCGGCGCCGAGCACGGCGGCGCCGGTGCACACGGACGTCGTCCACTTCGTATTCGCGTGGCTGCGGCGGACCCAGTCGAGCACGGCCTCGTCGCCCATGACGGCCGACGGGTTTGGCGTGCCCGGGACGACGATGATGTCGGCTTCGCCGCAATCGGCGAGCGCCTTGTCGGCGTTGAACAGCGCGATCTCGGCATCGGTTCGCTTGGGCCCGGGCGTTGTCGCGACGAAGCTCAGTTCGGCGTCGGGCAGCAGGTGGAGTACTTCGTAAGGGCCGATCGCATCGAGTGCGGTCACCCCGTCATACAGCAGGATCTCGATCTTCATGCGTATCCCGGCAGCGGTTACTTGCCCGTTTGCTGGCGGCAGCTTGTGGAATTTGGCTATCCAGTCGCTGATAATGCCGCGTAACTGACAGGTAAGTAAACTGTCGCCGGAGAAGAACAACGATGCAGACTAAGATCATCCTCGAAGAGAAAGATATACCGACCCACTGGTATAACGTCGTCGCCGACATGCCGAATCCGCCGGCGCCGCCGCTGGGCCCGGACGGGAACCCGGTCGGCCCCGAGGCATTGCTTGCGATCTTCCCCGAGGAACTGGTCAAGCAGGAAGTCAGCGCGGAGCGCTGGATCCCGATCCCGGATGAAATCCGCGAGATCCTGTCGCTGTGGCGACCGTCGCCGCTGTACAGGGCTCATCGTCTCGAGAAGTCGCTGGGCACGCCGGCGAAGATCTATTACAAAAACGAATCGGTCAGCCCGGCCGGATCCCACAAGCCCAACACGGCGATTGCGCAGGCGTATTACAACAAGGTCGCCGGTATCAAGACGCTGGCCACGGAGACCGGAGCAGGGCAGTGGGGTTGCTCGCTCGCGCTCGCCGGGCAGCTGTTCGACATGCACGTCCGCGTCTTCATGGTCAAGGTCAGCTATCAGCAGAAGCCGTATCGTCGCTCGATGATGCAGACCTGGGGCGCCGAGGTGTACGCGAGCCCGTCCGAACTGACCGAGACCGGGCGCAACTACCTGGAGCAGGACCCGGACACTCCGGGCTCGCTCGGGATCGCGATCTCGGAGGCGGTCGAGCAGGCCGCGGAGCGCGAGGACACGAACTACGCGCTCGGCTCCGTTCTGAATCACGTGCTGTTGCACCAGACGGTCATAGGCCTCGAGGCCCGCAAGCAGCTCGAGATCGCGGGTGATTATCCGGATGCGATATACGCGCCGTGCGGCGGCGGCTCGAACTTCGGGGGGATCGCTTTCCCGTTCTTCGCCGACAAGGCGGCGGGCAAGCAGATCGAACTCGTCGCCGTCGAGCCGACCTCGTGCCCGACGCTCACCAAGGGCGTGTACACCTACGATCATGGTGACGCATCGGGCCTGACGCCGCTGATGAAGATGTACACCCTGGGCCACGACTTCGTTCCGCCCGGAATCCACGCGGGCGGGCTTCGCTATCACGGCGATTCGTCGCTTATTAGCCAGCTATTCGACGAAGGGCTCGTCAGCGCGGTCGCAGTGCCCCAGACCGAGACGTTCGAGGCCGGCGTCCAGTTTGCGCGCACGGAGGGCATCGTGCCGGCACCCGAATCGACGCACGCGATCGCGGCCGCGATCCGCGACGCCAAACGCTGTGTCGAGACCGGCGAGGAACGCACGATCCTCTTCAACCTGTCCGGCCACGGACACTTCGACATGTCCGCGTATGATCGCTACCTCGCCCACGAGCTGACGGACTACGAGTATCCCGAGGAGGCGATCCGCGAATCGCTGGAGAAGCTGCCGAAATTCGCCTGAGGTTTAGCGCCGTTTGCGCTCTCGTCCGACGACCAGCCAGATGCCGAGGGAGACGAGCGCGACGCCGGCGAGGTGATACCAGTGCAGGGTTTCGCCGAGAAAGCCGACGGCCAGCGCCGCCCCGAACACCGGGATCAGGTTCATGAAGATGCTGGCGCGATTCGGCCCGACGGCCTGGTTGCCGATATTCCACAGCAGCATGGACAGGCACGAGACGAGGAGCGCCAGCGTCAGCACCGCGACGACGGCCAGCCACGTCAGCGGCATCGGCCGATAGACGATCGTCTCGACGATATAAAACGGGAACAGCAGCGCGCAGCCGGCCACGATCACGCCGAACAGTGCCTCGGCCGGATTCAGTTCATCCGGCAGCCGATACACGTTTACGGCGTAGGCGGAGAATCCACCCATCGCCAGCAGCGCGATGACATCGCCGAGGTTTGGCCCGAGCGTGCCGAGCCGCAGAGGCTCCCCGCGCGTCAGCATGACCGCCACGCCGGCGAACGCCAGCGCAATGCCGACCGCCTGAGCGGGCGAGAGCCGCTGCCGGAAAAACAGATAGGTGAACAGCACCGTGATCGTCGGCTGCGTCGCATTGATCAGCGAGATGTTGATCGCCGTGGTGAAATTCAGCGCGATCAGGATGACGGTCGTGCTACCGACGATCAGCCCGCCGAGCAGCGACAGGCTGACGACATAGCGGCGGTAAGTGGCCGCGCACCTGCCCAGTTGCGGGAGCACGAACGGCAGCAGGCAGATGGCCGCGACGAACCAGCGCCAGAACGACAGGCCGACCGGCGGCAGGCTTTCGTGCGTGCCGCGGCCGACGATGTGATTCGTGGCCAGGAACAGCATGCACACGGTCAGCAGCGCATAGGCGAGGACCGGTCGTGCCCTGAGTCTCTCGACCAGCGTCATTCGCTTATAGTCCGGCGAGCAGGTGGGGCAGCCATAGCGTGATGGCCGGGAATGCGACCAGCAGCCCCACACGCACCAGGTCCGAGGCGACGAACGGCATGACGCCCACGAACGTGTCGCGCAGCGCGACCTCGCGCGCCTGCGAGTTGATCACCAGCACGTTCATGCCGATCGGCGGCGTGATCAGCCCGAGTTCCACGACGACGAGCACGATGATGCCGAACCACATCTGCAGATCTCCGCTCGGCATGCCGAAATCCAGCGCGGCGACGATCGGCCAGAACACCGGGACCGTCAGGAAGATCATCGCGACGCTGTCCATGAAGCAGCCGAGGACGAAATACATGCCGATCATCGCGAACAGGATCAGGTAGGGGTGCCAGCCGCTGCTCGCGGCGAGCTCCGACATGTAAGCGGGAAAGCCCGCGAGCGCCAAAAAGATGTTGACGAAGTCGGCGCCGAGCAGGATCAGGAATATCATCGCCGTCGTGACCGCCGTATCCTTCAGGCACGCGACGAAACCGGCCACGTCCAGTCCGCCCAGTAAGCGCGCGAGCAAGCCCGCGCCGGCCACGCCTATGGCAGCGGCCTCGGTCGGGTCGAACACCCCGAGATAGATGCCTCCGATCACGACCAGGAACAGCACCAGCGTCGGCCAGCTCCGCGCCAGCGCGGCACGGCGCTGTTCCCGCGTCGCGATGGACTTGGCCGGGGCCGCGTCCGGCCGCAGGCGCACATATATCGACACGACGAGCAGATATCCGGCGAGCGCCAGCAGGCCCGGCAGCAGCGCCGCCTCGAACATCCTGACGATGTTCGCCTGCACGGCGATCGCGTAGATGATCAGCACGACCGACGGCGGTATCAGGATTCCCAGCGTGCCGCCGGCCGCCAGTGCGCCGGTCGCGAGCGCCCCCGAGTAGCGATACCGCTCGAGTTCCGGCAGCGCGACCTTGCCCATCGTGCCGGCGGTCGCGAGGGATGAGCCGCAGATCGCGCCGAACGCGCCGCAGCCGCCGATGGCCGCCATCGCGACCCCGCCGCGGCGATGGCCGAGGAAGGCGTTCGCCGCGTCGAACACGCTGCGGCTGAGGCCGGAGCGCGCCGCGAGCTGACCCATGAGCAGAAACAGCGGCACGACGGAGAAGTTATACGAGGCGAACCGCCAGTAGGCGCCGCTCTTCATGTAATCCAACAGCGGGTCGATGCCGGAGAGCACGGCGTAGCCGGCCATGCCGACCGTCAGCATCGCGACCGCGACAGGCACGCGCAGTACCAGCAGAATCGCCAGCGCAGCGAGCCCGGACGACGCGATCGCGATCGGGTCCATCTAGGGCATGTCCCGCAAGTCGCGGCTCGCCGTGTACAGGCAACAGGCAGCGAGCAGTGCGAACGAGGCGATCGCGAACGGAAACGCCCACCACAGCGGCACGCCGAGGATGATCGTCACGTCACGGTCGCGCACGGCGTCGATCAGCCCGAGCGTCATGCGCCATGCGAACAGCATCGCGATCGTGGCGCACAGCAGGGCCGCGATGACGTCGAGAACCGCGGCGAGGCGGGGGGCCATGCGCGCCATGAGAAAGTCGACCGTGACGTGTCCGCGTTTCAGCTGGCAGTATGGCAGGCACAGGAACGCGGCGATGCCGGTCCCGATCGCCACGAGTTCGAAATCGCCCGGTATGGGCCGTTCGAGCGCCGCCCGGCCGATGACGCTGACGACCGTGATCGCGGTCAGTCCGCACAGGATCACGCCGCCGGCGACGGCGAAGGCCGACGCCGCGCGGAATAGCCGTCGCTCGAGGGGCGAGTCGATCATTCGACAGCGTCCGCTGTCGGCGCGAGCCGCGCGTACTGGGTCAGCAGGTCGCGTGCCTCGTCGAGGATCGCCGGCCCGTCCAGGCCTTGGGCCCGCATCGCGGCGAGCCAGCGGTCCGTCACCTCGGTGTCGAGCCTGCGGCGCAGCTCGCGCGCGTCGGCCCGCGGCAAGCGGATCAGTTCGCCCGACGCGGCCGCGAGCTCGATGCCGGGTTCCTCGTTCGCCGTCCAGATTTTCGCGAGCCACTCGGCGATGCCGTGCCCGGAGTTGCGGTCGATGATCCCCCGCAACTCGGGCGGCAGGTCGCCGTACGACTCGACGTTCATCGCGATCATGAACACCTGGGTGTGGAATCGATCGCTGACGGGCAAATCGAGGCCGACGTGATAGTCGACCAGTTCGTTGACCTTCAGCGAGCCGACGACTTCGTACGGGATCAGCGCGCCGTCGACGACGCCCTTCGACAACAGCTCCGGTATCTTCGAGACTGGTGTTCCGATCGGCGTCGCGCCCAGCGATTCGACGACCCAGCCCGACAGCCGGCTCGGGATCCGGATCTTCATGCCCTCGATATCGGCGGCCGAGCGCACCGGCCGCCGCGAGTGCAGCGCCTGCCCGGCGTGGACGAATCCGGCGATGACGCGGTAGTCGCCGAATTCATCGGGTCGCCGCGCGATGAAGTCGGTGATCGCCCGGTTCATGACGGCCGGGTGCGCCGTCAGCGCGGGCAGTTCGAACACCTCCAGCGACGGAAAACGGCCGGGGTTGTACCCGGTCAGTGTCCAGGCGATGTCGACGATGCCGTCGCGCACCTGGTTCAACAGCATGGGCGCCTGGCCGCCGAGCTGCATCCCCGGATACACGTCGATGCGGATGCGTCCGTCGGACTCGGCCTCGATCGTCTCGGCCCACGGCACGATCATCGACCAGTGCCCGGGGGCGGCCGGCGGCAGCATGTGGTGAAAGCGCAGGCGATGTTCCGGTTGGCCCGCGGCGTGCGCGCAGAGGCCGGCGAGCAGCAGACCGAGTGCGAGTGGATACGACCTGGTCGCCATTAGCCGGGCTGCTCCATCGGGCCATGATGCAACAATTGCTTGGCGTCCGACACCAATCCGCTGCCGGATCGGACAAGAGCGGCCGTCGCGGGGATGGCATCATGGTGCGCCGAAACCGGTAAAATAACCCGATGACCGACGCCGCCTGGGCCATCGTTCCCGTCAAGGACTTCGCGCGAGCGAAGTCGCGCCTGTCGCGTGTCCTGACACGGCGGCAATGCCGGGAGCTGGCGCGCCTGATGGCCGCCGACGTGCTGCGTGTCCTGACGCGGTCGCCGTCCGTGGCCGGCGCGGTGGTCGTGGGGCAGGGGCCGGAGCAGCGGGAGCTCGCCGCGGGTTTCGACTGCGAGTTCATCGAGGACGAGCCCGGTGCGGGTCTGTCGGGCAACCTGCGTCGGGTCGCCCGGCGACTGGCGGACCGTGGCGTTGGCACGGTGCTGGTCGTACCCGCGGACCTGCCTGCCCTGAAGGTGGGTGATGTCGAACATATTCTCGCGCTACACGACGCCGGCGTGACGATCTGCCGCGCCGGCCGCGACGGCGGTACGAACGCGCTGGTCGTCTCCCCGCCGGACGCGGTTACTTTTTGTTACGGCTTCGATAGTGCCAGTCGTCATGCGGACTCAGCGCGCTCGGCCGGCCTCGCCGTTCGCCTGATCGACGAAGGCGCGTTCCAGCGTGACATCGATACGCCGGAAGACCTCGGCGAACTGTGCCGCCAGGCGCCGCGTTGCGGTGCCGTCGACTACCTGCGCCGCTCCGGCCTGATGAGCCGGCTGGCGGCGGAGTCTGCGTCGGCGCCCGCGTGCCCTTGGGCGGGTCCGCCCGCACGCGACGAATTACTGGAGCTTGGCCGCAGCCAGACCTTGTCCGAACTGGTTAGCCATGCCGCCGCGATACGCGACTCCGGGTTCGGTGACCTCGTGACCTATTCGCCGAAGGTCTTCATCCCGCTGACCGAACTGTGTCGCGACGTATGCCATTACTGCACCTATGCCAAGACGCCGCGCCGCGTCGACCGCCCGTACCTCGAGCCGGAGCAGGTGCTCGACATCGCGCGGGCGGGACGGGACGCCGGCTGCCGCGAGGCGCTGTTCACGCTCGGCGACAAGCCGGAGCTCAGGTACCGGGCCGCACGCGACGCGCTCGACCGCCTCGGCTACGCGAGCACGCTCGACTATCTCGCGTCGATGGCGGAACGGGTCCTCGCCGAGACGGGCCTGCTCCCGCACCTCAACGCCGGCATCATGTCGGCGGAGGATTACCGGCGTCTGCGTCGCGTAGCGCCGTCGATGGGCCTGATGCTCGAGTCCGCGTCGCCGCGACTGTGCGAGCGGGGCGGGCCGCATTTCGGTTCGCCCGACAAGCAGCCGGGTGTCCGCCTCGATGCGATCCGGGCGGCGGGCGTCGCGGCGGTGCCGTTCACGTCCGGAATCCTGATCGGCATCGGCGAGACGCGCGAGGAGCGCATCGATAGCCTGCTCGAGCTCCGCGCACTGCACGAACGGTATGGGCACATCCAGGAGGTGATCGTGCAGAACTTCGTGCCCAAGCCCGGCACGAAGATGGCCGACGTGCCCGCGCCCGCGCGTGACGAGATGCTCTGGACGATCGCGATGGCGCGGCATGCCTTCGGCCCCGCCATGAGCATCCAGGCGCCGCCGAACCTGAATGCGCGGCGTCCCGAGGAATTGGTCGGGGCCGGCATCAACGATTGGGGCGGGGTCTCGCCGGTGACCCCGGATCATGTCAACCCCGAGTCGCCGTGGCCGCATCTCGAGACCCTGCGCGCCGCAACGGCGCGCGCCGGCAAGCAGCTGGTGCCGCGGTTGACCGTTTATCCGGACTACGTGAGCGCGCGCGAGCGCTGGATCGACGCGGGACTGTGCGGTGCGGTGCTGCGCCATGCCGACGCTCAGGGCCTCGCCCGCGAAGACGCCGGCGGCGGCGACGGCTGGGCCGTCGGCGCGGGCGTGGCCCCGCCCTGGCGGCTGGCGGACCGACCGCGAGGCCGCGGTGTTGTGAAACCCGGCCTGGATTCGATCATCTCGCGCGGGAGGTCCGGCGAGCGCCTGTCGCCGCGCGATGTGGAGCGACTGTTCGCGACGCGCGGCGAAGACTTCGCGGAGGTCTGCGACGCGGCCGACGGCTTGCGTCGCGAAGCCGTCGGCGACGAGGTCACCTACGTCGTCAACCGCAATATCAACTACACC
>JABAOE010006790.1_pt1 | contig 23024 bp, 17 predicted proteins | sample 7062141 | NCBI WGS metagenome assembly JABAOE01 (sample SAMN14538627, study PRJNA623070) | marine sediment metagenome | biome: marine biome [ENVO:00000428]; feature: marine pelagic biome [ENVO:01000023]; material: deep marine sediment [ENVO:00002113] | place: India: Gulf of Khambhat ... | reverse complement strand
GCGAGCAGCAGCGCGAAGGCGAGGGCGACGATTCCGAGAAATTTCGTTCTCTTCTGTAGTGTGTTCATTTACTCCCTCCTTCTTACCTGAAAAGTCTGTAAAACGGTTCCGTTAAACGCGATATTTTCCCTCTTTATCTCCTTATTTCTCAAGGTTTTCGCCTCATAGTAAGGGATAACCCCTCATGCCCGTCAAAGCGGGGTGGCGGGTTTCCCGATGTTTCCCCCCGTTCATGGAGAGACGCTTTTCTCCGGCGGGGGAGATGCCGGCCCGAAAATGAGCGCGCGGCCTCCCACCGGACGGGGGATGGGTGTGCTCGTCCCCCCAAAAATGCATTTTTTATTGTATAAATATGATTTAATGTAATTAATTGAGATAGAATAGATTTTATCCCGGATGCCGGGCGGGGCGGTGGGGTATTTGGACTCTGAAGACCGGTTCGTCCCGGGGACCTGAAAAATCTGTGAAGTGAGCAACTCAAAAAAAATCTCCCAACTCCAGTAAAAAGATGTGATATCTCTTCGCCACTATTATGAGCAAGGGGTGTGCCAACCCGCACATATTGAGTTGAAACAATAAAAGCCTTTATCTATCGGATACTTGTAAGTTTCCCCCGGGAAGGCGGTGCCGTGGGCCCGGGGGGGAAATGTAGCAAATTATCGAAATACGGGGGGGGGGGGGTTGAAAATCTTCGAAAGAGTCCAAATGCTATTGGAAACTAACAGCAGCAGTGAAAAAGGGGGTTCGCCCGGCCGGAGGCGGGGATCCTTACCCTTCCTGGAGCTTTTTCCTGCGGTAGCGGAAGGTGTGGTGGTTGATATTTAATAGCCGCGCCGCCCCGCTCTCGTTGCCCCCGGCCATCCTCAGGGCCTCCTCGATGTAGTAGCGCTCGAGGGACCGCTCCACCGACGCCAGGTCGATGCCTCCGGGCGGTATCGGGGGGAAGGGGGTTTCGGGCGCGTCGCCCCTGGCCGGCTTGCCCTTGCCGGGGGGCTCGAGGCCGAGGTCCTCCACCCGGAGCTCCGGCCCGCTGCCGACGAGCACGCCCCGCTCGATGAGGTTCTTCAGCTCCCGCACGTTCCCCGTCCAGCCGTGCTTGAGAAGGGCCGCCTCCGCGTCGGGGGATATGCCGGAGAAATCCTTCTCGAACTTGGCGGAAAACTCCAGCAGGAAGTGCTTCGCCAGGGGGATGATGTCGCCCCGCCGCTCGCCGAGCGAGGGGATCTTGACGCTGATGACGCCGAGCCGGAAAAAGAGGTCCTGCCGGAACAGCCCCTGCTCGATGAGGGCGTCCACGTCCTTGTTCGTGGCGGAAACGACGCGGGTTTTCACCTGGAGCTTCTTCGTCCCCCCGACGCGGTAGAACTCCCCCTCGTCGAGAAAACGCAAAAGCTTCGCCTGTGCCGCCAGGCTCAGGTCCCCCACCTCGTCCAGGAAGAGCGTCCCCGCCTCGGCCTCCTCGATCAGCCCCCGCTTGCCCGACTCGCGCGCCCCGGTGAAGGCGCCCTTCTCGTGGCCGAAGAGCTCGCTCTCGATGAGGTCCTCCGGGATGGCCGCGCAGTTCACCGTGACGAGGGGCCCACGGAAGTTGGGGCTCCCGTAGTGGATGGTGGCGGCGAGCATCTCCTTGCCCGTGCCCGTCGCCCCGAGGAGCAAAACGGGGGTGTCGGGGCTCTTCGCCACCGTGTCGACGAAGCCCATCACGTCCTGGATGGCGTCGCTCTCGGCGATGAAGCAGGGGATGTGTTCCGTGAGGTATCTTTCCTGGAGGACCCTGACCTCCTTCCTGAGACGGATCGTCTCCAGGGCGTTTTTGATGGTCATCTCCAGGCCCTCCATCTGGATGGGCTTCACCACGTAGTCGTGGGCGCCGAGCTTCATCGCCCTGATCACCGTGTCCACGTCCTCGTAGGCGGTGATCATGATGACCAGGACGCCGGGGTGCCGGCTCTTTATCTCCCGCAGGGCGTCGATCCCGCTCATGCCCGGCAGGCCGATGTCCAGGAGGACCAGGTCGGGCGGCTCCCCCTCCAGCGCCTCGATCGCGGGTTCCGCCTGGGAAAATGCCCGGACGCGGTAGTCGCCGCCGAGGGCCAGGGCGATCCCCTCACGAACCGTCGGCTCGTCGTCGACGATGTAGAGGGAGTACTCGATCATCTCGGCCTCTTCCTCCTCTCCACGGGTATGACAAGGGCGAACTCCGCCCCGCCCCATTCGCTCCGGGTAATGTCGATGCGGCCGCCGTGGTCGGTGATGATCCTGTTGCTGATGCTGAGGCCCAGCCCCGAGTTCTCGGCTTTCGTGGAGAAGAAGGGCTCGAATATCCTGTCCACGAGCTCATCCGGGATGCCCGGACCCGAGTCCGACACGGTGAGAAGGATCGTGTTGTTTTCCGCCCGGGTGGCGACCTTCACCTTCCGGGGCTCCTCCTGGTCTCTCAGGGCCTCGGCCGCGTTGGAGATAAGGTTCAGGAGGACCTGCTCGAATTGGTGCGGGTCCGCGTAGCACGGAGGAAGGTCGGGGGAAAGCTCCCGCTCCACCTGGACCCCGCTGCTTCGAAGCGAGACTAAGGAGAGGGTCAGCACTTCGTCGACGAGGGCGTTCACGTCGGTCAGGGCAAACCGGGTTTCCCCGGGCTTGGAGAAGTCAAGGGCCCTGCGCATCACCGACTCGATCTTGTTCGATGCAGCCTGGACCTGCGAGATGATCCCCTCGGCCGCGTCGTGTGCCCCGCAGTCGTCGATGATCCTCCTCAGGGTGGTGAGGTACACGTTGATCCCCGAGAGGGGGTTTCTGATCTCGTGGGCGATGCCGGCGGCAACGCGGCCCAGGGACGTCACCCTGTCCTTCATCACCATCTCCAGCTCCTTCGCGCGGGTGATGTCCATCATGTTGACGAGCGTCGCCCTCTGCCCCCGGTACTCTATCGTGCTCGCCCGGCAGTAGAGCCACCCCGTTTCGGGCCTCCCCTCCCTTTTTCCCGGGTTGTGGTATCTCAGTTCCTGCTCGATTGTTTTCCCGGTCCCCGACTCCACCCGTTCGATCATCTCGAGGAGCTGCTTGTCGTCCCCGCCGTGCAGCGCTTTGAGCGCCGACGGCTTCATCGGCGTATCGAAATGGCCGAGCATCCTGGCCAGTTCGGGGTTCCTGAAGACGATCTGCCCCCCCTGGACGATGAGGATGCCGGTGAGGGCGTTTGCCACCAGGTCCCGGAAACGCTCCTCGCTCTCCCTCATCGCTTCCGTGGCGCGCCTCCTTGCCGTAATGTCGAGGATCATGCCCGATATCGTGTCCCCGTGGAGAGCGGCGCTGATAAGGGCGGTTCTGGGCTCTCCCGTTTTCGTGACCAGCTCCACCTGGTAGTTGGTGACGCTGCCGTCTCTCTTCAGGGCGTCGATGAGTTTCTCCCAGTCCTCCGGGTTGCGGTACTGGGCGGGGCTTCCCATTTGTAAGAGCTCCTCGCATGATTCGTATCCCGTGAAGGCGACAAGCGCGTCGTTGGCGTAGGACATCTCGCCCGCGAGATTTGACTGGAACACGCCGACAAGGGCGTTGTCGACCAGGTTCCGATACTTTTCCTCGCTCTCTGCGAGCTCGGCCGTGCGGGCTCTGACTTGCCCTTCGAGCTCCCTCTGCCAGCCCTGTATCTTTCCCACCATGGAGTTGAAGGTTTCGGCCAGAAACCCTATCTCGTCGGCGGTGTCCGCCGGCGCCCGTGCGTCCAGGTCCCCCCTCTCGACCTTCGCTGCGGCCGCCGTGAGGGCGTCGATGGGCCGGAACAGCTTCTGCGCGAGGAAATAGGCCAATCCGAGTATGAGGAGAAAACCGGAAACGCCGAAGACGAGGTGAAACAGCAATTCTTCTTTGAGGGGGTGTAGAATTTCCGACACGTCCTGCTTTACCACCAGCCCCCAGCCGAGGTTTTCCGTGAGGCGGATGTGCCGGTACGCCGCGATGACCATCTCCCCCCGGTAATCCTTCGTTTCAATGTACCCTTCCATGCCGGATGCCGCCCGCGCTGCGGGCAGTGCCGTGACTTTCTGAACGAAAAGCCGGGGGGTGGAGCCGTCGGGCAAAGGATGTCTGAGGGGGTTCAGGAGTACTCCCTTCTCGCTGACCAGCGTCGCCTCACCCGTCTCGCCGAGCTCTTTCACGCTCCCGATCATCAAACCTGTCAGGGCATCAGTCGTTGCGTGTATGTGGACCATGCAGCCCACGGCGCCGCTCCCGCCTCCCTCTGCATCGAGGGGGTTTATCGGGCGCGAGATGTCGAGGTGAAAGGTGTCTTCGTGGAAGTGATACCCGATAGCCGTGCCCCGTGCGCCGGTATCGATGGTTTCCGTGAAGACTTCGCTCTTTGTGTGGGAAAGACCCAGCTCTCCCTCGTTGGTGGAGGAGATGATCCTGTCGGCTGCAAGGTCGACGATCTGGATGGATTCGTAGCTCTCGTAGGAGGAAGTCATCTGTTTGAGGTGCATGATGATGCTGCGGTACGTCGGCTTCTGCCGGAGTGCATCCCAGAGCGCATCCCCCCTTCTGCCCTCATTTTCGAGCTGCCGGATGGTGTCGAGGAGGCTCGACACGCTGAATCTCAATATCTCGCTTTCCGAGAGGATCTCGGCGTCGCCCCGGCGCTCACTGAGCCATTGCAGGGCGTGCTTTTTCTTGAGGTCCGCCAGGACGGAGAGGTTTTTCTGCACCTCCTCCTTCTGTATCCTGAATTCGCCCTTGATGGGGGTATAGGGGATGCCGAAAATTTCGATGAGGATATTGGCCCCTATCAGGCTCAAAAGGAGCAGGGAGAAGGCCAGGAGCATGCGCACCTTGAAGCTGATACGAAGGCCTTTCCCGGGACCGCGGTTTTTCATCTGGCTCTCCCCGTGAATATTTCAAGCGTGCTCTTGTAGAAGTTCATATCCGTCCCCGCGGCAGCCCGTGATCACCGCGGTGTCCTCCTCCTCTCGACGGGGATCTGGAGCACGAACTCCGCCCCGCCCCACTCGCTCCGGGCAACGTCGATCAGGCCGCCGTGGTCCATGATGATCCTGTTGCTGATGCTCAGTCCCAGTCCCGTGTTCTCGCTCTTCGTGGTGAAGAATGGGTCGAATATCCGGTCCCGTATGTCTTCGGAAACGCCGGGGCCCGAATCGGACACTTTCAGGATGATCGTGTTGTTTTCCGAGGACGTGGTTATCCTGATCCTGCGCGGTATCGATGTGGTCCGCATGGCTTCGGCCGCGTTCGCTATCAGGTTGAGGATGAGCTGCTCGAAGAGGCGCCTGTCGGCGTAGCATTTCGGCAGGTCGGGGGCCAGCTCCTTTTTGATCGATATATCGCCCCGTAAAATCGAGACGGAGGAGAGCGTGACCGCCTCCTCGACGATGGCATTTAGGTCTGTCAGCGCGAAGGTGGTCAGGCCGGGCCTGGAGAAGTCAAGGGCCTTGCGCACCACCGACTCGATCTTGTTCGATGCCGCCTGGATCTGGGAGATGATCTCAGCGGCTTTCCCGCCGTTCTCCCCCCGTTCCAGGAGCGCTCTCAGGGTTTTCGTGTAGATGTTGATGCCCGAGAGGGGGTTTCTGATCTCGTGGGCGACCCCGGCGGCAACGCGCCCGAGAGAGGTAATCCTGTCCTTCACCACCATCGCCAGCTCCTTGGACCGGGTGATGTCCATCACGTTTAGGAGCGTCGCCCTCTTTCCCCGGTACTCTATCGCGCTCGCCCGGCAGTAGATCCATCGTGTATCGCTTCTGATTTCACCCGCGATGCGGGAGGAGTGTCTCAGCTCTTCTTCCACCGAATGCAGGGCGCCCGAGCGCACCCGTTCGAACATGTTCAGGAACCGTTTGGCGTCTTCGGGATGGATCCCTCTCAGCTCATCGAGCTTTATCGGCGCCTGTATCGGGCCGAAGAGCCGCTCCACTTCCGGGTTACGGTAAACTACCTGGCCGTCCTGGGCGATGAGGATGCCGGTGACGGCGCTCTCGACCAGGTCCCGGAACCTCTTCTCGCTCTCCTTCAGCGCAGCGGTTGACCGCAGGCGCTCGGTGACGTCCTCGCCCGAGCTGAGCTTGGCAATCACCTCACCGTTCTCATCCCTCAGGAGCGAATTGCTCCAGGCGATTATCCTCTCCTCGCCGGACCCTGTCAGGACCGGGTATTCGATGTCCACGGGGATCTCGATCTCCCCCGCCAGGACCTTCCGGAATATGGCGGACACCTCCTTTCCCGTCGCCTCGGGGAGGCATTTTTGGAACCAGTTCTGCCCGATGAGCTCGCCCTCGCCGTAGCCGAGGATCTCGCAGCCTTTCTTGTTGATGAGCGTTATCTCCCCCTCCCGGTTCAGGGCGACGATGATGACCCCGGCTATGTTGAGGAAGCTCTGCGCCCTGTTGCGCTCACGGGCCACCTCGTTACTGGTCCTCAACAGGTTGTTCGCAAACTGCCGGATACGCGTGTTGTGGCCCCGGATGGTACGGACGTACAGGCAGAGAAGCCCCGTGAGAAGGATACCGGCCAGAAGGATACCGGGTGGCAGCAGGGTCTTCTTGGAAGCGATGAGGCCCGGCTGGGGAAACATGACCACCTGCAGATTCAGGTTTGCGATGGGGAGCGTTTCCTCGAAGGTGATGCCCGCCGCGTATGCCGCCTCGAACGAGGGGGGGGCGCCGGTGACGGCCCCCGTTTTTGGCATGCTGCTGAAGAAGAGGGGGGTTTTCCCCGGGGTTGCCGGGCCGTCGAAGAGAAACAGCCTGACCGGCTCGGCCTCCCGGGAGGATATGGCGTTTGCCGCTACCTGCGAAATATCCAGCAAGCCGATCAAGAACCCCTTGTGGGCCCCGCGCCGCTCATCGGCGGTGTCCAGGGGGACGCCCTTTCGGTAGTGGGGGGAGATCACCAGGTACTGGCTCACGCTCTCTCTGTCCCCCCCGAGAGGGATGTGCCGGGTAAGCAGGAGACTCCCCGTGTCCCTGACCCTGTCCAGGACTGCCCGCAGGCCGGGCTCCGAGTAGAGGTCGAAACCCACGTAGAGCTCGTTTCCCGCGCGGGGCTCGATGTAGCGGACCGGATAGTACTCCTCGCGGGTCCCGGCGCGAACGGGTCGGTTTTCCCCTCCCCTCTCGGTGACCTGAGCCTCCCGGGTCCCTTTTCCCCGGAGTTCCCTCTCGAAAGGCGCTCTCTCTGCACCCGTGACACGGGGCGCCCAGATCTCCGCCGTTATGCCCTGGTAGTGGGACGTCGTGGGGTAGGTGTAGACGGCAAACTCGGCCTCGGTGACCAGCTCCGACGATTCGTAGTAGGTGCGGAGGTCGTCTACTTCGTGCAGGTTCATCGCCAGCTCCCTTTTCAGCACCGCCATCTGCTTTTCGGCGCTGCGGGCGAAGCCGAGCGCTATCCTGGAGTCTTCCGCCTGCCTGGCGAAGAGGAAAAGGACGGTGGAGAGCACCAGGCCGACCAGAGCAATCAGGCCCAGCTCGAGGTACTTTCGGTGTAGTGATAGCTCCTTCATGCCTTCTTCGGGGGCCCTCCCTGTGTGCGGAAACCCGGTCGATGCGACAGATTTGCCTTTTTCTTCAATCTCTTCCCCGGGAAAGCATCCCTTCGCGGGTGCTTGGGCGAAAAAATGCCCGGGCAACCAAGTTTACCATAGTAAACGGAACTATTTAATACCTTATTTCAAGGATGCAGATTTGTATACGGAGGTGCATGGAAATTGATGGTCACATGAGCGAAACAAACGCCCGTTCGATGGCGGGACGATCTTTCCGGAAAGGGGCGCACGTGTCTCGGGAAGGGGGGGAAGCTCCCGCCCCGTCACCGGTCGTTTGTGGTATTCTCCTGCTCTTTCATGGCATTCAGAAAGGCCCTGTCGATGGCATCCGATTTGAAGGGTTTTTCTATGATCCGGATCCCCATGGAGGCGGCCTCCGGGGGAATCCTTCCGGGGACGCCGGGGCAGATGAGCATGTTGATCGAGTGCGGGTTCTTCGACAGGCATTGCCGCAGAAAATCGAACCCGCTCATGTCGGGAAGCGAAAAATCGGCTATGACGATGTCAAAGGGCTTTTCCGCCAGCGCTTCCAGCCCCTCCCTCCCGCTGTCCGGGGCATAGGCATCGCATCCGTTGCTCTTGAAGTACCCTGCCAGGGAGTTTTTGATCCACGGGTCGTGGGCGATAAGCATTATTCTCAGCCCCGCGAGCCAGAGCCAGAGGCTGGCGTAATCATCGGGCATAGCGTAAGCTCCTGCCACGGATTGAGCAATGACTATGCCAGCGCTAAAGAATTTAACAATATATATAAATATCAACCACTTATGTGTCTCGAGGGTAACCTGAAGGTGCCCGGGGGAGGGAAAATGTAGAAAATATTCGAAATTGCCGGTCGAAAAAATGAGAACGGGTGGCGGGGCAAAATGTAAAAATTTCACTGCTTAATGTGATAATATTCAATGAGTTGGTCAGACAGGCTACCGCCCCGGCGAATGGTGATTTCCCCATCCGGCCCGCCGCCCGGAGTTTCGGCACATGCTGCGAAAAGATATCCAGCAATAAGCGTGCCTTTTCATAAGCAATTGATATATAATGGTTTTTTAAGTTCAGCCCTTCGCCCCTGGGAAAAGATTTACTTAATTATGGAAAGAACTGAGCGATAAGTTAAAAAGAGGGGAATTTGGCCTGTCGAAAGCGGGACCGTCCGGCCCCGCATCGCCTCACTTCGGGATCAGGATCTCGACGGTTCCCTTTTCCCGCAGCTCCCTGACCCGTTTCTGGACGGCTTCCCTGATCTTCTGCCGGGTGAGGTTCGTCCGGATCTTCTCCCCTACCTCCGCCTCCGGGAGGGGCTTGCCGCCCCTTCGCTCCTCCACCCGCAGGATGTGGTAGCCGAGGGGGGTTTCCAGGACCTCCGATATCCCGCCCGGCTTAAGGGTGAAGGCGGCATCTTCCAGGGGCCGGGGCATCTTTCCCCTGCCGAGGAATCCCAGGTCGCCTCCCCGGGGAGCCTCGGGCCCCTCGGAGTGCTTCCTGGCCAGATCGGCAAAATCCGCACCCCCCTTTGCCTCGACGAGGACCCCCTCGATCCTGGCCCTTGCCTCCCGGCGCTCTTTCTCACCGGCGCCCTGCTCGACGCCGACCATGATGCGGCGGGCCCTGACCTCTTCGGGGGGGGTGAACAGGTCGGGGTTCTCCGCGTAGTAGTCGTGGACCTCACCGTCGGCGGTGGCGATCCCGGCGGCGATATCCGTCTCGATGAGCCTGCTCACCGATATCTGGGCCCGGATGAACTCCCGGTAGCTCTCCTGGGTAAAGCCCCCCTCGTCAAGGATCGCCGCGAAGGCCTCCTCGAAGGGGAGCCCCTTCGTCACGGCGGCGATCACCAGCTCCACCTCCTCGTCTTTGGCGACGATGCCCTTTTCCCTGGCCTGCTGCCAGAGGAGCTCCTGGTCGATGAGGACGTTTAACACCTCCAACCTGAGTGTCCCCAGGCGCTCCCGGCTCTCGATCCTCTTCACGTCGATCCCCCTCTCCTGCAGGTTCCTCTCGAAGGTTTTCTGCAGCATCGGCATGCTGATCTCCACGCCGTTTACCCGGGCAGCAGCAGGGGGGGCAGGTGTGGCCGGGGGGCTGACCGTCTCCGGGGTGGGGGCGGCACCTTTCTCCGCCGCACCGCTCGCCGTGCCCGGGGGGGTCGCGGCCGCGGCCGGAAGGGCGGCCGCGAGCAAAAGGGCGGTGAGGAGGGCGCAGGGCAGCGCCGGGAAGGGCAGCCGCAGCTTTTTTCCCGCGCATCCCTGTTCCCCACCGGCCGTTGGGAATACCATGGCGTTTCCCGGCGCATGTGGAGAGAGCGAGGACATTACCTGCATTGTAAACGCAAAACGGCAAAATGCAAAGCAAAGAGCGGGTCGTATCGTCTCGAGCCGTGAAGGGGAGAGAAAAAAGTTCCGATTGTGGGAAAAAATTCACCCTGTCCCCGGCCGGTTCCGCCGGGTTGGAAAAGTATTTCCGGGTTATTTCCGGGGGGATGCTCCCGCCTCCTCCACGGGCGGGGGAGAACCCCGACAGGGGGGCCGCGGGGAATTCTGCCATTACCGATATGCGTTATCGATAACGGAGGCTCTCCAGAAAGCATAAATATTTCCAGCAGTTGGTAGCAACTCGCGTCGTGCTGCCGCCGTTGCCCCCGAAAAAGGCCCGTCCCCGGCGACCGGCGGAAAACGCCGCTTTCCGGCAGGTTTGCCGCCCGGCCCTCCGGGGATTTCCACAATAATCCCACGTTGGCGTGGTTATTGCTGATTAACACGGCGGGGCCCGCTTTCCCCGCGCGGCGCGTAAATTTTCACGGTTCCGGGACATGCGTTCCCCGGATATGCAGGGGCGCGGCGAAAGGTGGTTCTCATTTTACGAAAACCGCGTTATAATGAGCGCTGAAAAGACATATCGAAAGCAGGCAAACGGCCCAGAGCGGGGCTTTTTTACCGCAAATCAATGGGGGGAGGGGATCTTGTGAGAAGCGTAAAAAGGCAGTACAGGATCTTGGCCGTCGTTTCCTTCCTTGTCGCGTTCGTCTCCATATCGGGCGTACCGGGCATTTTCCAGGGAGATTTTTCCGCGCGGGCGCAGGTGCGCGACAGGGGGGGGCGTGGGTCCGTGAGTTTCAATTTCGAGGACGCCGACATCTTCGAGGTAGCGCGGGTCGTCTTCGGGGAGGTGCTGAAGGTAAATTACGTCATTTACCCCGAAGTGACGGGCAGGGTCACCTTCCGGACCTTCGCGCCCATCCCGCGCAGCGAGGTCCTCTCGGTCATGGAGGTTATCCTGCGGATCAACGGCATCGGTTTCGTGGAGGAGAAGGGCATCTACCGGATCGTACCCCTGGAGCAGGTGTCGGACGAGTTCATCACCTCCCAGGCGGGCAAGGACCCCGACGACCTGAGCATCGAGCTTTTGCCCGTTGAGAACGTAAGCGTGGGGGAGTTCATGGAAGACCTGGAGAGGGTGATCAGAATCCCCCTCCGGGAGGGGGCGGTGAAGGTGCTCCCCATCGAGAAGTTAAACGCCCTGCTCATCATCAGCACGAAGGAGAGCCAGCTGGTAAACGTGAGGAAGTGGGTCGGGAAGATCGACGCGCTCTTCAAGGTCTCCAAGCCGCGGGTGTTCATCCATCCCGTGAAGAACGGCCGGGCAGAGGAGATCGTCGCGGTCCTGGAGGAGATATTTTTCGGGGAGCAGAAGGAAGTGACCGTAAAAGGGAGAGAGGCGCCGCCGATCCCCGTGGGACAGCCCCGGGGTGAGGCCCCGCCCACACCGAGGGCGAAGTCCTCGGTGGCGTCCCCGGTAGGAACGAGCCTGGTTTCCGAGTCGGCGCGGGTGTTCACCGACGAGGTGACGAATTCCATCGTGGTCGTCGGGACGCCGGACGACTACGCGGTCATCAAGGGGGCCATCGAGCAGCTCGACATCATTCCCCGCCAGGTGCTGATCGAGACGATGATCGCCGAGGTGGACCTGTCCGACGACTTCCGCTTCGGGATCGAGTGGTCCTTCACCCACCATGTCGGGCTGGGAGGCGGCCGCATAGACTTGGACAGCGAGACGGGCTTTGACTCGGGCAACCTCGGCCCGTCAGCCACGGAGGGCTTTACCTTCGTGGGGGTCGACCAGTCGGGGGTCGTGCGGGCGTTCCTGCAGGCCGTCGAGGCAAAATCGAAGGTGAACATCCTGGCATCGCCCAACATTCTCGCCATCGACAAGAAGGAGGCGAATATCCAGATCGGCGACCAGGTGCCCGTCGCCACCTCGGAGACGGCCGTCGCCGGGACGACGGACATCCAGAGGACGATCCAGTACCGCGACACGGGCGTCATCCTCTCCGTCAAGCCGCAGATTAACGACGGCGGGGTGATCGTCTTGGACATATCCCAGGAAGTTTCCGACTTTTCGGTGCAGAACATCCTGGGCTCCGACCAGGTGGTGATATCCACCACGAACGCCTCCACCAGCCTGGTTGCCAAGGACGGGCAGACCATCATCATCGGCGGCCTGATCCGCGAGAGAAAGTCCAAGTCGCGGGACTACGTGCCGATCCTCGGCAGGATACCCATCATCGGCTACCTCTTCGGATTCACCTCGGTGACCAAGCAGAAGTCCGAGGTGGTGATCCTCTTAACGCCCCGCGTCATCACCGACCTCGAGCAGGCAAAGGACGCCACGAGGGATTTCATCCTGCGGCTCAACACCTTCGAGCCGGAGATCGAGAAGGATAAGCTCATAAAAGAGAGCGAGGAGAGGCTCGGTTCGGGCCTTTCGTCGAGCTTCGCAGGAAGCCCCGTAAACCTCGAGTAAGACTTTTTCCGGAGAATTCGGTTTTTTTCCTGACGGCGGCCGCTTGGCCCGGCGGCTACCGCCGGGGCCTGCCCCGTGCGGGGGGTGTTCTTTGTTTCTCCCGGGCCGGTCTCGCTCCCCGCGGGATCTCCGCAGCCGGGTTGTAGAGCGGCACGGCCATCTCCTCCTCCCCCCGCACCATGATGACCCTGTCGGGCTCGATGATCTTTAGGACGTATCCCGAAATGGTATCGCCCACCCGGAGGACCGATATTCTCTTCCTCCTCCCCCTGGCCCTCCTCCTGGAGGACCTCTCCTCCACGAAGGCCAGGGTCACGTCGTCGGTAACCAGCGTCCCGTACAGGGTGAACTCAACGTCGGGCAGCGGCGCCTGGACGACCTCGACGGCCTCCTCCGGTGGCGGGGGCTTCCTGTCGGGGTGGAACAGGTTCAGCTCTCCCACGACGGTGTAGTCCGAGAGGTCGGCAGGCGCATCGAAGGAGATAACGTCGCGGGGCGACTCCCCCTGCGCCTCCGGTGCGGGCATCTCTATCGTTCCCCTCTTTTTCAGGGAGGGGTAGAGGGCGAAAGCGGCGGCGGCCATGACGACGACGAGGAACACGTTCAGGGGGGTGATGTTCCGCAGTATGTATCGCAGGGCGGGCATCTTCCATTCACTCCTTCAGGGCGGAGAGGCTCATCTTCGTGTTGATCTCCCGGGGGGACCTGATGTTGACGACCCGCACCTCGAGCTCGCTGACCACCACGGAGGGGGTGCGGCTCTCCAGGGCGTAGAGGATTTCGGCGAGCGCCCCCGAGTCGGGTATCACCGCGTCGATGTTGACGTTTACGACCGTCATCTCCCCGACCTCCTCCGTCTTGCCGACCCGCTCGCTCGAGACCCTGCCGCCCTTCGCCGTTATGGCGCTCTTTGCGATGTCAAGCAGGCTCGCGGCGGCAAGGGAGGGTGTTTCCCCGGCGATGAGGTTCGCGTCCAGGCGTTTCCGGGCCTTTTCCAGCCGGGCGAGACGATCCTCCAGGGCACCCTTCTCGGCGATCACCTTCACGTATTTCTCCAGCGTCTTCATCTTTATCCCCCGCTCTTCCTGCACCGCGTCGATCCGCTCCTGGATCGTCACGTAGCCGTACTGGTACGCCACGAAGCCCGCGAGGATGATGGCCACGGGGAGGGTGAATATGAGGGTCCTGCTCTTTTTCATCTTCCCGCCCCCTCCACGTCCATCTTTATGGAGAAGCGCTCTTTGTTCGTCCTCCGGTCCCGCAGGGTGGGGGACATGAACGCCACGTTCTTCAGGACCTTGGAAGCCTCGAGCTTCGACAGAAGGCCGGCGGACGATTCGGCGTAGCCGCTGACGATGACGCTGTTCCCCTTGAACTTCAGCGTCGTTGCCCAGGCGCTCTCGGGCAGGTTCTCCGTTACCTCCTTGACGACCTTGAGAACCGGCGGGGCATCCTGCTTGAACGTGCCGATCGCGGCCACCTGCTCCTCGAGGGTCCCCACCTTGTCCCTGAGCTCGAGGACCCGCGTTACCTCGTTCTTCCTCGTCCTGATCTGCCGGTCGATCTCGGCGAGCGCTTTTTTCTCCACCTTAAGCGGCGCGATCAGGTGGTAGACGATGAGCCCGCAGATGGCCAGGAGGACGAGGGCGGTGAGGGCCACGGGGGCCTTGATTCTCAGCTGGCGCCCTTTCGACAGGAGGTCGACCCCGTCCTGCATCTGCGACTCCAGGGCGCCGCCGATGGCGGCGTAGGGGATGCCGTGCTGCTCACCGGGGAGGGTGCTCTTTACGAGATTGTCATCGAGAAGCACGACGGGCAGCCCCCTGGCTTGCCCCGCGAGTTTCCTCACGATGGGGCTCTTCTCCTCCCCGAGAAGGATGAGGTGGGGAGGGGCTTTTCTCCCCTTGAAGGTCTCCTTGGTGGGCATGAGCTCGGCGATCAGGGGCTCCAGCTTCATCCTGTCGTCCCCCGGGGCGAACTTCCCCGAGAAGGCATCGACGAGGAAGCCGTCGATGAAGAGTGCGCCCTCGAAACCGGCCTCGTCGATGTCGAGGAAAATGGCGTCCCTGTTCCTGTTCATGTAGCGGAACAGGGCGCCGATGCCGGCCAGGTTGACCGTCACCTTGCCGACCGCCACACCCTTATCCCGCAGCGCGTCCAGGTACCCGCTCAGCGCCTCTGCCCTGGTCGCGTAGACGACGGCGGTAAGCTTCTCTTCGCTTTTCTCGAGGACCCGGAAGCCGTAGTAGGAGTCTTCCGGGTCGAAGGGGGTGAGCCTGTCGAGCTCGTACATGACCGCCGTCGGCAGGTTGTCCCGCACGGCGGCGGGAAACTCCATGGTCCGTATCACGGCCCAGCCTTTCGGCACGCTCAAGGTTACCTCCGCACCCTCCGCTTCCAGCTCCTTTATGGCCAGGTACACCGACGTCGCCAGGTCCTCGGGGTCGGGGGGGCCCTTCTTTTCCAGCGCGTATTTCCTGAACCCCTTTATGCTCGTTTTCGAGAAGACCCGGGTCACGTAGGCGATGGAGACGGAGTTCCTCTCGATGGAGACGCAGAGGTTCTTTCTCGGCGTGACCACCTCGTCGGCGGAGCGGGTCGTGACGAAGCGCCAGGCGTTTTTGAGCCCCTCCGCTTTGCCGGGCAGCCGCGACCTGATGGACTTTTTCTTTTCCTTCATTCTCCCTTCCCCGCGTAAGCCGGGTTCTTGTAGTAGACGAAGCGGTACCCGTCGTCTCCCTCGATGACGACCGTTGCCCTGACCGGGTATCCCCAGCTCTCGCCCTCCCGGTAGCCCGTCGAATCGATGGTGAAGGCCCTGCCGTCGGTGGCGGTGATGTAGCGCGCCATGAGGGCGTAGCCCGCGCCGGCGATTCCCTGTATGTCGCGCACGGTCCTGATCTCCTGCTCGCTCCTGTAGGTGATGATGGCGTCGGCGGCAACCTCCGTCATCCCCGGGACCGCCATGAGCACCTCTTTCGGCGCCGCCTTCACGTTTATCCGGCTCGAGCCGGCGTTGACCGTCAACAGCCCGATGATCCCCTCTTTCTCACCGCTCCCGTAGAGCAGGTCACGGGTCATGCCCCGGACGAGGATCAGCTCCTCGGGGGTCTCGAAGGGTCCGTTCTTTGCGCTGTAGGGCTCCTCGCGGGACTGGTAGTAGTCGCTCTCCGCGCCGTTTAGCCGGTACAGATCGTCTGGATCCTTCCAGTCCATCAGCGAGTCGACGATAATGGCAGCCTCTTCCGACCCAACTCCATGGTTTTCGAGCATCCTCTTTAATACTACGTCAGGTGCGCTGTTTATGTCCACCTTTCCCGTCTCGTCGGTCATCCTGACCACGTAGGATCCGCCCCCGGCTTCCTCCCTGTAGGGCCTCCCGTCACCCTTCCAGGGGCCTTCGTCCGTGAGGGACGCGTCGTCCTTCCGGTAGAAGATCTCCGAGATGGCCCGGTGGATACCGGCCTCGGCGAGAAACTTCTTCTCCACCCCCTTGCCGTAGGCGAGCGTCGAGGTGAGGTCGGCGCGCGTCAGGAGGGAGAAGGAGATGACGATGACCATCAGGATCGCAAGGACCCACAGCACCAGGAGCAGCGCCACTCCCTCGCGGTTTTTCGTGCGCCTAAGCGGCATGGATCACCTTCCTCTCCGTGCCTTCTTCGCCGCGAGGGGGGGCTTCAGCGTCCTGACGGGGACCAGAAGGGGGAGGACACGGCCCCCGTCCATGGCGATAAGAAGCACCGCTTCGGGCATGTATTCGTAATTGTTCCACTCTTCCACCCACTCGACGATATCCATCTCCCGGTCCCGGAAAAGGTAGGTGAAGTATATATCGTCAAATCCTTTCAGGAGCACAAACTCCATCCCCCCCATTTTCCCGATGAGCTGTTCCGATGCCACCAGGGAGACCTTTCCCGAATCGTCCCTCACGGCCCGGTAGGCGACGGAGAGGTATCCCTGCCGCCCGTCCATGATGGAGAAGTTGCTGTGGAAGGCAAGGGCCTCCCGCTCTCCCGTGAAGGAGAACTTCTTCTCCCCCCCCTCGTCCTCGCGGGTGACGGGGAGCCAGGACTGGATCTGGGAGTCGATAATGCTGATCGACGCCCGGAGCCGCTCCAGCTCATCGAACTTCTCCTCCCCCTTCTCGACCGATGAGAGGCCGGCCCTCAGGGTGCCCGTTATGATGAGGACCAGGATACCCACGATGGACAGGGAGATGAGGAGCTCGATGAGGGTAAACCCCCGTGGCCGTGTGCCGTGCGCGCGCATGCCGTCCACCTCAGGTGCCCCTCGGCACGACGTTCATCGTGCTCATCCGGATCGATTTCTCCCTCGTCCCCCTGCTCCAGGTGACGGAGAGGCTCACCTGCAGCATTTTGATCTGCAGGTTCTGCGTCCGCTCCCCCAGCACCTCCTGCACGGTGATGTCGAAGCGGTAGCCGTCCTCCACCGACTCGCTCCACGACCCCTCGGAAAGGTCGCTCCGCAAGAGGACCTCCCGCATCTTCGCCTCGCCCCGCATGGATGCGAGGATGTAATCCTCGGAGGAGGAGAGGGCGCGGAGGTTGGCCGAGTAGAGCTGGATGACGACGGCTATGGCGATTCCCAGGATCGAGATGGCGACGAGGGTCTCAAAGAGGGTGAACCCGCCGCTTGACCGTATGTGCCTGAAGGCCCTCATCGCAGGAATACCGAACCGACGATCGGGTCGAGGTAGATGCGGGTGCTCCTCTCCCCGTAGGAGAGGGTGATCGTTGCGCCCGGCGAGTTCCCCGCCGGATAGAAGAAGATCCGGTAGGTGCCGGAGTCGATCTCGCCCGCGAAGGGGTCGGCCACGGTGATCCTCACGCTGCGGGGGATGGAGGCCTTCTTCATTCCGCCGATCCAGTACTGGTTGCTGTCCAGGTCGAGGGTGAAGACCTTCGTCTTGCCCGTGCTCCTTGCAAGGGAGCGCGCGTAGCGGAGCACGGTCTTCACGTCGCCGATGGCCGACGTGACCCCCGTTTTCGCCAGGGAGTGCGCGAAAAAGGTCGTCGTGAGCCCCGTGATCAGGCCGATCAGGGCGAGCACGATGATGATTTCGATGAGCGTGAAGCCTCTTTTTCCCTTCACCTTGCCTCCCCGCGCGTCCCTAAAAGGGGACCTCCAGTATGCTGAACACGGCCATGAACATGGCCACGGCGATGAAGCCGATGACGAGCCCCGTTGCCAGGATCATGGCCGGCTCGAAGAGGCTCATGAACCTCTTGACGGCGGTCTTCAGGCTTTTCTCGTAGGTGGCGGCGATCTTCAAGAGCATCTCGTCGAGCTGGCCCGTCTCCTCGCCCACCCTGATCAGGGAGAGGGCGAGGGGAGGAAAGAAGAGCGCCTCCGTCAGCGGGTCGGCCATGCCCCTGCCCTCCTTGACGCCCCTGGGCACGTTCTCGAGCGCCGCCGATATCACCCGGTTGCCGATCACCTCGCGCGCCCCGGAGAGGGCCTCCATCATGGGGACGCCGCTGCGCAGGAGGGTGCCCAGGGTCCTGCAGAAGCGCGCCGTCTCCAGCTTCACGATGATGTCCGCCATCAGCTTCAGCTTCAGCGCGTCGAAGCGGCGGCGCCCCTCCTCTGTTCTCACGTACCGCCTGAACAGGAACGCCCCCGCTGCGATGATGAGCAGGCCGACCCACCAGAAGGATTTTATCAGGCCGCTCACGGCCAGAAGGATGCGCGTCGGCAGGGGAAGGAGTTCCCCCAGCTCCTCGAAGATGACGCTGAACTTCGGCAGGACGTAGGTGAGCAGGAGGATGATCGACACGCCGCTGGTAACGAGCAAAAGGGCGGGGTATATCAGGGAGGTAACCACGAAGTCCTTGAGCTCCTTCGCCGTCTCCAGGAACTCGTTGAGCGTGGCAAGGACCAGGTCGAGCACGCCGCCCGACTCCCCCGCCTTCACCATGCTCACGTAGAGCTTCGGGAAGACCTTCGGGTGTTTTCTCAACGCGTCGGAGAAGGAGCTCCCCCCGCGGATCGACTTCAAGAGCGACTGCCCCGTTTTCTTCATCACCCGGTTTTCGATCACGCTGTTCAGGATGGTCAGGCTCCGGTCCAGGGGCAGGCCGGCGTTCAGGAGGGCCGAGAGCTCGGCCGTGAAGGTGAGGATGTCGCCCCGGGCCCGGCGCAGGGTGATCTTTTTTTTCACCTGCTCTTCCGGGGAGGTAATTTTGAGGGGGATGAGGCCGCTGCTCTTCAGGCGCTCTGCCGCGCTCCTCTCGTCCACCGCCTCGATGAAGCCGTCGCGGATCTCCCCTTCCCTGGATGTTGCCCTGTAGGAGAAGAGCGCCACCGGTTACTCCTGGGTAACCCTGAGGATTTCGCTGACCGTCGTCATGCCGCGCCTGACCTTGTCGATCCCGTCCTCCATCAGGGTCTTCATCCCCTGCTGCCGCGCAACGTCCCGGATCTCCCGGGAGTCGGCGTTTTTCAGTATCAGCTTCCGGATTTCGTCGGTGACCAGCAGGAGCTCGAAGATTCCCGCGCGGCCGTAAAAACCCGTGTGGGAGCAGTGTTCGCAGCCGGCCCCCTGGTAGACGGGGAAACTCTCGCCCCGGTCAAACCCCAGGAGGGCGAGCTCGGCGTGGACCTCCCGGGACTCCTCCTTCACCTTGCAGTTGGGGCAGATGACCCGGATGAGCCGCTGGGCGAGGATGCCCCTTACGATCGTGGCGATGAGGTAGCTCTCGACCCCCATGTCGACGAGGCGCGTGATGGCGCCGGGGGCGTCGTTGGTGTGGAGGGTGGAGAAGACCATGTGTCCCGTGAGGGCGGACTGCACGGCGATTTCCGCCGTTTCCAGGTCCCTGACCTCGCCGATCAGGATGACGTCCGGGTCCTGCCGCACGATATGCCGGAGAATGTTGGCGAAGCCCAGGTCGATCTTTGGCTGCACCTGGATCTGGTTGATCCCCTTGAGCTGGTACTCGACAGGGTCCTCGACGGTGATGATCTTCTTGTCGGGAGAGTTGATCTTTTCCAGGGCGGCGTAGAGCGTCGTGGTCTTTCCGCTCCCGGTGGGCCCCGTTACGAGCACTATCCCGTTCGGCCTGGCGATGAGGGCCTTGAAATCGGGGAGCCTCTCCGCGGAGAAGCCCAGGACGTCGAGGTCGATCTTTATTCCCTCCCGGTCCAGGATCCTGACGACGATGCTCTCGCCGTGCTGGACGGGGATGGTCGACACCCGGAAGTCTATCTCCTTGTCCCCCGCCCTGATCCGCATGCCCCCGTCCTGGGGGAGCCTCCGCTCGGCGATGTTTATCCTGGATGTGAGCTTGATCCGCGACACGATAGCCGGCTGGAGCTTCTTCGGTAGCGACTCCACCTGGTGGAGGACGCCGTCGATGCGGTAGCGCACCTTCACCTCGTCATCGAAGGGCTCCACGTGGATGTCGCTTGCCCTGCTCTCGATCGCCTTCATGATGAGCGTGTTCACCAGCTTGATGATGGGGGCTTCGGAGGCAAGGTCCATCAGGTGCTCCACGTCCTCCTCTTCCCGAATGTGGCTCTCGGACTCCGGGTGGTCTATCTCCTCGATTATCTTGTCGATGTCCCTCAGGTCCTGGCTGTAGAACTTCTCGATGTAGGCGGTTACCGCTTCCGCGTCTGTCACGTAGACGACCAGGTCCTGCGATATCGCCACGTTCAGCGCGTCGATGGTCATCCTGTCGGGCGGGTCGGGGAGCACGACCTTCACCACGCTGTCGCCGACCTCGATCGGTATGATCCTGTGCTCCCGGATGAAGCGCGGCGATATCCCCTTGATCGCAGCGGGGACCTTGGGAAGTTCTTCCGGTGACAGGTGCTCTATCTTTCCGTACATGTGCGCTCCTCGAAAGGGTTTTCCCTGCTACCTTTTTGATGCGATGCCGTGCCCCTTCGATTTTTCGTGTTTGTGAAACCGGAAGCATCCGCCGTCCATGGCGGCTGCGCGCGGGGAGGGGGGCTGACCGCTCTCGATGGCTGTCTGCGGCGTTCCCGCCATCAACGCCCCGCGCTACTCCCAGCTCTTTACGTCGCTGTCTTCGCCCTCTCCCCCGGTCGTCCCGTCCCTGCCGTAGGAAACGAGGTCATACTCGCCGTTGTCGCCGGGCTGCTGGTAGTAGTATTCGTTCCCCCAGGGGTCGGTGGGGACCTTCTTCTTCAGGTACGGCCCGTCCCACTTGTCGATGCCCGGGTTCTCCACGAGGGCCTGCAGCCCCTCCTGGGTCGTGGGGTACTTGCCCACATCGAGCCTGTACTGGTCGAGCCCCTGGCCGAGGAGCTCGATCTGGGCCTTTGCGGCGGCCAGCTTGCTCTTCCCCAGCTTCGGGAAGAGGCGCGGCCCCACCAGGGCCGCAAGCAGCCCGATGATCACCATGACCACCAGGATCTCGATGAGGGTGAAACCCCGCCTGTCTCTCAACGATACGTGTGTTTTCATCGCAATCGCTCTCGTTTCCTCTCCCTGTTTCCCGCGGAGCGGTTCGTTCTGCTTCCCGCCGCGGGGTCCGGGGAAGTCTCGGTTGACTCTACTATACCAGATATTGGGGGATTGAAAAACGACATAACACGCCGGCTGCCCGGCGTGATTCCCCCCGGGGCTTTTTTCCGGGTGCCCGGGTGGGGGGAGACGGCCGGGGGAGCGGCTGGCACCGGTACGCGCCCCCCTGCCGACGGGAATTTTTTGACGGGAGGAGGAAAAAACGCTTTGAAGGAAGGGGATAAACGGTTATAATATTGCAAGTTATCTTTCTCTCAAGGGGTATGCGTTTTTCCCAGTAAACGAAGCAGACGCCGGATAGAGGGAGAGGAACTTCATACCAGCCACAGATCTGATTCGGGGAGTTGACAGCGAACTTTTCCGTTCGGGTTCCCTCGGAATCTCCGGTTTTTGCAAATATTTGTAATAAGGCGTGCTTTCCGGGAAGGCAGGAGCGTGCTATTCGCCGTGTCGGGGGAAGATCCGGAATTTCTCTAAGTTTGGCCGTCATGCTCGCCCTTTGTCGTTTGCGGGAGAGTTCACATAAAAAAGGTCAAAGGAGGTGATGCGCCCGGCATTGAGAATGATTTTGTTTCGGTTGATGAGACGAATCAGTGACCTAAAGGAAAAATGATCTGACATTACCGAACAGGAAGGAGGGAATGTATGAAAAGGATATCGATAATTGTAGCACTTGTTATGACCGCAGCTTTGCTCTCTCTGTATGCCTTTGATGTAGGTGCCTTTCCAGTGTATAACGGAGGAGGAAACAATTGCGTTGTGTGTCACCCTGGTTTTGAGAATCTGGGCCCCTTGCATGATCTGCACAGTCAAATGACAAATAATTGCTTTCTCTGTCATACGGATCTCGGGGATGACCCGTCAACAACAAGCAGCGGGGATCCTGAGGGCCACGGTTGTCGTGGCTGCCACGGCGTTGACAACGGGACGTCATTAGGCTGGGGAGCGGGATTGAGGGCACATCACTTAGCAGAAGGTGAAACCTTATGCGCTTCCTGTCACCCGAATGATCCGGTACCATCTCCCGAAGATACCCTTCCCGTGTACTATTCGCGGACCGATGTGAACGTGACTGATCCGTGCCAGTCGACACCAGCACCTCCCGGCGAGGACTTTGATGCAAGTGGGCGAGGCCTCGACAACGATGGAGACCTGCTATTTGACATGGCAGACCCCGATTGCCAGGTTGCTCAGACGGAACCGGACATCTCCGTTACCCCGAGCAGCATCAACTTCGGGACGGTGGCCCCGGGGAGCACCGCCAACGCCGATGTCACCATAGCGAACAACGGGACGGCCGATCTGACCGTATCTTCCCTCTCCGTGGATGACAAGGTGAACTTCATCCTGGACCTCGAATCCAGCACATGCCAGGGCACGGGACCGGCGACGATTACGGTTGATCTCGACGGCGCACAGGCGGGCACCGCGTCGACGGGGACCGGATCGGGTACCGTGACGTATGACATCCCAACGAGTACTCTTTCATGGGATATAAGCTTTTCCGGACTTACGGGACCTGTGACGGTTACCCACTTCCACGGTCCTGCGATTCCTGGTCAATCCGCGGGGGTCGAGGTAGATATCGGAGCGATCAGCGGCCTGATAAGCCCCTTACAGGGGCAAGCGACGCTAACTACTGCACAGGAAGCTGACTTCTTCTCCGGGCTCTGGTACGTAAACATCCACACGGCTGCGAACCCGGCCGGCGAGATCAGGGGTCAGGTCTCCGGAGATGTTTCCGGCACGCTGGTAATCGCTCCCCTCAGTAGCTGCGCTACGAACGTTGTCTTCACGCCGCAGACCACTGATCAGGTCGACGCGACCCTGACCGTCGACTCGGATGATCCTGATACGCCGAGCGCTACCGTTTCCCTCACCGGCAACGTGCCCGCGCCACCGCCTGGCGGTGGCGGCGGCGGCGGATGCGCCATCGTCGGATCGAAGGCGCCGATTCTCCAGGGTGCAGGAGCCTTCATCCTGCTGCTCCTCATCGGTGGATGGTACGTTGTCAGGAGAAGGAAGAAGTAAGGGATATTCGATAAGAATAGCCCTATTGTGAATGCTAAAAAGGGGGATCGAGCCCATCGGGGCCATCCCCCTTTTTGTTTTCATTTTCGGCAAGTTCAGAGTTTCGAGTTGGGTGTTCATTCCGCATTCCGCATT
>JABAOE010006801.1_pt2 | contig 23103 bp, 20 predicted proteins | sample 7062141 | NCBI WGS metagenome assembly JABAOE01 (sample SAMN14538627, study PRJNA623070) | marine sediment metagenome | biome: marine biome [ENVO:00000428]; feature: marine pelagic biome [ENVO:01000023]; material: deep marine sediment [ENVO:00002113] | place: India: Gulf of Khambhat ... | reverse complement strand
CTATGAATCGTTCCCTGGCAAGGACATCCTAATGATGGACCTTGTCCAATGAGTTAGACTAAAGGAGGTTTTTACGATGTGGATTCCGTCAGTATTAAATCGCTGGAAGTCAATTGAGGACCGTGCCGTTACGGCGAGAATACCTGAGACTCTGGAACTCTATAACGAAATTATCGAACAAAAGAGAAAATCGCGCATCATGATGCGTAGGGACGAAATTAAATGGAAAGTCGCGGACGGAGGCGTCAAGGTCGCCAACCTGATCGACTTCCGCCTGGGATTCCAGAACACCTTGGCCAACCTCGCCATCTCCGAAGTGCCGCCCGGCGATCAGGCCAGCGACGGACATACACACGGGGAAGCGTACATTTACTGGTTGGAAGGAGAAGGTTACAGTATCGTGGGTGATGGAAAATACAACTGGGGGCCGGGGGACGCCATGTACGTGCCGCCGGACACTTTTCATCAACATTTTGTGACATCCAAGACACCGGCCAAGTACCTGCGAATCATTCCGTCACCCCTGCTAATGAACCTCCTGGCGGTAATGGCTTCACTGGGGCCCTATCTCAAGCCAGAGGCGCAAAAGTAAGGGGATCGCTGAGAACCGGTGGCTTGCGATTAAATGACGTTTGATGTCAATCCAGGCCGAATTCTTTCCAACGGGAAAGGACGCGGTCTTTCATTTCCTTGGTGACTTTGTTCACGGGTTTAAACTTTACGATTTCACCACCCGGCCCGCGCTTGGCCTTGAAAGTAGCGTCGATGATCACGCTGGATGTCTTCCCACCGTAAAGATCCGTCAAGGGATCGTGCGGCGAGGGTCGGTCCCTCGGACCGACCCGCATGTGCAGGTCGGGCATGACACCCTGCATGACCCTCCAAAGCACATCGTCCCAGTCCCGCACGTCGCAGTCGTCGTCCACCAGAATGGTCCACCGGGGAATACGGTTGTCATAAGCCTCCGGAGCGCCGCGAAGATTTTGAATCACGGTCTCCACTTCTTCGGGAGAGTTTACGCGTACTGCAATGACAGCCATCAAGGCGTGGCTTGCACCCACATGGTCCGGAATATATATGTCGGTGATCTGCTCGATGTGACGGTTGCTCTCGAGAAATGCGTCGGTGAAAAGCCACTTGGGATAGTCCTCATGCTGCCTGCAGATGAGGCCATAACTGAGGGGTTTTCTTCGATGGGTAATGCAGGTGACTTTAATGAGAAACGCGAGATCGCTGTGGGAATAAAAACCCGGCGACTCACCGTGGGGCCCTTCGGAGGTGCGAGCCTGAGGCACCACTTCCCCCTCGATGATGATTTCGGCGTTTGCCGGCACCAAAAGCGATGGATCCGTTACTCCGCGCACCAACGGAACAGGTTCGCCTCCCAAAGCGCCCGCAAGGGCGTACTCCGCATGGGGATAATTCTTCGAAGGAACCGTTTGAGCGCCACTGTAGGTCAACCGTGGATCCATACCCAGGGCCAGTGCAATGGGCGTAGGTTTGCCTTTCGTTTCATTTTGCCATACGTGGTATGCCGCGCCGTATCCCCTCGGTGACTCGCCGACGGGAAGCCCCCGAGCATTGAGGGTCAGTGTCTGTCTGTCTTTGATCATCGCACGGTACAAACCATAATTGGTGTAACCTGTCTCCGCGTCGGCGGTGATGACTGCCGCCGTGGTACCGATGTATTGACCGCCGTCCCCCTCATGCCACCAGGGGGTGGGAAATTGATAAAGGTCAACGTCATCACCCCTCTGCACGATCTCCTGGCAGACTCCTGATTCCACCACCGCTGGTGGAATAGGATTTTGTTTTGCGTCTCGAATTTTTCGAATAATCGCTCTACCGTCGGGGAGTGTGCCAAATCCCAGAGCTAATTTCTCCGCACTGTCCATGACATTGGTAACCAGGGAGTGCCCCGGGTAACCCTTGATATTTTCGAACAGGAGCGCCGGTCCATTCCGGTCCAGGGTAATGGCCGAGATGGCACCCAACTCGTGCTTGAGGTCCACGGCTGCAGCAATCCGTTTTAAGTGACCTGCTTTTTCCAGCCTTGCTACGTAACCACGCAGGTCTTCATTTCCCAAATTTGTCTGCACGAATGTTTTATCCTTCGCCATTGCTAGAAACCTCCCAAGGCTGCCAATTTTTTGTGAGGAGTCTCAATGAGAGGTGATCTTATTCGGATAAGGGTTGGGATGTCAATTTCAGAGCGGCATCGGTGAGCGCTGAGAATATGGAGTCGCGGGAAGGAGGCTATCTTTTCAAAAATTTCAACGCTGGTTGACGATGGTAGGAAGCTGGGGCTGGGTCTCATACGACCCAACCCCAACCTATTGAAAGCAACTACGAAACGACCGTTTCAGAACGGCTAATGTTACTCCACAGGCTTCATATGAACCCGCCGGTTTTTCGCTCGACCTTCTGGGGTGTCATTCGTAGCGATTGGCTGGGTCAAACCAAAGCCCTCCGGGGTCATGCGGTTTTTCGATATCCCCTTCGTCGTGAGGTACTCGATCACAGACTTGGCGCGGTTCACTGAAAGGTTTTTATTGAACTTCGCCGTGCCAATGTTATCTGTATGCCCTTGCACCTGCACTCTCAGCGAAGGATTCTGCTGTAGGATTTCCGCCACTTCGTCCAGGAACGGATAATAACGCGGCTTGATGTCCCACTTGGCAAATTCAAATGTTACATTGCGAAGTGTCCAGCAACCCCGCGAATCGACGTTAGCGCCCCTGGGCGTACCCGGGCAAACGTCGGCGTTGTCTGGGACACCATCACCGTCGGTGTCGGCAACTCTTACCATCCGAGGAGGTTCTTTGGCAGGGAAAGGACATCCCCTGGCGTCGACCCGAACGCCTCTCGGAGTGTTGGGACACTGATCTTGCGGATCGAGGACCCCGTCGCCGTCCTGATCGCCGACTTTCGCTAGGAAAACCCGTTCGACAAAATCCGCCATGGCTACGTTGGTCCTGGTGGCTGCTTCATCTGTTGCAAAACCACACCCTCCCAAACGAGCGATCTCTTCCATCTCCTTTTTTCCGTCGGGATCGTCTCCAATGACCACAGGGTAAATACACAATCTGTCTCCGAAACGATTTTTCATCGCCTTGGCGGCCTTGGCGGCATTACCTACAGTTTCGTGACCGTCGCTCACTATAATGGCAGCGATGGTTCCCCGGCTACCCTTCAGATCATCACTTGCACCCTTGATACCCAGAGCCAGGGGAGTCTCACCAAACGGCACGTTCACCGTCGTGAGTGCACGTTTCATACCCGGCTTCTCAAACTTGGAAATTCCGTAGATCAGATCGGTTTGATTCGCAGCCAGGTCGTACTTGCCTGCAAATTTTCTTAGTCCGGCTTTGAGTTCGATATCCGGGATGGTTTGATTCATTCGATTTACAAAATTCTTGGCGAGTTCCAGTTTGACTGAACCCTTGTACCGGTCCGCCATGGATCCTGAAGAATCGATCACCACCACAAAATTTTCCTTCTTTTGTAGTAGCTTCCCTGCTCTCAACTGTGGGGTGAGGTCCTGGGCCGAGAACGGTTTCAATGGTTTCTGCGGCTGAAGCGACGCGCAACCTGCCAGCAAAAACGCGCCCAGCACCGAAAGCATCGAAGCCAGTTTTGTACTGCTTATCATACGATATTCTCCNNATTATCATAGGTAATTCTCCTTTCGTTACCGATAGTCGCTCGTAAGGTCAGTCAGATACTTTACCATATTAAAAATCTATATCTGATTAGCATAGCTCATAGCGGGTTACTACTAGTAAAATTACTAGTTTTGGGAAAAACCTTTACCAGGCGTGGAGCCCACCTCCAGGTCAGCACACCCCACCGCAACCTCCTGATAATCTTGAAATTTGGCTAACGAGTGCCGCTCGGCCTCTCGACCTGAATTCGGGAATCCAGCATGCGGAGATTGAGTCTATTCTTTCCTTTGCATCGGCTTCGCAAGAAAGACTTTAACGCTTCATCATTACGGTATTTGAAAAGATACCGGTTCACGGTGCGCCCGTCAGTTTCAAACTCATAGTCAAACAGCTCAGAGTTCGAAATTCTGCATGAAGCTCCCTGATCATCGAAAAAAGTAGAATTCCGTTTCGGCACGGCAAAGGGATAGTTCCCTCGGTGGTAGCCTCCACTAAGCATTAGCGTACCGCTGTTGGGTAGAGGCTCGAGATCGATGCCCCCCTTGTTCCCTTTTGTAACCTTTTGCAATCGGACTCGTACTCCCGGCATGGACCGGATATCCTTGACCTCGCCCTTTTGAAAAATGACGGGCTCGCTCGCCCAGGACGGTAACACGCTGACGGATCCGTCCGGGTTCATGGTTCTCTGACGTGACCACTTGGTCTTGGGCCAGAAGATATAATTTCGGCCTCCGGTCGTTTTCGACAACGGCCCCTCTCCCATATTCACAAACACGTCAAATTGGCCCCCGGCCCCAATGATGTATTGGCGATTAAAACTGTCCTGTCGATCCTGCTGTATGCCAAGTTGGCACCTGCCATTGATCGTTAACCGCACTCCTCCGTGCTGGTCTTGACGAAAACGACACTTGGTCTGCGCTAATGCTTCAGCGGAGGAGTCCGTTTAACGATCAACGGNNGCCCCGGTGAACAGCACGATAAAAATAATCCAGACCACGGATCCCTCTTGACCTACCTTTGGTTAATCGATGTTCTGATAGGTGCCACTGGCAATACCTCGACCCTCCGTGCTGACACTCACCCTGCGTGCGGCCCCGTCGACGCAGGTTCCCGCCAGGAGATCAACGCGTATGGAGTCAAAAACGACCTTGATCTTTCGTTTGCTGCCCTCCGCGCTACAAACCCTGTAACGCCGTACGTCATTGGATACCGCAATAAAGGGAACGTATTCGTTATCAACGGCCTTCCAGGTACCCGGAGGGGGAAGTTCCGCGCCTGACACCACCCTGGCACCTCCCATCGCGGAAATTGTTAAAAGAAATATCATGAGATAGATCATTGTCCGGTCCCTCCCTGCTCTGTGGAATACCGGTTGCATATCACGTCGCAACGAGCTCTGAAAAGCGGGAGCCTAGCGCGTTTATCGATTCTCAATTTGTATCAATGCCCTGCCATGGTGCCGAGCATCGAAATGATTTTCTAAAACGGAGGAGCCGCTGTTTTGGCTCGTCGTGTCATCCGTGATGCGCCGAATTCCAAGGCGGGCCGATCTCGGGGGGTTAAACATATGCAGTGGGTGATGTCAAATTCCAGGCCCCGCCCCGCAGGCCAGAACCTGCTGCAGATGATCGGTTCGGAAAAAACCGGCGCGTTCTCAAACCCGTCGCCGAACGTCAGGCGCTTCCCGGTGCCGGCAAATCAATCGTAATTCCGCGGCCTTTTTCTTTTGCCTTCTTGTAGACATGCATTGCCATGGCGAGGTCCGCCGCGGCTGTGCCGTTGTTGTTCGCGTGGAAGGTGACCTGTTCGTCCTTTGTCCGGCCGGGGAAGCTGCCGTTCAGGATCTCACCCAGTTCGTGGATCTTCTCCCAGGTAATGATTCCGGCCTGGAGTGGATCCCAGAGTCCCGCCTGTTGATCCTGAATAACGGATTCCCGGTTATTTGTAATAATGAAATCCGCCCGGCGCACACTCTCGTCGTCGTTCTCACGCCTGCCGGATCCAATCCACCCCCCTTTGACCAGCGCAATATTAGAGCCCACCACCGTAGTAATGTGCTGGCCTGGTTCAATCCACTGTCCATCAAATACGGGGACGTTACTGTTGGTGGCACAAACGACAATATCCACTCCACGCATGGCCTCCCGGGGTTCGTTGACCGGCGTCATGTTTACATCGATTATTGGACCCACACGGTCGCAGAAAGCGCGACGGTTTTCCTCGTTGCGACTGTATACTTTGACATGAGTGATGGGACGTACGGCCTTGAGTGCGAGCATTTTGTAAAAGGCCTGTCCGCCCGTGCCATAAAGCCCGACAGTTTTTGCGTCTTTTCTTGCCAGGTGACGAAATCCCACGCCGCTGGTGGCCCCGGTGCGCAGTGCCATGACGCTGGGGAATCCCGAGCGCTCGTCGTACAGCTCCCCGATGATGATTGCCAGTAACCGGCTGTTTTTCGAGTCCCACAAATTGTAGACGGGATGTTCACGATAGGGGTAAGTCTGGTTGCCAGCATCATGGACAACGGATTCGGCTCGAGTAAGAGATCCAATGACTCCCAGGCCGGGAATGCCGCCAGGGAAGTTGCTCACCCGTACACCTTCGGGTGAATGAACACGCCTTCTTGGCGCATTGACGATCGGAAAGTTTTGTGCTTCACGGTAACCTTGTTCAATCAAGTCTATGGATTCTTCGACCGTGATCAGGCCCCGCGTATCCTGTGGTCTTAGCAGAAGAATCGGATCCGCCTTCTCAATCTTTGTGCTCATCTGCGGGTACTCCTTCCTTCCGGATATAAATTTGCTGAGGCGAGCCCCATAACGTTAACTTGCGCGGCGCAATCTTATGCGGTTTGCCACTTCTTTGTCAATTTTGGTCGAACCGCTAGGCTGGCCACTGGGGACCTATGACTGCGCCCCCTCCAGGTCCTCTCAACTCAATTTTCTACACGCTCTGGATAGACTTGACATTGGGGATCACCTAAATATACTGCTTCGGTCCACGGGTACTGGCGGGTACTGGGCGCAAATCGCCGCTAGAACCGAGGTTCGTGATGCATTGAGTTGGGAAATTAGAAACGGGGTGAATGCCGAATGCTTACCAGGGAAGAAAACGAGTTGCTAACTCAAGTGGGGCCCGGCACTCCAATGGGCGAACTGTTAAGGCGCTATTGGCATCCGGTGGCAGTGGTCAAAGAACTCTCGGAAGAAAATCCCACAAAATTTGTCCGGGTACTTGGCGAAAACCTGGTGCTATTTCGCGACAGGAAAGGCCGCGTGGGTCTCCTGGAGGACCGATGCGCGCATCGCGGCGCCTCTCTGGTTTACGGTCGGGTGGAGGAGCGAGGAATCGCGTGCGCCTACCACGGCTGGCTATATGACACAGAGGGAAACTGTCTAGAGACGCCGCCGGAGCCGGCTGAGAGCAATTTCAGACTCACCATCAGACAAAAATCCTACCCGGTACAGGAACTGACTGGACTGTACTGGGCGTATCTTGGTCCCAAGCCCGCAACAGTACTCCCGAGGTACGACGTACTTGCGCGTGAGGACGGTAGGCGGCGCATCACCGTTCATCCCATGTTGGACTGCAACTGGCTCCAGACGGTGGAAAACTCCGTGGACCCGACCCATGCCCCAATCTTGCACCAAGATACCGCCGGCCGCACTGCGCGGCCCGTAAACACGACTCGCGGGTTCATCGACGATCAACCCAGTTTTGACTTCTGGCTAGTTCCTTACGGAATCATGAAACGGCGGAATTTCCGCAATGGCGAAGGCGACGAGCACCCGCTCATCTTCCCCAACATTCTTCGCACCGGCGGGACCGCTCAGATCAGAGTACCCGTGGATGAAACCCACACGTGGCGGGTCGACGTGAATTTTCGACCGGACCCGGACGGGAATAAAAATCCCTCCGCGAAGGACCCGGAGTTGATCTACCGGGAATCCTACAAGAATCCGCCGGATCGGAGGCATCCGTTCACCCGATGGAAAATGGACACCGTTGTGCAGCAGGACCATATGGCGTGGGAAACCCAAGGGCCCATTGCTGACCGAACCATAGAGCGCCTTAGTCACTCGGACCGCGCTGTGGTGTTCCTACGTGAGCTCATTTTTGAAAACATTGAAAAGGTGCGAAACGGTGTGGAGCCCTTCGCCGTCATCCACGACCCGGATCATTCCATTATCGACACCAATATGTCTCAGGACCTTCACTTTAGTGGAGGGCGAACCGGGGCGGGTCGGCCCTACGGCCTCACCACAGGAACCGTAGCCCCGAGGTCCAGCGAGTAAGATGAACGCCAAAGGAAAGCTTTTAACAATGTTCGAGGAGGGTCAAACGATATGAAATATAGACATCTGTTCTACGTCGGATTTCTTGCCATTGCGTTTTCTCTGTTGACGGACGGACCCCACTGGGGGCTCATGACGTCTATTTCCGGGGTTCAAGCCGCCGAGCCAGATTCGAATTTTCAGGTGAAATGGCAATCCTTGATCAAGGCGGCCAAGGGCGAGGGCAAATTGGTATCCATCACCACGGGGCGGGGTGGGCTGGAAATGGCGCCCATCTTCAAGGAATTCTCAAAGAAGTTTGGTATCAGGGTGGTGATATCGCGCGGCTCGGGCCGGGAACAGGCCAACCGTGTGCTGGCAGAGCAGCGCGCGGGCAGGTTTACTGTGGATACAATTCAGACAGGCAAATCCACGATGAGCCTTCGCTATGTCCCCAACAAGGCCCTCCAGCCCATTGAACCCCTCCTTATTCACCCTGAAGTTGTTGACAAGTCCAAATGGTACGGCAATCGGTTCTGGTACGTGGACGAGCCGCAGAAATACATTTTCGTCTATGCAGCGGACTTGGACTGCGAGGGAGGAGTCAGCACCAGTGTGTGGTGGAACACCAAGCGGGTTAGTCTGAAAGAGGCTGCATCGTGGAAAAGCGACTGGGATATCCTGAGCAAGAAATACGCCGGAAAGTTGGTCGTGAGGAGCCCCATAGACGCCGGTGCCATGGGAAGTATCGCCGGCACCTTTGTCGAAAGGGGACCCAATTACTTGAAGCGCTTATACGGAGACCCGACACTCAAAATTTTTTATACCAATGACGTGAACGTCATGACCGACGGTATCGCCAAGGGACGATTCTCCATCGGGATCAGTATGGGACGTCATGGTTTGAACAAACTTCGCGATTTCGGGGCGCCGGTACAGGACTATCGGACCGCGGCGGCGGAAAACGGCTGGAAAACCGACGATCAGCTGTGCGACCTCACGGACCATGGAATAGATGGTACCATCACGGTTGCTAAGAACAACCCCAACCCCAACGCGACAAAGCTCTTCCTGAACTGGCTCCTTAGCCGTGAGGGACAAACTCTAGTTCAGGCGTCAAAAAAGGTTCATGGCCTCAGGCCGGATGGACTTCACACGCGCCAGACCCTTCGTACAGATGGGATCCCCATGGGCCGGGTGGACCCCATTACGGCCTTCAGTTATGAAAAGAAATACATTGGCCTCGACTTTGATCCCGGCGCCGAGAAGCTCCGCGAAACCGTAACCAAGTGGGTGCGCGCGATGCACCGGGAGGCCTATTTTAAAGGCCCTCCGGCACCGGAGCCGCCCAGCTTGCCGGCGAAGTTCGGAAAGTTCAAACAGCACTGGCGCTAACGCCCGATCGATCAAGGTGTCCAACTGGATCAAGCATCGACCCGTTGTCTGTCGTATCGAAGGGTCATCCGTCTCAAGGGTAAATTAGGAGAGCACTCTTGAACCTCGCCACGAGAGCGCGCATACCAGCCCTTCAATGGCTCATGCCCGAAAAGGGCACGTATATCGTTGTCAGCATGATTCTGGTCCTCGGCTTCTTTCTCATCTATCCTGTTTTTCTGATCCTGGGCCTTAGCTTCAATACCGCTGCACATTTTTTTGTTGGCGAGCCCAAATGGGGCCTCGACAACTGGCGCATCGCCTTCACTCAGCCCGGCCTTCTACAGGCGCTTTTCAATACCGTCTGGCTTTGGGTCCTTTCGGCCGCTGTATCCTTCCCCGTGGCCATCACTACCGCCTGGCTACTGGCCCGGACAAAACTTCCTTGCAGTCACGGTCTCGAGTTCCTGTTCTGGGTGGCCTACGTTACACCGGGAGGGCTGATTGCGTGGATCATGCTCCTAGACCCGAGCATCGGCCTCATCAACGTGGGGCTGGAGATGCTGCCCTTTGTGGACAAAGGTCCTTTCAATATCTTCAGCATCCCGGGAATCATATTCGTGAACGTTGTGGGCTCGGGGATCTCCGTAAAGGTGATGCTGTTGACACCGGCATTTCGCAATATGGATGCGGCGTTGGAGGAAGCCGCCCGGGTTGGCGGCGCCAGCAGCTTCCGGACCATGTTCAAGATCACCGTCCCCCTAATGATCTCTCCTATTGCCCTCGTTTTTGCGCTTCAGCTGGTCAAGATGTTTAACAGCTTCGAAACTGAGCTCGTCCTGGGCTTACCCATTGGTTTTTTCGTTTACTCGACAAAGCTATTTGACCTGGTGCGAATTCACGAACCTCCGCTTTACGGCCAGGCAACGGCCCTTGCCAGTCTCACTCTCGTGCTCATCGCGTTTGTTATCCCATTACAGCGCTGGATCCTTCAACGTCGCCGGTACACCACTATTACCGGAAACTTCAAGCCGGGATTGATCGATCTGGGACCGTGGAAATGGCTCGCCTTCGGGGGGATCCTCCTCTATCACGTTTTTACGACGTTCCTACCCCTCGCCGTTATGATTGTCGGAAGCTTCATGACCCGTGTCGGGTACTTCAATCTAAACCAAGTATTTACGCTAAACCACTGGCGTTTTGTGTTCAACGACCCGCTGTTTTTTACCGGCCTCAAAACCACGCTCATCATTGCATCCGCAACTGCCATCATCAGTCCGGTATTGTTTTCGATCATCGCCTATATCATCGTGCGAACCCGGTGGCGCTTTCGCCTGGGGATCGACGGAGTGATCTGGGTCTCGGCTGCGATCCCCGGCATGCTTTCCAGCCTCGGGCTGCTCCTGATATTTTTATGGACACCGGGGCTGAGTATATTCTACGGCACCATTTGGGCTCTGCTCGTTGTCGTCATCCTTCAGGGCAATACCACGGGAGTGAACATCTCTAAAGGTTCAATCGTGCAGGTGGGATTCGAAATGGAAGAGGCGGCTCGCGTGTCCGGCATGGGCTGGTTCGGCACCTTCTTTAAAATCTGGGTTCCTCTATTGATGCCAACCCTGGCCCTGCTAGCCCTTTTGAACTTCAACATCGCTGCAGGGACCACCGCAAGTATCATTCTTCTAGCATCTCGCGAGACCATCACCGTATCGATTCTCATTCTGGAGTGGTTGCTGCCCGGCGGCGGCCTGCGCGAGGCGGCAGCGGTGGCACAGATCATTCTCGGATTGATTACCCTCGGGATTGCATTTGTTCTGCGTCGCTACAGCATTTCGAGGAGCGTCCGTCACAAATACGGCACCGAAACTCGAAGTGGGTCAGAACCGGGACTTCTGGGTTAGTTGAGTTAGGCTGCGAGAGTTGGCTGGAACGTGACTGACCTGGCACGCGGGGCCGATCGTGCTGGCTAAATTTTTGCGTAGTGGCAGGAAACAGGTTAGTGAACTGGATATGGAGTCCTTGTTCAGCACGTCGACTATTCAGCGATATTCTCTACCACTCCCATGTGCCAGGTGTAAGTCGATCTGCATTTTTCACAGCTAAAGGCGAGTATTCCTCGTCCGCATTCCGGACACTCGGCTTTGAAATTCAGGGCCAGGTTGGGCTCATTGGCCTCTATATCTACCATCACACCGTTTTCCTTGCACGGGCATGTGGTGGAGATTTCCCCTCCGCAAACGCACTTATGATCAAGGGGCCAGGGTCGTAGAGGACTGGTTTTGCCATTGGGTGGATGCTTCACATGCTTCGGAATCTTGTATTCATGATGGCCGTGATCCGTGTGGGGGACACGGTCGAGTCGGTTGACGATATGTTTTAGCTCGTTCATGCTGTCGATCACATAGAGGTGCGGATGGGGTATCCCTCCAAGAGCCAATTCCCGGGTCGTTTCCTCCATCTCTTTCATGCCCAGTTCCAACTCATCGTGACTGCCCTGAGGGATCACGTAGATCATCAGGTTTTTTTCCATGTCATGATACAGGAGGGGCTCGCTGCTCAACCCGAAGCTCCCGCATTCCGAGCAATGGACCAGATTAAAGGTTCCTTCCTTGATTTCGTCCTTGAGATAGGGATCCAGGGTCACGTTGGCGGATTGCCACACCTTTGTCGAGAACTCTTTGTTGCAGTTTGGACAGGTTAGAACCGTATCCTGGTACTTAGACATGAAGGGCTCCTTTTGGGGTGGTCACACACCCGGTCAAATGAATCGTCAACTTACAGTCGGAGAAGCAAGAGCGGGACCAGCCATAGAAACCGGACAAGCAACTGAAATTACGAAAGAATCCCTTAGACGGAGATTCCCGTCAGTACCCCAATGGACAAATTCTGAAACGTACAAACCAAAATGATCTAAAAGAAATCCTTTCTCTATTTCGACTTTTTCCGGCTCCATTCCTCGATCGCCGCCATCGCGCTGTTGACCACGCCCTCCTCGTGGGGACCCATCACAAAACCTTCATGGACCACAATGTTTCGCAGTGCGTTCACGGTCAGCATCATACAAGCAATGTTCTTCGGTAGCTGGCTGGAGTCTCTAAGGCGCATCACTCGCTGCGCGAATCCTTCATTGGGTAGTCGTTTCGGATCCACGAGATCCAACACCCGGTCCAATCGCAGATGATCTTCGATTAACTCACCGCGGCTGTGATCGCGGTTTTCGACGGAACCTGCATCCCGCAAATGATCGTACTCCGTATCCTGGTACAATTCGTAGCGCCCGTCCCCGTGCAGAAAGAGAAACGGTTGTAATTTGGGCCAGTGCAGTCGCGCGGGAGGCAGGTTCACCACAAGCGCCATGAGATGCTCCCAGATGGTGGCATTTTTCCATCTACCCCTTTGCTTGATGCGTTCAATCAGTTTTGCAAACGAGAGTATTTCCCCCGGCTCGATTGCTGCACGAATAGCCGCGGCGCAGGTCTCTCCCTTCGCTGTCTTTGACATGTTGACCTCCCAATGTTGAATCGATTGGATCAGATGAGCCCCAGGGCAACGGGTGCAAACCTAGTGCCACGAACAAAACTCCCAATAATCAACCACTTGGGAGACCAAGGAAGGTAAAAGTTTAGAAATTTCTCGGGCCGGATGGCCGAAAAAGGCCACCCGCCAGGAACACTGATTAACGGTTGACCCGGCAGATGGAATTGAGACTAATGTTCTTAGTTCAGCCCGTAGAGATCCCGGGCATTGTCATCAAGGATCTTCTGGACGACGGTCGGGGGTAATTCGGAACTCTCCTTGAATCTTTTTAGGGCCGTGAGTTCACTTGTCGTATCCGCGTGGCCGTAGTCCGTGCCCATCACGATATTGTTCTCGCCGCCGACGGACTTTAACACATAAGGGATATCGTCATTGGTCTGGCAGGCGACATAAAAATTGTTCTCTTTGAGAAGGTCGCCTTTGGGCCGGTCGTCGTCGAATCGGGCCTCGCGCCATGCCTGCCGGCGCGCGATGTCGCCGATGACGTAGGGTAGCCACTGGCTGCTAACCTCAATAAAGCCCCAACGGAGGCCGGGGAACTTTTTCGGAATGCGGCCGATGATCAGAGAGTGAAATGCCCCCAGAACGGGCCACTTGAACCGGAGAAAATTTCCCTGGCCGGCCGCTCGAGTCAGGAATTCGTCAATGCTCGCGTTGCCGATCCCTGCATGGAAGCATATGGGGAGGTTTAACTTACTGGCCTCTTCGTAAAGAGGGAAAAAGTGCGAATCCGTCGCGTGATACTCGCCTTCGAATCCCCGCATGGTCACACCGCAGGAGCCGTTCTCTTTCACAAAACCCATCTCGTCCACCGCGCTGCCGATATTCGAGGCTGGAAGCACGGCGATCCAACGGAGTCTTCCCTGCCCCTGCCGCCAGACGTCGGCCATCCAGCGGTTGTAGCTCTTACAGATGGCCCGTTCCATTTGAGGACTACTGAAAGTAAGGCTGGTCCATAGTGAGGGGTAGAGCACCTGGATATCCGTACCGTATTTGTCCATATCGCGGAGTCGACCCGGGATATCGCGCATCTCCTGCGATTCGCGAGTCGTATCCTTGCCTGTGTTTCCCCGCTTCGCGCGAAGCTTTCCATCGAATACCCAGTATTCTTTGGTCGGATCGGTGGGCTCAGTTACCGTGAAGGGTTTGTATTTAAGATCGGCGTCGTCAAAATGCTCCCAGGTTTGTTCCGTCTCAATTACGTGAGCATCGGCATCAATAATGGCCATATTCATCCCCCTTGAAACGATGGGCCACGCTAACATTCCGGATTTTAGCTGTCAACGGTTCGAACGCCGCTTATTGCTTTCACAAATCGGTTTCACTAAACGCAAGAAAACTTTCAAATCAACTCTTGGTTTCTGGCAGTCACGTAAAATTCCTTTCGTGCGATGAGCTCGGCTCCCAGACCAAAGGTCACCACCAGGATCACCCATAGCCAGCCAATGATTGGAATCAAAGCGATCAGATAATAGACCACCGAACCCGTCACCAGGGCCCAACCTCGCCCGGGGCTGGCCCGAAACAGGCCCAGGAGGAGTTCACCCAATCGGCTGAGGACAAAGACCCTTCCCCAATAGAGCAAGATGAAATAGCCAGCGGTCAGGATCAAACCGATGGGGATACCAAAAACCGACGCAAAGAGGATTCCGCAAACAATGGGAGTTACAACGGCGGCGATAAAGCCGACACCGAAGGAGGCCAACGGTCTTTCCCGGAGTGTTGTCACCACGGAGCCATGGTAGTTGGGAAGATACTTGACGGATAGGAGTCCGAGTATGAGAGTGGAGACAAAGCTCACTGCGATCATAAACAGCCCCCATCCGGCCATGGCCGCAAGAACTTTCTCACGCCCCAGGCGCGGCAAATCCGGAGGAATGCTCCTGGTAAGCTTACCTTTTAATTTGGCCCCTGAATCCACGGAAGCCTCTCGATGACTGTAATAATTAATGTCCCCTTGAACATCCGCTCTAGAAGTGAGCCGCAAGGATTGCACCGCCGCGTAGACGTTTCCCGGTACCCGGTTGGAAAGGATCAGGCTCCCCGCCGCGACCTTGATACCCCTCCCCAGGGGAGCCGCCACATGAATGCTGCCACCGGCCCCAACGAGCCCCCCACGGACCACCGCGGATGGGGCAAGCTCCACATTGCCCGCTGCAACCGTGAGGTTTCTTCCGATGGTTCCACTGAAACTCACCTGACCACCGGCAACTCTTGCATCCTGAGATACGCTTCCCGAAATCGTGACCTGCCCACCCGCGATAAGGACATCCCCGTTAACCTGTCCATCGATAAGAATCTGTCCTCCAACCGCGTAGACATCGCCGTTGACAGTACCGGATACTTCCACCAGTGGACCGTAGGCAAAGTAATCTCCGTTGATAATTTGCGAGGCGGGAACGCTCACGGGCTGCCCATACCACGTTTGCACAACCTCTTCCTGAGCCGCCGCATTTGAAAAAAACGCTAACAAAATCGAAATGCCAATAAACGTAGCAGCGTAAGTCTTCTGAAAAAAATCATTCTTCATCCTATGCGGCCTCCTTTCGGATGTCCCTGTTGCCTCCAGGCATTCACATGCGGGATTGACTTATTATGCGAGTTAGGTCTGGCATGTCAATTTTTTGGCTCTTAATGTCCCCTTCATTCCTCTTAGGCCTGTGCGCCGTCCTTAGGGTCCAATCACTGAGTCCTCGTCACTCAGGATTAATAGCGCAAAGTGCTTAGATCCTTCGAGCCAGGTGGCTGAGCCCGGAGACAAGGATGCTCCCTGCAGTTGGGGCCGACGGTGTTTTTCTACACGGAACCCGACCGCCGCAACTTTTGCCTCAGTTCGCTGGCGCGGGCTCGCACCTTTTTTAGCTCGCTACTTGGGCGTTTGCGCAAGGCGGCCATCATCATATTCATCCGTGGGTTTTTCATAAAAGCAATTCGGTTTCGTGCGAGAAAATCCCAATAGAGGGAATTGAAAGGACACGCCTTCTTGCCCACCGTGATTTTATAATCGTAGTCGCATTCCTTGCAGCAGTCGCTCATCTTGTTAATGTAGTTCGCCGAAGCCGCATAAGGCTTTGTTGCGATCAGTCCGCCGTCAGCATACAGGGACAAGCCCAAAACGTTCGGTGTCACAACCCACTCGTAGGCGTCAAGGTAGGCCAGCCAGTACCAGTCCTTAACCGCCCTAGGATCAATGCCTGCCATCAAAGCAAAATTCCCGGTGACCATGAGACGTTGGATGTGGTGGTTAGATCCATAATGTTTCAGGCCCGTCACGGCATCCGCAATGCAATTCATATTCGTATTGCCGGTCCAATAAAAATTTGGCAGCGGAAGGTTAGCTCGAAAGAAATTTCCGTCCACGTACTCAGGCATTCTCAGGTGATAAATCTGGTATACGAACTCCCTCCAGCCAATAATCTGGCGAATGAATCCTTCCACGGAATTAAGACGTGCTTTTCCTTTTAAATAAGCTGCTTCCGCCCTGCGGCAAACCTCAAGGGGTTCCAGGAGTCCCAGGTTGATGAGCGGCGAAAGCAAGGAATGGTAAAGAACCCGCTGCCCAAGTATAATGGCGTCCTCAAAGGGGCCGAAAAGATCAAGCCTGTGCTGGATAAAATCCTTCAAAAAGGCTTATGCCTGGTTTCTTGTCACCGGCATGGCAAACTCACGAAGGTCGCCAAAATGCCCCGGGTATTTGCTGTCCACGAGCTTCATGACAGTGCGAGTCACTGCATCAGGCTCGAATCGGGGAACGGATGGGAAAACGTGGCCCGCAGGAGGGCGCTCCCTGTTCAGATGGTCGTAATTCCACCGTCCCCCTTCGGGTTCTTTTCCATTCATGAGCAGGCCGGTTCTACAACGCATATTTCGGTAGAAAGTCTCCATCATGAGTGTTTTCCTACCTGCAGCAAATTCCGCGAATTCAGACCGGTTGCTAAGAAACATGTTGTTGGGCACCACCTCTATGGGTGTCTTGTTTTTCCGTGCCAGCTGCTGGAGGCGCCGGCTGCCATGGTAATCGGCTGTTTCAATGAACCGGATCTTTGCCGGTTTGGCTTTTGCCACATGCGCGCGCAAGCCAGATTGGAAATCACGTTGGTCCTCATAGTAGTCAACCTTGTAGCCTAGGGCGCGCAGCTCTGCCGCAAAGTGCCGCATAGCAGACCAAACCAACGTGAGCTTTTGTTTGTGATAGGGAAGCGTTTTCGCTCTTGCCATCGACTCGATCATGAGCACGGTGCACTCCGAAGGGGACAGATCCTTGAGAGCGGCCATATCTGTGCTCAACTGATCGCCCGTAATCCAGACCGTTAAACCGCTCCTGTTTTGACTCGTTTTCATGGTTGATGATTAATCCCACGGCAACTAGATTTTAATTGGAACGGGGCTCTTCAGCGTCTTCGATCTTCAATCGGATGAGTCCAACGAAATGCGATACATTCGTCGAGCGCCGCCGGGATTCCCTGGCAGATGGTAAGGTACTTTGGCTTTATGCCCAGTTGATTCCACAAAATTCCTTGCTTGACCGAATAATTCAAGTTCCAGTTCCTGACCGCCTCGGGGGTATAGAGAGAGGGGGTTTTTCTTATGCGCCGGATTAGCGTCAGCAGGTTGGTTCCTGCACTTGCCAGCCATTTCGGTACGCCTATGGTTTGAAAGCTCGGATAATACTTTCTGATTTCTCCGAAGAATTCGTTCCAACTAGCGGCACAGTCGTCCGCAACCGGACTGACGCCCGCCCAACCCTGGACGGCCACCTCGAGGAGAATTTTCGCTGCGTCCTCTACATGCATATGGGCGTATGAGTTCCTCCCATTGCCCGGGAAGAAAACTCGTCCCCGGCGCACCTGATTGAACATCAGGTCGCGTGCGCCATAAACGTGCGGCAAACGAATCGCTGCAAAGGCAACACCCGATTCTCCGGCTAGCTTGCCTAACTCCTCTTCGGCCTCCAGTTTGGCTCTACCATACCCGGATCGCGGACTTGCCGGAGTGTGTTCATCGATAGGCGAGTTTTGGCCGTCGTATACAAGTAGACTACTGGCGAAGACAAAAGTCTTCGCTCCTGCACCAATGGCGGATTTCATGAGGGCAATGGAGCCCTCAACGATCGTCGGCCGAACCAGAGCATACTCCTCGAATATGGCCCTGGCACCCAGGTGAATGACGGTATCCACGCCCTGCACCGCCCGGACCAAGCTGGCGGGACTCTCTAGATCACCCTGGATCAGCTCCGTGTTGAATTGGCTGAGTAAGCCTGAGCGTAGAGGCCTTCTAACCAGCAGTCTGGAAGGCAAGCCTCGAATATGGAGCTGGCGCGCTAGTTCATAGCCGATAAATCCGGTTGCGCCTGTAATGAGGACTTTATTCATGCTCGTTTCGATGGGCGTAGCCAAATAATTGACCCATCGACTCCACTGCGACTATCCGATAATCTTAGCCATCTGAGAAACTTCAATGCCACACCATCTCACCGGGTCAGCATTTCTAACAAGCTCAACCGGTCAAGCCTTTCCATTCTATAGCTGGTTCTTCATGGGTTTCGGCTGTGGCCCGCCGTCCTCACCCGGTTGCCCCTGATTGAACTGCACCAACGGAAAAGGGCTACTCCCGGTTATGAGTCGGGCGGAGCGGTTGTATGTGAAGTAGTTCCAGGCCCACTGGATTAGGACGAGAAGACGGTTTTCATACTCGACCAAACGCATGAGGTGAACAAAAAGCCACAGCAGCCAGGCGATGAACCCGGACGCTCGAATTTTTCCCACTTCCGCCACCGCAGCCGCTCGACTCACGATGGCCATTTTCCCAAGGTCTTTGAATTGGAAAGGCGGTAGCGTTGTCTTCTGCAATCGAGCCTTCACGAGTTTCGCCACAAACTGCCCCTGTTGAATCGCCACCTGAGCGACACCAGGCAACGGCGTTCCTTTCTGATGTGAGAAGTTAGCCATGTCACCGATGACGAATACTTCGGGGTTCCCTGGGAGACTGAGGTCCGGCTCAACCATGACCCGCCCGGCACGATCCAAACTCGCTCCCGTCGCGGACGCAAGCAATTTGCCCAGCGGTGAAGCCTCCACACCTGCCGCCCACAAAACCGTCCGTGCCGGCACAAACTCTGTCCGTCCGTCGGATCTTAATGAGACTCCCTCGGGAACGATATCCTCCACAGTTGTGTTTGTTTTGACCACAACCCCCAGCTGCTCTAAAGCAGCCTTAGCCTTAGTCGATAATTTTGCAACGTAGGGGGGAAGGATTCGGTCCGTGGCCTCCACCAGTATTATTCGAGCCTCGCTGGAATCGATCCTGCGAAAGTCATGTCTCAGAGTATCCTTGGAGACCTCACCCAACGCACCCGCCAACTCCACACCGGTCGGTCCACCGCCCACGATTACGAAACTCAACCAGGCCTGAACACGTTCCGGATTTTGCTCACGCTCAGCCGCTTCAAAGGCAAGCAGGATTCGCCGGCGGATCTCGATGGCGTCCTCCGTAGTTTTGAGCCCCGGGGCCATGGTCTCCCATTGCTCGTTACCAAAATAGTGATGACGAGCACCCGCGGCCACGACGAGAGTATCGTACTCTTGAAATCCGTCGCTCATCATTACCCGCCGATTCGCCACGTCCACATCCACGACTTCACCCAATAAAACCGTCGCATTGTGCTGTTTATTGAATATGGCGCGTAAGGGGGAGGAGATGTTCGCGGGCGACAGCCAACCGGTTGCCACTTGATACAAGAGAGGCTGAAAGAGGTGGAAGTTGCGCCGGTCGATCAACGTTACCCGGGCCGGCGCGTGTTTCAAAGCCTGTGCGGCGTAAAGCCCAGCAAATCCACCACCGATGATAACCACTCGGTGCAGTGCCTCGGAGCTGTCCATAGGATCCATCCGCTTTCGAAGGATCAAGCGCGTAGCCGTCGCCTGACTGTTGCCAATCCGCCATCGATACCAATCACTTGTCCGGTAACCCAGCGGCTTTCCAACAGCCATACGATGGCCTCTGCCACATCATCCGGCTCACCCAGCCGACCCAACGAGTGCTGGTCCACCGACGCCTTTTCCGTCACAGGATTGGCAAGCATCTTCTCGGTCAAGGGACTGCGCACGAGGCCGGGAGCAACACAGTTTACGCGAATACCACGCTGGCTATAAGAAGCCGCCGCAGACAGTGTCAGCCCTACAATACCCGCCTTAGCCGCTGCAATGGCTTCGTGATTGGCCATGCCGGCTCGAGCTGCGGCGGAAGAGATCAAAACAATCGATCCACCGGCCTTCATCATCGCTTTTGCCGCAAATTTTACCACATGAAATGCCGACGTCAGATTCGTACGAATGGTCTGCTCCCACTCGTTTTCAGTGGTGATGTGAGCGGGCTTCAAAAGAAGCGACCCCACGCAGTGCACCGTGCCATCCACTCGGGTATATTTTTTCTGCGCTTCCTGAAAGCAATGCTCTACGTCTTGCGCCCGTGTGGCGTCCGCCACGCAGGTCCATGAGTCCGTTTTTTCGGCCAATGAGATGAGCGTTTCCTCATTTCTCCCGCTCAAGACCAGATTGAATCTGCCTCGAAGCCTCCGCACAAGTGCGCTACCAATCCCTCCCGTCGCTCCAAAAATGACTAGGGTGCTCAATTTCGAATCGTTCATGGTTTAATTTCGTTTATAACCCCCCATGCCCAGAATTCAATCCAACTGGCAAAAATAGAGCTAGGCTAAACCGCATCTTGCTTTATCCCTTAGCGCTATGTGCGCGGCTTTGATCATACACTAGCAGCCTTGACATGAAAGCTCCCTGTCCTATAGTGTCTGAGCCCAGTCCAGGGGCAAGGAGTCGGTTCTCCCGCCTCCTGCTGGGATATTTCACATCTAAGGAGGGAAAGAATCCATGTCTGTTGCAAACAAGGTCGTACTGATAACCGGGGGTGCCCGAGGTATGGGTCGCGAGATGGTTCGCGCGTTTCTCAAAGAAGGGGCAAAGGTCATCGCCACGGACATGTCATGGGTGCCCACGGGAGTTTCCAATGACGATTACGATTTCCGCGAGGAGCTGAAAGATAACCCTAACGTCCTCATAGGGGTCATGGACATCACGCTCCAGTCCCATGTGAAGGAGATATACGACGAGGCCATGGCCAAGTTCGGCACCATCGACGTGATCATCAACAACGGCGGGACCCGCCAACGAGACCTCTACCTCAAAACCCACGGCAGCATTAGTATCCTTGAGACAGACATTAGCGAATGGGAGAAGATGTTCGGCACCCATGTTTTTGGCAACCTTCGGGTCATTAAAACCTTCGTGCAGCCCATGCTGCAGAAGAAAAGCGGCAGCATCATCAACACCTCGTCCAGCCAACTTTTAAACGCCCACGGTGCCGGTCAGGGCAACCCCACGGGCTACGGCCTCAGCCGCGAGGGAGCCTATCAGCCCGCCAAGGCCGCCATGGGTTCCATGACCATTTACCTCGCGCAAGAGCTCAAGCAGCACAACATTGCTGTGAACCTGATGATGCCGGGTCACACAAGGACCACCGGCTCCGACGAGCAGGAACAGGTTCGAAATGAGATCCGCCAACGTTTGGGCACGGGCCGGTCAAACTTCGTCCCGCGCCGCGTACGCGCCGATAACGTGGTCCCTCTGGCTCTCCACCTGGCGGAACAGGACGCCAGCGGTATTACCGGCCAGTGGATCAGCTGCATGCAGTGGAATGAAAAGAACGGGTTGGGCGGCTTTGAGACCTGGGGCTACGAGCCTGATGTGGCTGCAGCGCGGGAGCGGGGCCAGGCTTAGCGGTTCAAACCACTCCGAAAAAAGCAAAGATTCTAATCTGTTCCCTGTAGAAGGACCTCCTCCGCCTCCAGGAGGTCCTTGGCACCTGATTGCCGGAGGATCTCGTTACGGTACGCGTAGGTGAGTGGCGTGACGATGTTTGCTTCAATATTCTGGCGTAGGTATCTGATTCCGTTCTTTCCCGGTTGTTTCCGAACGCTTTCAATGGCGTAGCTGGCCAGCTTCTCAGCTTTGATCTCCGACTCCCCCAGGGTGGGCTCCAGGTTACAGTAAAAGACATGGTCGAATTCGCCTAAACGCGTTTCTCGAATCCACGAGTCTGGAGGATGACCCTCCCTCTCCCGCAGACATTTTCTGATATAGCCCAGGTCCTCAGCAACGGCATTCAGAACCAGGATCTGCCCCTGCACCGTGCCACCTCTTGGGTGGAGCACCAATGTGGGACCGCCTCCCCATAAAACGCTTCGTCGGGCATATTCAATGGGCCACGGGCTGGGTGCGGGAATTCTAGCGATGACACGGTGCTCAAGCCGCTCCCCCGCATGTGTCAGCAGGGATCCGTAGCCGTAAATACCGATGTTATCCTGTCCATAAGGCATGGACGTGTTCATCGCAGCAACCCGGTGACTTTAAACGTTGTGATTCCATAGTTTCGCGGGTGGGTGGCAAAAAACCAAGAGGATCCAGCATGGCTGACAGCTCCCCGTCGGGTACCTGAAACTCGCTTTTGAGGCTACCTTGCTAATTCCACTCGGCAAAGCCCATGGCGCATCCGTTTCCGGCCTCGGTTCGGTAACATGGAATGTAGTCGATGATCTTCGGTTCGAGTTCCGTACCGGACATGGCTCCCGCGAGGGCGATCCAGTTTTTAATTTCAGAAGTTCCCGCGCGGAAACGGACGTCCGGGTAATCCGTGAGCTTTGTAAAGTCGTCCGATTTCAACCCTTCAATGATGCGCAGGTCGAGGTCTTCTTCGATCACAGTGTGGCTGAGGCCACCGGATGCAAAGATCGCCACACGCTTGGTCTTATCCCAGGCTTCGATGGCTTGTCTTACCGTCTTCCCCAACCGGTAGCAGCGCCGAGCCGTGGGTACGTTGGGCGGATAGTAGGTATTTACCAGCACCGGCACGTGGGGAATCACGTCGTTGTTCATTAACCGGCGGTAGACATAATAAAACGCGTGCCCGATGGCGCCATTGAGGCGTCCTCCTTTAAACTCGTTCGTGCGTGTAACGTCAAATTCATTGGCGATTAACGCCTCGATGAGGTATTGACCCAACCCGGCCTCCACCGGATGACTCACACGATCCGGCGGCGGGTTATCGATTTTAGGATCCCGCACCGCCGGCCGGCCCCCAATCCCGCCGCGACGTCCATTCGGGGCATCATCGACGGTTTCACCGTGATAAACGGCAATGGGGGGCATGTTATCGTCGCCGAAGACTTCGAGTTGATCATCGCC
>JABAOE010000032.1_pt9 | contig 23103 bp, 23 predicted proteins | sample 7062141 | NCBI WGS metagenome assembly JABAOE01 (sample SAMN14538627, study PRJNA623070) | marine sediment metagenome | biome: marine biome [ENVO:00000428]; feature: marine pelagic biome [ENVO:01000023]; material: deep marine sediment [ENVO:00002113] | place: India: Gulf of Khambhat ... | reverse complement strand
GCCAGCGCCAGCCGAGGGCGCGCAACCGGTCCCGGGCGGCTTCGAGCACCCGCTCCGATCCCCAGGCGATGTCGGAGAAGATCCGTGGGTCGCTGATGCGCACGCCGAGCAGATAAAAGCCGCCGTCCTGCGCCGGTCCGAGCACCGCGTCCGCGCCCCCGGCGAGCGCGTTTGCCGCTTCCTGCAGGTCGGACGTCTCGAGAAACGGGCAGTCGCTGCCGATCAGCAGGGCGCCGCGCCCACCGTGGCACGCCGACGCCAGCGCCCGCTGCATGCGCTCGCCGAGATCTTCTCCGCTCTGCTGGTGCAGCGTGACCCCCAGCTGGTCGCGGAGCTGCTCCAGATACGGATGCGCGATGCTGGGCCAGCACCACAGCTCGACCGGCCCGAGTCCTGCTGCGCCGGCGGTGTCCGCCGCCCGCCACAGCATGGCGCGGTGCAGATTGGCGGCCCGCTCGACGCCGATGGCGGGTATCAGGCGGGTTTTCACCTTGCCGGGCACCGGCGTGCGCGCGAACACCAGGATGGGCGGCGCCTCCGGCGACCCCGCCACCACCGCTCAGCCGCGCTCGTAGCGGCGTGCGAGCCGGCGGGGATCCGCGCCGAGCGCAAACGCGAGGCGCAGTCGCCACATGAGCACCACCGTGCGCGCGATGCCGTTGCTGCGCCAGCGGCGCGTCGAGGTGATCACGCGCTGCCTGAGGCACGCCGGACGCGCGATGGCGCGCAGCCGCCGGCTGAGCGCCACGTCCTCCATGAGCGCGATATCCGGGTAGCCGCCGACGCTGGCGAAGGTCTCGCGCTCGACGAAAATCGCCTGGTCGCCGGTGGCAATACCGGTCACACGCGAACGCAGGTTCATGAGCATCTCGATGATGCGGAACGACCATTCGCGGCCCCAGAGACGCACATCGAAGCGGCCCCAGCAGCTTTCCCGGAGCGCGCCCGCGATGGCCAGATCGGCATCCGCCGGCAGCAGGCTGTCGGCATGCAGAAACAGCAGCACGTCGCCGGTGGCGGCGGCAGCGCCGGCGTTCATCTGCTCGGCGCGGCCGCGGCCGGTGACCAGCACCCGGTCGGCCAGCGGGCGCGCGCATTCCCGGGTGTCGTCGTCACTGCCACCGTCGACGACCACGACCTCGTGGCCGGCATGACGCAGGCCGGCCAGCGCCGGCAACGTCCTGGCGAGGCTGTCCGCCTCGTTGACGGCCGGGATGATGATGGAAACTCGTGGAACGGAGGCTGCCACGGCGCTTCGATGCGCGTCACTCAGGCAAGGGCGCCGCCGCAGCTGCTGCCCTGACCAGCGGTGCATGCGTAGCAGTGCGCCCGAACGGCGATGGGGCGGCCCTCCAGATCCGCGTCCATGAGCTGCGCCAGGTGCACGCGGGACGCGCCGTTGATGCGCATGGGCAAACCGAGCATCTGATTGAAATCGCAATCGTAGACGTAGCCCTGCCAGTCGATGGACAGCAGGCTGCGGCACATGACGCTGTCGAGATTCTCATCCTGGTGGGCGTCGCGCAGCATCGCCAGGTACTCGTGCATCGCGCCGCGGGAAATCAGGCTGCTGCCGAACCGGCCGACCGGCATGTTGGCGAGCGTCAGCAGCCGATTGAAGCGGATGCCGTAGTGGGCACCGAGAATCCGGCGGTAGTCCGCTTCGAGCGCCTGCTGGGCCGGCGGCAGCGTTGCACCCTGGGGGTTGTAGACCAGATCCAGGGCGAGGCTGCTGTCGGGATCGCCGTAGCCCAGCGCATTCAGCCGGCGCAAGCCGCGAATGCTGGCGTCGAATACCCCCTTGCCGCGCTGCCCGTTGACGTTTTCCTCGAGGTAGCACGGCATGGAGGCCACCACGGTGACGCCGTGCCCGGCGAGGAACGCGGCGAGGTCTTCCTGGTCGGGCTCCTCGAGAATCGTCAGATTGCAGCGGTCGATGACCTGCAGGCCACGCGCGCGGGCCTCGCGCACGAGAAAACGGAACTCCGGGTTGAGCTCCGGCGCACCGCCGGTGATGTCGAGCGTCGAAACCTCCGAGGCATCCAGGTAGCGCACCACCAGCGCCGCCACCTCGGCCGACATCGCCTCCTCGCGCTTCGGACCGGCATTCACGTGACAGTGCACGCAGCTCTGGTTGCAGCGGTAGCCGACATTGACCTGCAGGGTGTGAAGACGTCCGCGGCGAAGCGGCGGGAAGTCGCTGTCGGCGAGCAAGGGAAGAGGATCGCGCATGAAGGTGTCCCGGAACCCAGCCGGCATGCTACCCGCCGTGGCAGTCGCCGGCAACCGCAGCGCCCGCTCGAGCCGCCCGCCTCGGATGACAGCGCCCCGGCCAGACGCTACACTCCGCCCGTCATCGTCCGGGGCCGTAGCTCAGTTGGGAGAGCGTCGCGTTCGCAATGCGAAGGTCGGGAGTTCGATTCTCCTCGGCTCCACCATCAAAGGGCGCCGGGTCTCGCACCACCGTATCGGCGCCCGCGTCGCGAAGCGATGGTGCGAGACCCGGCGCCACGTCCTCGCCCCGGTAGCTCAGTCGGATAGAGCGTCCGCCTCCTAAGCGGAAGGTCCCACGTTCGAGTCGTGGTCGGGGCGCCACCTCCCCTGCGGCCCGGACACCCGTGAAGAGCGTCGCTTCATCGTCGTATCAGCTTTACGTCCTCCGCGTAAGACGCGGATTTAAAGCGTTTTTCAATGCCGCCACGGGCCGCTCAGCGGGTGCCGTATAATGCCCCGCGTCATGACGGCTGAGCCACGACATTCGAGCGCCGCCGGCGACCGCCTGTACGGCGTGCTCCAGCATCTGCTGCCCCAGCGTCTGCTCACCGCCATCGCTTACCACGTCACGCGGGTGCGTGCGCGCCCCTGGAAAGACTGGTTAATCCGCTGGTTCATAGGCCGGTTCGGCGTCGACATGTCCGAGGCCCTGGATCCCGATCCGGGCGCCTACACGGATTTCAACGCATTCTTCACGCGCGCGCTGCACCCCGGCAGCCGGCCTCTCGCGGGCGACGACGACACCGTGGTGTGTCCTGCCGACGGCACCGTGAGCGCCATCGGCAGCGTCCGTGCGGATACCCTGCTGCAGGCCAAGGGACGCCATTATTCTCTGCGCGCCCTGCTCGGCAGTGACGACGCACGCGCACGACCGTTTTTGGACGGGCACTTTGCCACCGTTTACCTGTCACCAAGGGATTACCACCGGGTGCACATGCCGGCGTCGGGTCGGCTGCGCGAGATGATCTACGTGCCGGGTCGCCTGTTCAGCGTCAATTTCACCACCGCGCGGGCCATCGACGCGCTGTTCGCGCGCAACGAGCGCCTGGTGTGCCTGTTCGACAGCGAGCTCGGTCCCATGGCGCTGGTCCTCGTCGGCGCTCTGAACGTGGCCGGCATGGAGACCGTGTGGTCCGGGCCGGTGACGCCGCCCCACGGCCGGCGCGTCCGAGAGTGGCGTTACGACGACGATTCGAGCGCCGTGAGGCTTGCGCGCGGCGCGGAGATGGGACGATTCAACATGGGCTCGACGGTGGTGGTCGTCTTTGCAAACGGCCGCGTTGCCTGGCGCGACGATCTCACCGCGGCAAGCGCCGTGCGCATGGGCGAGGCGCTCGGTCGCGTCCCCGCCACCCGCCGAACCGGCTCAGCCAGCGAGGGCTGAAACGCACAGCGCGAGCAGACCGCTCGGATAAACGCCAAGCGCCAGAATCGCGAGCGCGTTGGCGCTGACCATGATACGCATATCCGCGCCCACGCTGAGCGGCGCGGGCTGCTCGACTTTCTCGAAGTACATCATGCGGATAACACGAAGGTAGTAAAAGAGCCCGATGATGGAAAAAATCACCGCGACCACCGCGAGCCAGGTCATGCCCGATGCCACCACCTCGCGCAGCACCGACCACTTGGCCCAGAAGCCGAGAAAGGGCGGCACGCCGGCCATCGACAGCATGAGGATGAGCATGAGAAACGCGTACCACGGGTTGCGGTCATTGAGGCCCTTGAAATCCACGATGCGATCGGCTTCCGACTCCGCGCCACCCAGCACCACGATCATCGCGAAACCGCCCATGCTCATGAACGCGTAAACGATGATATAGAACATCGACGCCGAGTAGCCCGCCTCGCTGCCGGCGATGATCCCAAGGAAGAGAAACCCCACGTGTGCGATGGTCGAATACGCGAGCATGCGTTTCAGATTCGTCTGGGCGATGGCGATGATGTTGCCGACACCCATGGACAGCACTGACAGGATGATCAGCATTCCCGTCCAATCGCCGTGCAGACCGGGCAGTCCGTCCACCAGCAGCCGCATGAGCATACCGAAGGCCGCGATCTTCGGCGCGCTGCCGATGAACAGCGTCACCGACGTGGGTGCGCCCTCGTAAACGTCGGGCACCCACATGTGAAACGGAACCGCACCGAGCTTGAAGGCGATGCCGACGATGACGAAGACGAGGCCGAGAATCAGAACCATGTTGCGCCCATCGAGGCCCGCCACGTGGCCGCGGATGGCGGCAAGATCGAGCGTCCCCGTGGCCCCGTAAATCATCGACATGCCGTAGAGCAGCACACCGGAGGCCAGCGCGCCCAGGACGAAGTACTTCATCGCGGCCTCGGACGCCGTGATGGAGGTGCGGTTCATCGCCACCATGGCGTAGAGGGAAAGCGACAGCAGCTCGAGCCCGAGATACACCGTCAAGAGGCTCCCGGCCGACACCAGCACCATCATGCCGAGAACCGCGAACAGTCCGAGCACGAAATATTCGCCTTTGAACAGTCCGCGGTCGCGCAGATAAATCTTGGAGTAGAAAAACGCGAAATAAGTCGCCAGCAGAATGAATACCTTGAGCAGCGCTCCCATGGCATCGGCCACGAAGGTACCGTTGAAGGTGACCTGCGGCGTCTCCGGAAGCAGCGCGAGGCACAGCCCCGCCGCTATCACGAGCGAGAACTGGGCCAGATGGTAAGTGAGCATCCGCAGGCGTTGCGGCACATAGACGTCTGCGACCAGCACCGCGCACGCCGCTGCGAGCAGGAACAGCTCGGGCGTCGCAGGCGCCATGTCGGGAGTGGTGAAGCTCATAGCTTGCTCGTCGTCATTTGAGCAAGAAGATGCTCGACCGTCGCGCCCATGACCTCGAGAAGCGGCGCCGGCCAGACACCGAGCAGCAGCACGGCCGCCGCCAATGCCCCCAACACGAAGGTTTCGCGCATGCCGATGTCATCGAGCGCGGCCACCTGCTCGTTGGCAACGGAACCGTAGATGACACGCTTGTACATCCACAGCGAGTAGGCGGCGCCGAGAACGAGCGTTGTGGCAGCGAGAAAGGCGATCCAGAAATTGGTCTTGAAGCTGCTCAGGATCACCATGAACTCACCGACAAAGCCCGATGTGCCGGGAAGTCCCGAGTTGGCGAGAGCAAAAAGCATCATGAAAGCGGCGAAAACCGGCATGCGGTTCACCACACCGCCGTAATCCGCAATCATGCGGCTGTGCATGCGATCGTACATGACGCCGACACAGAGAAAGAGCGCTCCCGAGATGAATCCGTGCGAGACCAGCTGCACGATGCCGCCCTCCACGCCGAGAATCGCGCCATCGAGATCGCCCGCCGCCATGATGCGAAAGGCGATGAAAAAGCCGAGGGTCGCGAAGCCCATGTGCGCGATGGACGAATAGGCAATCAGCTTTTTCATGTCCGGCTGCACCAGCGCGACGAAACCGATGTAGACAATTGCGATGAGCGACAACGCAATCATCAGCCAGTCGAGCGCATGGCTCGCATCCGGCGTGATTGGCAGGCTGAATCGCAGAAAGCCGTAAGCGCCGAGCTTCAGCATCACGGCCGCAAGAATCACCGAGCCGCCGGTAGGGGCCTCCACGTGGGCGTCCGGCAGCCAGGTGTGCACCGGCCACATGGGCACCTTGACGGCGAAGGCCACGAGGAAGGCGAAGAAAATCAGCACCTGGGCGTGGAGCCCGATGGGCAGGTCGTGCATGGCGAGAATCGAGAAGGTGCCGGCCTGCCGATAGAGATAAATGAGCGCCACCAGCATGAAAACGGAGCCGAAGAAGGTGTAGAGAAAGAACTTGACGGTTGCGTAGATGCGCTGCGGTCCGCCCCATACCCCGATGATCAGAAACATCGGGATCAGCAGCGCCTCCCAGAACACGTAGAAGAGCATCGCATCGAGGGCCGAGAAAGCGCCTATCATCAGCCCCTCGAGCACGAGAAAGGCGGCCATGTACTGGTCGGGCTTGTATTGAATGACCTCCCAGCCGGCCAGCACCACGAGCACGGTGGTGAACGTGGTGAGGATAATGAGCGGCATCGAGATGCCGTCTACACCCAGGTGATAGTAAATCGCGAACGCGTCGATCCACAGGCTCTTTTCCTGAAACTGCATCGCGTGGGTGCCGGTTTCGAACTGGCTCCACAGCGGCAGCGAGAGCGCGAAGGTCACCAGCGATACGAGCAGCGCGATGCTGCGAGACGACGGCGCGTTTCGCGCGCCGCTCGCCAGCAGAATCCAGACACCGCCGAGGATCGGCGTCCAGATGACCAGGCTGAGAAAAGGGAGCTCCTGCATTTTTCGCTGACCTTCCCGCTATCAGCCGTAGAGGTAAAGCGCAAGAGACATCAGCACCAGAAGGCCGATGATCATGGCGAATGCGTAATCGTAGAGAAATCCGCTCTGCACCCGACGCGCGATGCTCGAAAACCAGCCGACGGCCTTTGCCGTTCCGTTCACCATCAGCCCGTCGATGAGGGTGCGATCCCCGAAGCGCCACAGCACTCCTCCGACCTCCCGGGCGCCTCCCGCGAACAGGAACTGGTACAGCTCGTCGAACCCGTACTTGCGTACCAGGACGTCGTAGACGATGCGCGTGCGCGCAGCGATCATCTCGGGCAGCTCCGGGCGCCTGATATAGAGGTACCAGGCGATCACGAAACCGGCCAGGCCGAGGAAAAACGGCCAGTGCACGAAGCCTTGCACGAAAAAGCTCGCAGGCCCCGGCCAGCTCGCCGCCATCTCGCCGAGCACGTCGTGCTCGGCGGCGACGAAAATGGCCGAGCCGAAGTAGTCGCCGAAAAGCACCGCATCGACGAACAGCCAGCCTATGACAATCGACGGAATGGCGAGCACCATGAGCGGCACGGTGACGACCGCCGGGGTTTCGTGCAGGTGCTCGCGGGTGTGCTCATCCATGCGCTCCTTGCCGTGGAAAGTGAGGAAGAACAGCCGGAAGCTGTAAAGCGATGTGACAAGCACGCTGCCGAGAACCATGACATGCACGATACCGGCGCCCGGAAGATGTGAATGATGCGTCGCCTCGATGATCGCGTCTTTGGAAAAGAAGCCCGAGAACCCCGGAAATCCCACCAGCGCGAGACTGCCGACGAGCGAGGTGATCCAGGTGATCGGCATGTAACGCCACAGGCCGCCCATTTTGCGCATATCCTGCTCGTGGTGCATGGCGATGATCACCGAGCCGGCGGCGAGGAACAGCAGCGCTTTGAAAAAGGCGTGGGTGGCGAGATGAAAGATGCCTGCGGCGTAAGCCGATACACCGAGCGCCACGGTCATGTAGCCGAGCTGCGAGAGCGTCGAATAGGCAATGACGCGCTTGATGTCGTTCTGAACGAGCCCCAACAGCCCCATGAACAGGCACGTGATGGCGCCGATCCACATCACCACCATGAGCGCCGTCTCCGAGAGCTCGAACAGCGGTGACATCCTCGCCACCATGAAAATCCCGGCCGTGACCATGGTGGCCGCGTGAATGAGCGCCGAGATGGGTGTCGGGCCCTCCATGGAATCCGGCAGCCACACGTGCAGCGGAAACTGCGCCGACTTACCCATCGCGCCGATGAAGAGCAGGATACAGATGAGCGTCATGACCGACCACTCGGAGCCGGGCAGAACCTCGATGGTCGTGCCGGCGACCTGCGGCGCCTGCGCGAAAACACTGGCGTAGTCCAGGGTATCGAAATAGAAAAGCACCGCCGCGATGCCGAGGATGAAGCCGAAGTCGCCGACGCGATTGACGATGAACGCCTTCAGATTGGCGAAGATCGCCGACTCGCGCTCGTACCAGAAACCAATCAGCAGATACGAGACCACGCCGACCGCCTCCCAGCCGAAGAACAGCTGAAAGAAATTGTTCGACATGACCAGCATCAGCATCGCGAAGGTAAACAGCGATATGTAGCTGAAAAAACGCTGGTAGCCCGGATCGTCGGCCATGTAACCGATGGTGTAGATGTGGATCATGAGCGACACGAAGCTCACGACCAGCATCATGGTGGCGCTCAGCCTGTCGATGAGAAAACCGACCTCGATCTGCAGCTCGCCGACGACACCCCACACGTAGACCGTCCCGTTGAAAGCAGGCGCACCGTCCCAGACGATGTGCTTGAAGGCGAGAAACGACAGAACCGTCGCGACGGCAACGCCTATGATCGTCACCCAGTGAGCTCCCGCCCGGCCGATGACCCGACCGAAGAGCCCGGCGATAATCGCGCCGATGAGCGGCGCGAGCACCGTCCAGAGATAAATGCCGTACATGCTCTCGTCCATGCTCAACCCTTCATGGTGTCAAGCTCCGCGACATTAATGGTCTGTCGGGTGCGGAAGACGACAACGATGATGGCGAGACCGATGGCGGACTCCGCGGCCGCCACCGTGAGGATAAAGAACACGAATACCTGTCCGGCCAGATCTCCCAGCTGATAGGAAAACGCGACGAAATTCAGATTCACCGAGAGCAGCATCAGCTCGATCGACATCAGCAGGATGATCACGTTCTTACGATTGATCACAATGCCCGCCATGCTGATGCAGAACATCACTGCGCCGAGGACGAGAAGCTGGGAAATCTCGATCATGGCCCTGACCGCGCTCCTACTGCTTCTTTTCCGCAGGCATGCTGACGATCCTTATGCGATCTTCGCGACGGACCGCTACCTGCTCGGAGGGACGCTGATGTTTCGTATCGGGCCGGCGACGCATGGTCAGCGCGATCGCCGCGACAATGGCCACCAGCAGCACCGCGGCGGCGATCTCGAAGGGGTACACGTAGTCGGTGTACAGAATCCTGCCGAGCGCCTCGGTGTTGCTGTAATCCGCGCCGTGGCGGGCAGGCGGCACCGCGTCCACCAGACCCGACTGCTTGGCGCTGAAAACGAAAAACAGCTGCACGACGATGAAGAACGCGACTCCCACGCCGACCCACACGTAGCGGATGAATCCCGCACGCAGTCGTGCGATATTGATATCGAGCATCATGACCACGAACAGGAACAACACCATGACAGCGCCCACATAGACGAGCACGAGCACGATAGCGAGGAATTCCTCCTCGAGCAGCAGCCAGATACAGGCCATGGAAAAAAACGCCAGCACCAGGAACAGGGCCGCGTGCACGGGATTGCGTACCGTGATTACGCACAGCCCGGAGGCCACGAGGACGGTCGCAAAGAAATAGAAAAGGATATCTATCATCATGATTATCGGTACAGCGCGTCCTCGCGCCGATCCGCTGCAATCTGCTTCTCCCAGCGATCGCCCACCGCCAGCAGATCCTTCTTCGTCATGAGCAGATCGCCCCGCTTCTCGCCGTGGTATTCGAAAATCCGCGTCTCGACGATGGAATCCACCGGGCAGGACTCCTCGCAGAATCCGCAGAAGATGCACTTGGTGAGATCGATGTCGTAGCGCGTCGTACGCCGTGTCCCGTCCTCGCGCGGCTCGGCCTCGATTGTGATCGCCAGAGCTGGACACACAGCCTCGCAAAGCTTGCAGGCGATGCAGCGTTCCTCGCCGTTGGGATAACGTCTGAGGGCGTGCAGGCCCCGGAATCGAAAGCCCTGCGGCGTCTTCTCCTCAGGGTAGCGAATCGTAAACTTCGGCCGAAAAAGGTAGCGCAGGGTGAGCGACAGCCCCTTCAGCAGCTCCAGCAGCAGCAGACTTTTGAAATATTGCCTGACCTTGTTCATCCGGCTATCCCTTGTCGAACCACGGGGGCACCTCGGCCATGATCGCGGCTCCGACGACCACGATCCACACGATGGTGAGCGGGATGAACACCTTCCAGCCGAGCCGCATGATCTGGTCGTATCGGTAGCGCGGGAAGGTGGCGCGGAGCCACAGAAATACGAACATGAAAAACGCCACCTTGAACACGAACCAGTGAAAGCCCGAGGCCCAGAAGGCCCCACCGAGCCAGGCAACGTCGGCCAGTCCCGGCGCCGGCGACAGCCATCCGCCGAGAAACATCACCGCGCTCAGCACGCAGATGAGCACCATGTTGGCGTACTCGGCGATGAAAAACACCGAGAACGGCATACCGGAATACTCGACGTGGAAGCCGGCGACGATCTCCGACTCGCCCTCGGCCACGTCGAACGGCGCACGATTGGTCTCCGCCACCCCGGCAATGACGTAGACGACGAACATCGGGGCCAACGGCAGCCAGAACCAGGTGAGCACGCTGCCCTCCTGGGCGCGGACGATTTCACTCAGGTTGAGGCTTCCCGCGGCCATGAGCACGACCACCAGGGCGAAACCCATGGCGATCTCGTAGGCCACGATCTGCGCCGCCGAGCGCAACGCGCCGAGCAGCGCGTACTTCGAGTTCGACGCCCAGCCGGCGATGATAACCCCGTACACGCCGAGCGAGGTCATCGCCAGTATATAGAGAAGGCCCGCATTGACGTCGGCAAGCACCCAGCCGTCGTTGAACGGCACCACCGCCCACGCCGCGATGGCCGCGCCCATCGACACGATGGGTGCGAGGATGAACAACACCTTGTTGGCACCGCCGGGGATCGTGATCTCCTTGAAGGCGAGCTTCGCAGCATCGGCGATGGGTTGCAGCCAGCCGCGCGGCCCGACCCGGTTCGGACCCATGCGCACCTGGATGAAGCCGATGATCTTGCGCTCGGCGTAGGTGTACCAGGCGACGACCACCAGTAACGGCACGATGACCAGGAGGGATTTACCCAGCATCCAGGCGAGCTCGATGAGTGTCTCGCTCACTGCACTCATTCCCTCTCGATGGTCATGGGCCCGAAGCAGGGTCCGAGAGCGGCGGTCTCGACGACGCCGGCGGCGAGCTCGGCGCAGCCGTCCGGAACACGCTCGTCGAGCACGACCGGAAAACTCCTGCGCGTGCCGTTTTGCCGAACCGCGGCGCTGTCGCCATCGGCGAGCCCCAGCTCTGCGGCGAGCCGTTGGTTGATGCGCACGCCCCGGAAAATTCCATCGGCGGTTCTTTGCAGGGCGCGGGCCCGGCGCACCAGGGGATCGACCGCGTACACGGGCACCGAGCCGACGCGGAAGATGACCGACTCACCGCCGGCGGCTTCGGCGTGCTCGAGCGCGCCATGCGGCGGCGCCGATGGCGCGACATTGGCGACCCGCTCGCGCAGCTCGCCGAGCACGGATGAGCAATCCTGGTAATCGAAGCCGTCGAGCTCGAACAGGTTTCCGAGCACCCGCAGCACCTTCCACGCCGGGCGGGCCTCCCCCGGCGGCACGACCGCGCCGCTCATGCTCTGCCATGCCCCCTCGAGGTTCACGTACGTGCCCGACGTCTCGGCATGCAACGCGATCGGCAGCAGCACATCGGCGTACTCCATCATGGTCTCGGTACGATACGCGGTGAGACTCACGACGCACTCGGCGGCGCGAAGCGCCGCGAGCGCGCGCGCTCCGTCAGCGCAGTCGAGCTCCGGCTCGATGCCGAGCAGCAGATAACCCGCGAGCTCATCGTTCAGCATGTCCGCCGCTGCCAGACCCTCGCGCGGGGCCGGCTTCGCGCCAGGCCCGCGATGCGGAAGCGCGCCCGCCAGCCAAGCCCCCGCGGCATTGGCGCCGAGGCTCAGAACGCCGTAGCTCGCAGCGCTGGCGTTGGCGACGTAGGCGGCCAGCGCGCGCAGCCGGCTCGCCTGCGGATGCATGGCGATCATCGGCCCCACCAGCACCGCGGCCCGCTCGCTGCCCAGCAGGCGCTCGGCGATGCGCCGCTCGGCCTCGCCCGCGACCATGCCGGAGGAAGGCGATGGATCGCCCCTGCTGGTGGCGAGCGCCGCGGCGATCCCCGCCAGCGCGTTCTGCATACTGAGCGGGCTCGCATCGAGCTGCTCGGCGACGCGGTAATTGGAGGCCTCCCGGGTCGCCCCCAGCATCATGACGTCGGCACCGGCCAGACTGGCCTTGCGCAGGCGGTGGTTGATAATGGGATGTTCCTTGCGCGGATCGGCCCCCACCAGAAGCACGCTGGTCAGGCGCTCCACCGCGGCAATCGTCAGACCCAGCCAGGGGAAGGAGGGTGCGTCGGCCTGGTCGCGAAAGTCGATCTCGCGAAGGCGGTGATCGATATTCGGGCAGCCCATGCCGCGAAACAGCTTCTGGCCGAGGTAAAGCTCCTCCGCGGTGGCGCTCGCCGACAGCAAAGCGCCCAGTCGCTCCGCACCATGGCGCACGCGCACGGCGTCGAGCCCCTCGACCGCGCGGGCAAGTGCCGTTTCCCAGTCGACGACCCGCCATTCACCGTCATTTTTTACCATGGGCTCGAGCAGGCGGTCGTCGTGATAGAGACCCTCGTATGAGAAGCGATCCCGGTCGGATAGCCAGACCTCGTTGATCGCTTCGTTCTCGCGCGGAACGACACGCATGACGCGATTGCCGGAAACGTGCACGTGGATATTGGACCCGACCCCGTCATGCGGTGCGATGGCATCGCGCTGCTGCATCTCCCAGGCGCGTGCGCGAAAGCGAAACGGCTTGGAGGTGAGCGCGCCGACGGGACACAGATCGATGATGTTTCCTGACATCTCGGAGGATAAGGCACGCTCGACGAAAGTGCCGATCTCCATGTGCTCGCCGCGGCCCGTCGCGCCGAGCTCGGGCATGCCGCCGATCTCCTCTCCGAAGCGCACGCAACGCGTGCAGTGGATGCAGCGCGTCATGTCGGTCGCGATGAGCGGCCCGATGTCCTTGTCCGCAACCACGCGCTTTCGCTCGACGAAGCGCGAAATGCTCTTTCCATAGCCCATGGCGACATCCTGCAGCTCGCATTCGCCGCCCTGGTCGCAGATGGGGCAGTCGAGGGGATGATTGATGAGCAGGAACTCCATCACCGATCGCTGCGCCTCCAGAGCGAGCGGCGAACGGGTGAAAACCTTCATTCCGTCCATCACCGGTGTCGCGCATGCCGGAAGCGGCTTCGGCGCCTTTTCGACCTCGACCAGACACATCCGGCAGTTGGCCGCCACCGAGAGCTTCTTGTGGTAGCAGAAACGGGGAATGGCGATGCCCGCCTCGTCGGCCACCTGGATCACCATGGCGCCCCTCGGCGCCTCGAACGCTTGGCCGTTAATCTCTATTGTGACCCGGTCGTCGCTCATCACGCCGCCACCCGCGATGGCGCCACACCCGGCGGGAATTTTCCGTTGTCGATGTGGTACTGGAATTCGTCGCGGAAGTGCTTGAGGAAGCTCTGCACGGGCCAGGCCGCCGCGTCGCCGAGTGCGCAGATGGTGCGGCCCTCGATGTTGTCGGCGACGTCGACGAGCAGGTCCAGATCCTCCGGGCGGCCCTCGCCGTTCTCGATGCGCACCAGCATTCGATAGAGCCAGCCGGTGCCTTCGCGACACGGTGTGCACTGTCCGCAGGATTCTGCGTAGTAGAAGCGCGCAATGCGCCTGAGCATGCTGACCATCGAGGTCGTCTCGTCCATGACGACCACCGCTCCGGAGCCGAGCATCGAGCCGACGCCGGCAAGCGAGTCGAAATCCATGTTGACGGTCATCATCACCTCGCCCGGCACGACCGGCACCGAGGAGCCCCCCGGGATCACCGCCTTGAGCTTGCGACCGCCGAGCACGCCGCCCGCCATCTCGAGCAGCTCCGCGAACGGGATGCCGAGAGGAACTTCGAAGTTACCGGGTCGGTTGACGTGCCCGGAAACGGAGAAGCACTTCGTGCCGCCGTTGTTGGGCGGTCCGAGGTCGGCGAACCAGTCGCAGCCCTGGCGCATGATGGTGGGAACGGAAGCGAAGGTCTCGGTGTTGTTGACGGTGGTGGGTGCACCGTAGAGGCCGAAGTTCGCCGGGAACGGCGGCTTGAAACGCGGCAGCCCCTTCTTGCCTTCGAGCGATTCGAGCAGCGCTGTCTCCTCACCACATATATAGGCGCCGGCACCGAGATGGGCATGGAGATCGAAGTCGACGCCGGAGCCGAGGATATTCCTGCCGAGCAGACCCTGCTCGTAAGCTTCCGCGAGGGCGTTCTCGAAACGCCTGTAGGGCTCGTCCATGAACTCACCGCGCAGGTAGTTGTAGGCAACGGTAGCGCCCATGGCGTAGCTGGCGATGGCCATACCCTCGATCAGGGCGTGCGGATTGAAGCGCAGAATGTCGCGATCCTTGCAAGTACCGGGCTCGCTCTCGTCGGAATTGCAGACGACGTACTTCTGGCCGGCGTAGTCCTTCGGCATGAAGCTCCACTTGAGCCCGGCGGGAAAGCCGGCACCGCCGCGCCCGCGCAGACCGGACTTCTTGACTTCCTCGATGATCTCCGCCGCCGGTGTCTTCTCTGCGAGGATCTTCTTCCACGCCACGTAGCCATCGAGGGCCAGATAGTTCTCCAGCGTCCACGGCTGGTCGAACTGGCGCGTCGCATAACAGGTCTGGTTGAGAAGCATCTGCACTCACTCCAGCCCGTCGAGAATCTCGTCGACCCGTTCCGGGGTGAGATTCTCGTGGTATACGTGATCGACCATCATCATCGGCGCTCCGCAGCACGCGGCCAGGCATTCCTCCTCGCGTTTGAGGAAAATTCTGCCGTCGCTGGTGGACTCGCCCGTCTTTATTCCGAGCTTGTTCTCGATATGCGCGACGATCTCGTCGGCACCGCGAAGCATGCACGAGATGTTCGTGCACACGGACACGCTGTGTCGGCCTACGGGTCGGGTCTCGAACATCGAGTAAAAGCTCGCTGCCTCGTAGACGTAGATGCTCGGCAGCTCGAGGTATGCCGCAACGGCGTCCATCAGCTCGGGGGTCAGATAGCCCTGATTCTGGTGCTGCGCCTCGCGCAGCGCGGCGAGCACCGCCGAGCGGCGGCGCTCGGCCGGATACTTGGCGCGCCAGCGATCGATCTCGTGGCGGGTGTGCTCGCTCAATATCTCCGTGGCCGTCTCCCGCGACATGGGCTCGCGGATGTCGAGCGATCCGATGGGGGCATCATAGGGCATCAGCGATCCACCTCGCCGAAGACGATGTCCTGGGTTCCGATGATGGCTACCACGTCGGCGAGCATGTGCCCGCGCACCATCTCGTCGAACGAGGACAGATGTGCGAAACCCGGCGCGCGGATTTTCAGCCGATAGGGCTTGTTGGCGCCATCGGAGACGAGATAGATGCCGAATTCCCCCTTGGGCGCCTCGACCGCTGAGTAGACCTCTCCCTCGGGGATACAGAAACCCTCGGTGAACAGCTTGAAGTGATGAATCAGCGACTCCATGTCCTCTTTCATCTCTTCGCGCCGCGGCGGCACCAGCTTGTGGTCGTCGACAATCACGGGCCCGGGGTTCGCGCGCAGCCAGTCGATGCATTGCCTGATGATGCGATTCGACTGGCGCATCTCCTCCACGCGCACCAGGTAGCGGTCGTAACAGTCGCCGTTGACACCCACGGGAATGTCGAATTCGACCCGGTCGTACACCTCATAGGGTTGCTTCTTACGCAAATCCCACTCCACACCCGAGCCGCGCAGCATCGGGCCCGAGAATCCGAGCTGCAGGGCCCTCTCCGGAGAGACGACACCGATACCGACGGTGCGCTGCTTCCAGATCCGATTGTCGGTGAGCAGCGTCTCGTACTCGTCGATGCGCTCCGGAAAGCGCTCCGTGAACGCTTCGATGAAATCGAGCAACGAGCCCTGGCGATCGGCATTGAGCCTGTCGACTTCCTTGTTGCTCCTCCATCGCGACGCCTCGTACTGGGGCATGCTCTGCGGCAGATCCCGATAGACGCCGCCCGGCCGATAGTAGGTGGCATGCATGCGGGTGCCCGAGACCGCCTCGTAGCAGTCCATGAGATCCTCGCGCTCACGAAAGCAGTAAAGGAAGACCGTCATGGCGCCGATGTCGAGACCGTGGGCGCCGAGCCACATCAGGTGGTTCAGGATGCGCGTGATCTCGTCGAACATGACGCGAATGTACTGTGAGCGCAACGGCGGCTCGATGCCAAGCAGACGCTCCATGGCGAGCACGTACGCGTGCTCGTTGCACATCATCGAGACGTAGTCGAGACGATCCATGTAGCCGATGCTCTGGTTATAGGGCTTGCTCTCGGCCAGCTTCTCCGTCGCGCGGTGCAAAAGGCCGATGTGCGGGTCGGCGCGCTCGATGACCTCACCATCCATTTCGAGCACCAGGCGCAACACCCCATGGGCCGCCGGGTGCTGCGGCCCGAAATTCAGGGTGAAATTCTGGATCTCAGGCATCGTTCGACTCTTCGCCGGCGTAACGCTCGTCGTGCCGGATGACTTTCGGCACCAGCGTACGTGGTGCGATGGATACAGGCTCGTAGACCACGCGCCGCTTCTCGGGGTCGTAACGCACCTCCACTTCGCCAATCAGGGGGAAGTCCTTGCGAAACGGATGCCCGATGAAGCCGTAGTCGGTGAGAATGCGGCGAAGATCCGGATGCGCGTCGAAGAGGATGCCGAACAGATCGAAGGTCTCGCGCTCGAACCAGTCGGCCGAGCTCCAGATATCGACCACCGAATCCACGCAGGGGGGATCGCCGGGGGCTTCGCTTTTGACGCGCAGGCGCTGGTTATTCTCGTGTGACAGGAGATGGTAGACGACCACGTAGCGGCCCGTGTCGATTGTCTCCTGGCGATCCTCGCGCCGCTCGACGCCTCGGGAAAAACCCTCGCTGGTGGCTTTCTCGCTGGTTTCCCAGTCGGCGCGCCCGTAGTCGAGGTAGTCAACGCCACACACGTCGATCAGCTGTCTGAAGGCAAACTCCTCCTCGTCGCGCAGCGCGAGGCATACGCTGCGCAGGTGTTCCGCTGCCACCTTGACGGTCACCTGCCCCACGTGAACACGGGTCTCGACAAGCGTTTCACCAAAACGCTTCTCTAACCGGGCGGCTAGCGCCTGTGCAGACTCGGACATGTAATCAAGCGTCCTAGCGTGCGATGGTATTCGTGCGCCTAATCTTGTTTTGCAACTGAATGACGCCGTACAGGAGAGCCTCAGCGGTAGGCGGACATCCGGGCACGTAGATGTCCACCGGAACGATACGGTCGCAACCGCGCACGACCGAGTACGAATAGTGGTAATAGCCGCCGCCGTTTGCGCACGAACCCATCGAGATGACCCAACGCGGCTCGGGCATCTGGTCGTAGACCTTGCGAAGCGCCGGCGCCATCTTATTGACCAGCGTTCCCGCGACGATCATCACGTCGGACTGCCGGGGACTCGGGCGAAAGATGATGCCGAAGCGATCGAGATCGTATCGTGAAGCCCCGGCCTGCATCATCTCGACCGCGCAGCAGGCGAGACCGAACGTCATCGGCCACATGGATCCGGTGCGCGCCCAGTTGATGAGCTTGTCCGCAGTGGTGGTTACGATGCCTTCACGGAAGACGCCCTCTACTCCCATTCGAGCGCCCCCTTCCGCCACTCGTAGATGAATCCGACGACGAGCACCGCAAGGAAGACCATCATCGCCAGGAAGCCGAACATTCCGATCTCGTCGAGCACGACGGCCCACGGAAACAGGAAGGCGATCTCGAGGTCGAAGATGATGAACAGGATGGCGACGAGGTAGTAGCGCACGTCGAATTTCATGCGCGAATCCTCGAATGCTTCGAAACCGCACTCGTAGGGAGACTGCTTCTCGCTGTCCGGCCGACGCGGGCCGAGCAGCGAACCGGCGACAATCATCACTGTCCCGAGGCCCAGGCCGATCACGATGAAAATGAGGACCGGTATGTAGTTATCCAGCATGGGCGACTATCGACGGAATGCTACGCAGCGCTCGGGGCCCCGACAAATCCAACGCACTTTATGGCAGCGCGCCGTGACCTGTCAATGAAACCGGCTGCGGCGCGTGTGAGGCTGGAAATCGCCGCCGCTGCGGCGCGCGCAGCGGCTAGCGTGCAAAGAATTGGTGCCGATGGCCGGATTCGAACCGGCACACCCGAAGGCACTGCCCCCTCAAGACAGCGTGTCTACCAATTCCACCACATCGGCAAGCGTGCATTCGTCGGCGCGTTCCAGCCGCGCGCCGCGACTGCCTCATTGCGTTTTCGGCTCGTCCCCGCTCTCGGGCACTTGCGGAACGTCGGATTTCTGGTTCGCGGTGTCCGAGCCGGCCCCCGGCGCCTGGGGCACGTCGCTGAAGGTGCCCGGCTTCGGCACGGACTCGCCGGACACCGGCGCCTCGGTGCCCACTCCGAAGCGCTCGGTGACGCTCTCGCGCTCAACCGACTGCCCGGAGATGTAGGCGAGCGCAATGCTGTTGAAAAAGAACAGCGCGGCGAGCACCGCCGTCGCCCTGCTCAGGAACGACGCCGACCCGCGGCTTCCGAAAATGGTCCCGGAGCCGCCGCTTCCGAACGCCGCACCCGCGTCTGCGCCCTTGCCCTGCTGCAGCAGGACCAGGCCGATGAGCGTGACGGACACCAGAATCTGTAAAACTGTCAGCAGTTGTTGCATGGGCCTTACGCCGCCGCCAGGCGGCAGATCTCCATAAATTCCTCGGCGACCAGCGAGGCTCCGCCGATGAGCCCGCCGTCGATGTCGGGCTTCGCGAACAGCTCACCCGCATTGCTCGATTTTACGCTACCACCGTAAAGAATGCGTAATCCGTCGGCGATCCGCGGGTCGCTGTCCGCCACCCGGCGGCGCAGAAACGCGTGCACCGCGTTTGCCTGCTCCGGCGTCGCCGTGCGCCCGGTGCCGATGGCCCAGACAGGCTCGTAGGCGAGCAGGCAACCGTCCAGGGCCGCGACCCCGCAGAGCGCGATGAGCGCATCGAGCTGGCGCGCGACCACCGATTCGGTGGCGCCGCTTTCCCGCTCCTCCAGGCTCTCACCGAGACACACCACCGGGATCAATCCGGCCTGCGCGGCCCGGGCGGCCTTCTCGGCTACCAGCGCGTCGCTCTCACCGTAGTACTGGCGCCGCTCGGAATGACCCACCAGCACCAGGCGGCAGCCGGCCTCGCGCAGCATTTCAGCCGCCACCTCGCCGGTGTAGGCACCGGCGGTCTCCCGGGCGACGTTCTGGGCGCCCAGCATCACACCGGATTCGCCCAGCTCTGCGCCCACCCGATCCAGCAGCACGAACGGCGGGCACACCGCCACGTCGACGCCGGTGCCGGCATCGAAGCCCTCGGCGATCGAACGCGCCAGCGCGCAGGCGCTCGCGCGCGTGCCGTTCATCTTCCAGTTACCGGCGACAAGAGGTCGGCGCATGCTGCTCGGCGATGCAGGCAATACCACAAAAGGCGCGGAAGTTTACTGACAGAATGCTTGAAAATCAACGCGTTTGGTCGAATACGCCGCCCTCTCGGGCGCCCGGCGAGCTGCACGACTGGCGGCGATGCGGGCGCGGGTGGGCGGATTCGCGCAAAACGCCTGCTTCACGCCACGGCCTGATCGAGCGCCGTCTCCACCGAGGTGGCCAGCTCTGCGGCCAGGGTCTCGACCTGCTTCCGGTCGCGGCCCTCCACCATGACCCGCACCAGCGGCTCGGTCCCCGAGGGCCGCAGCAGTACCCTGCCGCTGTCGCCGAGCCGCGCTTGCGCCGCCCGCACCGCGTCGCGCACCGCGGGCAGCGACGAGACGTCGGCGCCTTTCGTCGAGGGCACGTTGACCAGAACCTGGGGGTACTTGCGCATGCCATGCTTGAGCTCGCTCAACGTGCGCCCGGACTGATGCGCGGCGAGCAGCACCTGCAGCGCCGTGACGATGCCATCGCCGCTGGTGACACGGTCGAGACAGATGATGTGTCCCGAGGTCTCGCCGCCGAGTGTCGAACCTTCGCGCTTCATCATCTCGAGCACGTAGCGATCGCCGACATCGGCCCGCTTCACGTGCACGCCGAGCGCAAGCAACGCCTCTTCGAGCCCCATGTTGGTCATGGTCGTGCCGATGACGTCGCCCTGGAGCTCGCCGCTCGCGTGGCGGGCGCCGGCGATGATATAGAGCAGCTCGTCACCGTCGACGAGCTCGCCGCGGTGGTCCGCCATCAGCACGCGATCGCCGTCGCCGTCGAGGGCGACGCCCAGATCGGCGCCATGCTCGCGCACCGCCGCCTGTAAAGCCCCGGGGGCCACGGCGCCGAAGCCGTCGTTGATGTTGAGCCCGTCGGGCTCGCAGCCGATGGGTATGACCTCGGCGCCGAGCTCCTCGAAAACGTTGGGAGCCACGTGGTAGGTGGCGCCGTGGGCGCAGTCGACGACCATCCGGATGCCGTTCAGTGTGACCCCGTAGGGAATGGTGCTCTTGCAGAACTCGATGTAGCGCCCCGGCGCGTCGGTGACCCGCTCGGCACGGCCCAGCGCATGGGATCCCACCGTCTCCATGGGCATGTCCATGGCTGCCTCGATGGCGAGCTCGACCTCGTCGTCGAGCTTGGTGCCGTCGCCGGCGAAGAACTTGATGCCATTGTCGACGTAGGGATTGTGCGAGGCGCTGATGACGATACCGGCGCTGGCGCGCAGGGTCCGCGTGAGATACGCGATTGCCGGTGTCGGCATGGGTCCGAGCAGGCGCACGTCGACGCCGGCGGCGGTAAGACCCGCCTCGAGCACCGACTCGAACATGTAACCGGAAATGCGCGTGTCCTTGCCGATGAGGACATTGCCGCGCCTGCCTTTGGTGAGCACGCGACCCGCCGCCCAGCCGAGCTTGAGCACGAAATCCGCGGTGATGGGATGCTGGCCCACCTCGCCGCGAATGCCGTCGGTGCCGAAGAATCTTTTCTCGCCGCTCATCGCGTTATCCGTCTGGTCCCCGCGCCGCCTGCGCCACCCACGCGGCAACGCTCAACGCATCGATGGTCTCGGCCACGTCGTGCACGCGCACGACGGCGGCTCCCTTCTGCACCGCTATCAGCGCGAGCGCGGCGCTGGCGGCGGCACGCTGCTCCAGGGGCCGACCGAGCATCGCCCCGATCATGGATTTGCGCGACAGCCCCACCAGCACGGGAAAACCGGTCTGCACCAGCGCTTCCAGATTCGCGAGCAGAGTCAGGTTGTGCGCGAGCGTCTTGCCGAAGCCAAAGCCGGGATCGATGAGCAGCCTGTCCTCGTCCAGCCCCGCCGCCGTGCATGCGTCGGCGCGGCGGAGAAGAAACTCCCTCACCTCGACGACGACGTCCTCGTAGTGGGGATTCTTCTGCATGGTGCGCGGCAGGCCCTGCATGTGCATGAGACACACCGGCACGCCCAGATCGCGCGCCGTCTCCACGGCGCCCTCGGCACGAAGCGCCATGACATCGTTAATCATAGCCGCACCGGCGCGCACGGCGGCCTCCATCACCTGCGGCTTGCTGGTGTCGATGGAAACCGCCGCGGAGCTCTGGCCGACGATGCCCTCGATCACGGGAAGCACCCGCTCGAGCTCCTCGCTGACCGAAACGGGCTCGGCGCCCGGGCGCGTGGACTCGCCGCCGACGTCGATGATGGTCGCGCCCTCTTCGATCATGCGATGCGCCGCCCCGATGGCCGCATCGAGATTCATGAATCGGCCACCGTCGGAAAACGAGTCCGGCGTGACGTTGAGAATACCCATCACGCGCGCCGCCGGCGCGACCCCGTGGCGCGGCAACGGGCGCGGCAGCGCGCGATCGAGCGGCGTTGGCTCGACGGCGGATTGTGGTTCAGCGAAGGCACTCATTGCGGGGTGCCCGAGCTCGGTCATGGAATGTCAGTGCGAGCTGGCCGGCCCGCCGATCTTCCCCGATGCGGGCTTCTCACCCTCTTTCACCGCTTTGTCGGCGGGCGGCTCTGCGCTGCCGTCACTCCAGTCTTCCGGAGGCCTCGGCACCTTACCGGCCATGATCTCCTTGATCTGCTCGGAATCGATGGTCTCGTACTTCATCAAAGCCTCGGCCATCAGATTCAGCTTGTCCTGATTTTCCCTGAGGATCTGCTCGGCGCGCTTGTAGTTGCGATCGATGACGGAGCGCACCTCTTCGTCGATGATGTGCGCCGTCTCGTCGGACACCATCTTGTGCTGAGTCACCGAGTGGCCGAGAAACACCTCGCCCTCTTCCTCACTGTAGGTGAGCGGCCCGAGCTTCTCTGACAAGCCCCACTTCGTCACCATGTTGCGTGCTATCTCGGTGGCGCGCTGAATATCGTTGCTGGCGCCCGTGGTGACGCTGTTCTCGCCGAACGTGATGCTTTCCGCGATACGTCCGCCGAACAGACTCGAAATCTGACTCTCCAGACGCTCCTTGCTGTAGCTGTAGCGATCTTCCTCGGGTAGAAACATGGTCACGCCGAGCGCGCGCCCACGCGGAATGATGGTTACCTTGTAGACCGGATCGTGGGACGGCACCAGCAAACCGACGATGGCGTGGCCGGCCTCGTGGAAGGCCGTCAGCTTCTTCTCGTCGTCGCTCATCACCATGGACTTGCGCTCGGCGCCCATCATGATCTTGTCCTTGGCCTTCTCGAACTTCTCCATGTTCACGGAGCGTTCGTTGGCCCGCGCGGCGAACAGCGCCGCCTCGTTGACGAGATTCGCGAGATCGGCCCCCGAGAAACCGGGCGTGCCGCGGGCGATGATGCTCGGATTGACGTCCTTGTCGAGCGGCACCCGGCGCATGTGCACCTTGAGAATCTGCTCGCGGCCGCGAATGTCGGGCAGCGGCACGACGACCTGTCGATCGAATCGGCCCGGGCGCAGCAACGCAGGATCGAGCACGTCGGGGCGGTTGGTCGCAGCGATGACAATCACGCCCTCGTTGCCCTCGAAGCCGTCCATTTCAACGAGCAGCTGGTTGAGCGTCTGCTCGCGTTCGTCGTGGCCGCCGCCGAGCCCCGCGCCGCGATGGCGTCCCAC